>Ga0272442_10011675_pt1 | contig 10687 bp, 10 predicted proteins | sample SSMForm2O_FD_200262 | JGI IMG/M metagenome (GOLD analysis project Ga0272442, IMG submission 200262) | Marine sediment archaeal communities from Little Sippewissett salt marsh, Falmouth, MA, United States - SSM-Form-2O | ecosystem: Environmental > Aquatic > Marine > Wetlands > Sediment ... | reverse complement strand
TTGACCTGCAACACATCCTCCAATTGCAGCACGGTAAGGTGCAATAAAATTCATAACAGCTTTTATAGAATATTTAAATTCTCCATTCATAAAAACTCTTTCTTTTGGAATAAAAACATCTTCAAATAAAAGATAAGCCTGAGTAATTCCACCGATATCCACAGGTGTGTCAAATCCATCTTCTAATTCACGAGTGTCACTTGGCCTTCTTGTTTCAATAATTGTCAGATTCTCAATGTCTCTTGGTATAACAAAAGAAATTGCATAATCCTTGTCTTGTTCCTTATAGCCTGTTCCAGGCATAATAAATATTTCATTTGCTGCTGCAACTCCACAAATCATTACTTTGGCACCACGAACTAGAATTCCATCATCTCTTTTTTCAACAATATGAAGATTTAAATCTGGATCTTTTTGTTGAGTAGGAGATTTTGTTCTGTCACCTTTTGGATCAGTAAGGGCACCTGAAACGGTAATGTCTTGGTCTTGGGCATCCTTTAACCAATTTCTAATTCTATTATGATACTCGGTTTTGAATTCTTGATCCATATCATAAGTTGTTGCCCACATTGCATTAATTGCATTAAACCCTGCGCATCTTCCACCAGTACAAGTTCCTGTTAAATTAAACATAAGTCTTTTCATTTTTACATTAGCAATCATATCTTCTGGACTTTGTAAAATTGAAAGATATCTAATAATTTGTTTTCCAGTTAAACTGGATTTAGTTGTAAGAATATCTTTGTATTCCTGCTTCTGAGCAGCATCAAATATTTGGCTGTGTCCCTCGATTGTTCTTTTTGTTGCAGGATGAGTTGTTACATCTTTGATAATCTCTCCAAATTTGTAAATATTTGGTCTCATTTTTTTAAGACTCTGCTTATATTCTACTGATGTTTTCATCTTTTAATCCCCTTTGATTTTAAATTCCCATTCGCACCATAAATTCTCAGGATGTTTGTCAGGTGGACAAACATTACAATTTACAATAATATCTGGGTTAAATTCTTTGGCAAATGACTTTAAAAAACCCCACCTAACTGGTTTGCAACCAAACTCAACTAAACCTTTTGATAACCTTGTATTTTGAACTCTGCATCTGACATTACGAATGATTGCTCTGTTTTTTTCAATAATTACTTCTTTATCTTCAAGATCTAACGCCCATCCAGAATATTGTAAAGCTTTAATCATTGATGGAATATCATTTCCTTTTATTTTAAAAAATTCTTTTATCTTTCTTGCTTCAATTTTACCAAGAACTTCCCAAACCTTTCTATCAATTTCAGTTGCTTCTTTAGTTCCTCTTTTTTCCTCAATAAACAGATAGTAAAGACCATCAACAGCCCACATGTTTCTGAGGTGCATAAAAATAAATTCAGAAATCTGATACTTTGGAATTTCTTCTATTAACTTTTTGTCTATTTCTCTACTAATATTCAATACCCCCTAGGAGTTTAGGATAAATAATTGAAATGACGGGATTTTATTTTATCCCATCTTATCTTTTATTGCACTTGTAAGTTTAGGTAAAACTTCGTAAAGGTCTCCAACTATTCCATAGTCTGCAGATTTGAAAATAAGTGCTTCAGGATCTTTATTAATTGCAACAATTACTCCTGAATCGCGCATACCAGCAATATGTTGAATTTGACCAGAGATACCTGCCGCTATGTAGAGTTTTGGTTTGACCTTATGACCTGAAAGGCCTATCCAATGGTCTTCTGACATCCATTTAAGATCAGCTGCAATTGGACGACTGCATCCTACTGTTTTCCCTTTAAGAACATCTGCCAGTTCTTTTACCAATTTTATGTCATCTTTGTTTTTAAAACCACGCCCGCAAGATACAATTATCTCTGCATCTTCAACATTTACTCCTTCTGATTTCATCTCTTGAACTTTTACAATTTTTGATTGTGACTTTTCAGTATCAATTTTCTTTTTGGTAATTTCTCCCTTTCGGCTGTTATCTTTTTTAATAGGATCAAAAGCTTTTGGTGGAACTGTAATGATTGCTGGCTTGGTGTTGAATTGTTCAACTGCGATTGCATTTCCGCTGTATACAACTCTTTCTGCTGTTAATTTTCCTGATTTTATGTATATATTATTGGAATCTACTACACATCCTGCATTTAGTTTTCCACCTAATCTTGCAGATAACTCTTTTCCATTTCGATCTGAACCAATAAAAATTGTTGCTATGCCTGCATCCTTTACAATATTTGCAAGCATATCTGCATATTCTTCTGCCTTAAAATCAAGATCTGTTTCTGCGATAATTACTTGATCTCCTCCATATGATATGTATTCTTTAGCAAGATTCTCATCTGCTTTGCCAATTATCACTGCAGTAACTTTCTTTTTTTGTTCTTTGGCAATTTCTGATGCTTTACCAAGCATTTCAATAGTTGTTTTTTTATTATTTGAATAAACAAGAACCATATCAAATCAACCTCCTAGAACTCCTTCTTTTGCAAGACTGTCAACAAGCTTTCCAATAGAATCATCGATATCATCTTGGTAAATTACATTTTTTCTTTCCATTGATACACCTTTGAGATCAACTGTTTCAACCAATGGTTTTAACCCGCTACTAAGTGAGTCTGCAGTCCATTCATTAATTGGTTTATTTGCTGCTCCAAGAATTTGCATTAAACTTGGAAGCCTTGGTTCATTTATTTCCTTTGTAACAGTAATTAAAACAGGATAAGATGATTCAGTTGTAACAACATTATCACCCATGTTTCGTTCAGCTGTTACTTTGTCTTTTTCTGCATTAACCTTAAGTGCATATGTAATCTGTGGGATATTCAGAAGACCTGCTACTCTTGGACCAATTTGCCCTGAGAATAGATCAACCGATGCTTCCCCACAAAGAATTATATCGTATTGACCAATTTTTTTAATTGCTTCTCCAAGCAGAGTTGCCGTCATATAATAATCAATATTTTCTGGAGCAGTTACTAATACTCCTTCATCAGCACCCATTGCAAGGAGCTCTTTTATTCTTTCTTTTGCATCAGCAGGTCCGATTGTTACGACAGTTATTTTTCCACCATGTTTATCTTTGATATTAATTGCTTCTTCCATAGCATTTTTATCAATATCGCTAATTTTTTGTGGAACACCTGATAAAATTGGTTTTTTTGTACTTGAATCAACCTTCATTTCAGATACATCAATTACTTGTTTTGCACAAACAATTATATTCATAGCTATCTTTTCCTCCTAAATACCTTTTCTTTCTTTTTCTAACTCTCTTAATTCCTTTCTTTTAATTTTACCACTCTGCGTCTTAGGAAGCTCCTCGACAAATTCAATTTCGCGAGGATATTTATATGGAGCTGAAACCATTTTGGTATGCTCCTGTATATCTTTTACTAGTTCTTCTGACGCATGAGTTTTATCATGAAGAATAACAAATGCTTTTACAATTACACCTCTCATCTTATCTGGACTTGCAACAACTGCACATTCTAACACTTCAGGATGAGAAATAATTGCTGATTCAACTTCAAAAGGCGAAATTCTATATCCCGCCGCCATGATAAGATCATCATCTCTTCCGCTGAACCAATAATAACCGTCCTCATCTTTATAGAGGACATCGCCAGTTAAAAACCATCCATTTTTAAAACTCTCTTTTGTTTTATCTGGTTTATTCCAATATTCTTTAAACAAACCAGGGTCTGTTTGTTTTACAGCTAAAAGTCCTGCCTCGCCTTGAGGCAAGATTTTTCCCTGATGACTAACAATATCACATATTTTTCCTGGCTGTGGTTTTCCACATGAACCAGGTTTTATTTTCATATTTTCAAAGTTTGAAAGATAAACCATGATTTCAGTCATTCCGATTCCATCATAAATATCAAGACCAAATTGTTTTTTCCACACCTTTATTACTTCAGGATTTAGCGGTTCACCTGCAGAAATACAGTGTTTTAAAGAAGATAAATCATATTTTTCATTTGGATCTTTAATTGTGATAAACATACGATAAGCAGTTGGAACAGATGCAAGATTGCTAATTTTATATTTTTCCATTAATTCAAACCAACGCTCTGGATTAAACCTACCATCATAAATAAATGTTGAAAAACCATGACGCCATGGATATAAAAAGCCATTCCCAAGTGGAAAAATCCAGTTTAAATCACCGGTATGCGCAAGGATATCATCATCTTTTGCATTTTGCCAGAATAAAACACTTGGATCATTACCTGGCACCCATCTATGTAAATGAACAGCCCCTTTAGGATTTCCAGTTGTTCCAGATGTATAACAAAAAAAGGCCATGTCTTCACTATTTGTTTGCTCGATTTCAAGGTTTCTTGAAGCCTCTTGCATTAATTCGTGATAAGATAACTGGTCACCATAGGCATCATCAACAATAATGATATGTTCTAAAGATGGACATTTCTTTTGAATTTCATTAACTTCTTTTACATATTTTGATGTCGTAATTACTGCTTTGGACTTGCTATCATTGATTCTGTATTCGATTTCATGGGATCTAAACATGACACTAGAGGGAATTGGTACTGCTCCAATTTTTACCCCGCCTAGAAAAGAGATTTGAAATTCTGGAAGATTTGGAAGTCTAAGAAGATAACGATCTCCTTTTTTAAAACTGAGATTTCTTAAAACGTTTCCAAACTTATCAGTATGACGTTTCATATCTAAATAAGTAAATTTATCTGAATCTCCAGTTCCATCTTCCCAATAGAGTGCTACTTTATTTTTCTTATCAGTTATGCAATGTTTATCAACACAATCATAGCCAATGTTGTATTTTTTTGGAATATCCCATTTCCAATTTTCATATTCTTTTTTGTAATCGAAATCCCCCATGAATATTTCCTCACATATTATTATCGTAGAAGACTTGCAGATATAACTAATCGTTGAACCTCAGAAGTACCTTCATAGATCTCTGTAATCTTTGCATCACGGAATAAACGCTCAACAGTATACTCTTTTGTATAACCATAACCACCGTGTATTTGGACTGCTTTAATAGCTGCATCCATAGCCATTTCAGATGCAAAAAGTTTTGCCATAGCTGCTTCTTTACTAAAACGAACACCTTGATCCTTTGTATAAGCAGCTTTATAAACTAAAAACCTTGCTGCTTCAATTTCTGTTGCCATATCAGCAATCATCCACTGTATAGCTTGTTTACTGGCAATTGGTTTTCCAAACTGCTGACGTTGTTTTGAGTATTCAATACTTTCATCAAGACAAGCTTGAGCAATGCCTACAGCTTGTGCAGCAATACCAATACGCCCTCCATCAAGCGTACTAAGAGCTATTTTGAATCCATCGCCTTCGTTTCCAAGAAGATTTTCCTTTGGAACTTCCATATCTTCAAATATAAGTTCAGATACTAAATTTGCATTTATACCCATTTTATCAAAAATACTACCAACTTTAAATCCCTTGAAATTATTTTCAATGATAAATGCACTTATTCCTTTTGTTCCTGCACTTTTATCAGTAACTGCAAAAACAATTAAAATCCCTGCTTCTGGACCGCTTGTAATAAATGTTTTATCACCATTAATTATGTATTTATTTCCTTTTAGAACTGCTGTTGCCTGCATTGCTCCAAGATCAGAACCAGCATTAGGTTCGGTTCCAGCAAAAGCACCAATTTTTTCACCCTTTGCTAGAATTGGTAAATATTTTTTCTTCTGCTCTTCTGTTCCATATTTCAAAATTGGATATGCTACTAAAGAGTTATGAACTGAAGTTATAACCCCTGTGGATGCACATTTTTTGGATATTTCCTCTATAACAGTTACATAACTAATAGCGTCAAGGCCTGCTCCTCCATATTCAGATGGTATTATTATTCCTAAAAGACCGAGTTTTGCCATTTTTTCAAGAGTTTTATGTGGATATTGACTTTTTTTATCAAGTTCAGCAGCAATAGGTGCTACTTCTTTTTCTGCAAACTCTCGAACCATCTTTTGAATCATTTTTTGTTGTTCATTTAATTCTAATTGCATGGAGGTGCGAATAAAATTATTAAACATAAAGCTTTCTATTGGAGTAAAAGAAAGAAATATAACACATAAGTTAATTCAAGGACGGGGATTTCATTGGAAAAAGGCTATATCCATGTATACACGGGTCCAGGGAAAGGTAAAACCACTGCTGCTTTGGGTTTAGGGCTACGAGCTGTAGGTGCTGGGCTAAAAGTTCATATGATTCAGTTTATGAAAGGTCGCCGTTATAGCGAGCTTGACGCAATTGACAACCTTAAAAATTTTACAGTTATTCAACATGGTCGTGATGAGTTTGTCAACAAAGATAACCCTGAACAGATTGATATTAATCTAGCACAAGAGGGTCTTAAGGATGCAAAAGACGCTGTAAAAAATGGTAAATATGATATGATCATTCTTGATGAATTAAATGTTACAGTTGACTATAATCTAATAGCTTTAGATGATGTTCTGAATTTAATTGAACAAAAACCTGAAAACCTAGAACTTGTTCTAACTGGTAGATATGCGCATCCTGAAATTGTAAAATATGCAGATGTTGTAACTGAGATGCTCGAAATTAAACATCCATATCAACAAGGGATAATTGCTCGAAAAGGCATAGATTTCTAGATGGGAGGACTCTTAGATGTTGGATAAAAAAGAGTTAGAAAAAATCAAACAAAAAAAAGACGAATGGGGTAAAAATACATATTCAAACCATGTTAAAAAACATCCTGAGCGCAAGAAGAAATTTGAAAATTTATCCTGGAATGAAATTAAGTCTTTGTATACACCTGATGATATTGCTCATTTAGATTACATCAAAGATATTAGTTATCCTGGAGAATATCCTTATTTACGTGGAATTCATCCGACGATGCACCGCGGTCGATTATGGACTTTTAGACAATTTTCAGGTTTTGGATCCGCAGAAGAGACAAACAAGCGTTATAAGTATCTTCTTGACCATGGTGAAACTGGATTAAGTGTTGCTTTTGACTATCCTACTCTATATGGTTATGACACAGATCATCAGATGTCTCGTGGAGAATTTGGTAAATGTGGTGTTGCAATTTCATCACTTAAAGATATGGAGATACTTTTTAGTGGAATTCCGATTGATAAGGTTACAACTTCAATGACTATTAATGGACCAGCAGCAATTGTATGGGCATTTTATATAGCAAATGCAGAAAATAGAGGAATTGATAGAAGAATTATTGGGGGAACAATTCAAAATGATATACTTAAGGAATATATTGCACAAAAATCTTTTATTTTTCCACCTGAACCTAGTATGCGTTTAATTGTGGATACGTTTGAATTTGGTTCTAAAGAGATTCCTCGTTGGAATACAATAAGTATAAGCGGTTATCATATTCGAGAGGCAGGATCAACTGCTGTTCAAGAACTTGCATTTACTGTAGGTGACGGTGTAGAATATGTTAAATGGGCAATAAAGCGTGGTCTTAATATTGATGATTTTGCACCTCGCTTGAGTTATTTTTTTAATGCTCATAATGATTTTTTCGAAGAAATTGCAAAATATAGAGCAGCAAGACGCATTTGGGCAAGGGAAATGAAGAAACTTGGTGCTAAAAAATCTCGTTCTCTTCTAATGAGGTTTCATACTCAAACTGCGGGTGTTAGTCTTACTGCTCAACAGCCTGAGATTAATATTACTCGTGTTTCTCTTCAAGCATTAGCCGCAGTTCTTGGGGGGACCCAATCGCTTCATACCAATTCCATGGATGAAGCACTTGCTCTTCCATCCGAGAAAGCAGTGAGAATTGCTTTGAGAACTCAACAGATTATTGCTCATGAGAGTGGAGTTACAGATACAATAGATCCACTGGGTGGTTCGTATTATATTGAATGGCTTACTGATAAAATGGAAGAGGAGACCTACCAATATTGGGATAAAGTCGAAAAACTTGGTGGCGTTCTACCTGCAATTGAAAAAGGATTTTATCAACGAGAAATTGCAAATGCTGCCTACAAATATCAAAAGGAAATTGAAGAAAAGAAACGAATTATGGTTGGAGTAAACGATTATCAAATGGATGAGCCAGTTGAAATTCCAATCCTTAAAATGGATGAAAAAGGAGAAGAGCGTCAAATCAACAGGTTGAAAAGACTTAGAAAAAACAGAAACAATGCAAGGGTCGAAAGGGATTTAAATGCTCTTAGAAGGGCAGCTGAAGGTGAAGAAAATTTAATGCCGTATATTCTAAAATGTGTTCATTCTTATTCAACACTTGGTGAAACATGTCAAGTGCTAAGAGATGTTTTTGGGGAATATGAAGAACCTGCGATTTATTAGGAGGAAAAATTATGGAAAAGAAGATAAGAGTGCTTGTTGCAAAACCTGGTCTTGATGGTCATGATCGTGGAGCAAAGGTTGTTGCTCGTGCATTACGAGATGCTGGAATGGAAGTAATTTATACAGGTCTGCATCAAACTGCAGAGATGGTTGTTAAAACCGCAATTCAGGAAGATGTTGATGTAATAGGATTAAGCCTTCTCTCTGGTGCACATATGACATTATTTGTTGATGTTACTAAACTTTTAAAAGAAAAAGGAATGGAAGATGTATTAGTTGTAGGTGGCGGTATTATTCCTGAAGAGGATGAATCTAAACTTAAAAAAGCAGGTGTAGCAGGTGTATTTGGACCTGGTACTCATTGTGAAGATATTGTCAAGTTTATTAAAAAGAATGTGAAAAGATGAATGATATTGCAGACAAAGTCTTGAAAGGTGATCCTCGTTCTATTGCAAAGTTGATTACTCTTGCTGAAAACAATGATCCTATTGCTTCAGATGCAATGAAAATTATTCATCCAAAATCAGGAAATGCTCATGTTGTTGGTATTACTGGTGTTATGGGTAGTGGTAAAAGCACACTTATCTATGAATTAACTCGTGAGTATAGGAAAAAAAGTCTGAAAGTAGGTATAATCGCTATTGATCCTACTAGTCCTTTTAGTGGTGGGGCACTCCTTGGTGATCGTATTAGAATGATGGAGCTTGCAACCGATGATGGTGTTTTTATCCGTAGTATGGGCACTCGCGGTATGCTAGGTGGTCTTACAAGCGCAGTTTATGATGTCGTTGAAATTCTTGATGCATCCGGAAGCGATGTAATTTTAGTTGAAACCGTTGGTGTTGGTCAGGCAGAGGTTGATGTAATTAAGCTTGCTGACACTACTTTAGTTGTTTTGGTTCCTGGTCTTGGTGATGCAATTCAAACAATAAAAGCAGGAATTATGGAAATTGCAGATATTTATGTTGTAAATAAAGCAGATAGACCGGGTTTGGAGCAAGCTGTTGCTGAAATTGAAAGTTTAATTGACATTGCTTGCTCAGGAAAAGATAGAAAGACACCTATTTTAACAACAGTTGCAAAGCAGAATAAGGGAATTGTTGAGCTTGTATCAGAAATTGAAGATCATAATAAGTATTTGAAAAAAACTAAGATGTTTGATGTTCAGAGACGTAAACGATATGAAGCAGAGCTTGTTGAAATTATTCGTAAGAGACTTATGAATTTTATTTTTGATGAATCAAAGTTTAAAGGAAAGTTTGAAGACTTAATAGACAAAATAAGTAAAAAACAAGTTGATCCTTATTCGGCATCTGATGAAATTCTTGGAAAGATACTCAAATAAAGAAATTATTTATCTTTAAATGTAGGTTTCCTCTTTTCAACAAATGCATTCATGCCTTCTTTTTGGTCATGGGTTGAAAAACTAGATGAAAAATATGATATCTCCAGGGAACACGCATTATTTAGATCAATATCTGCACCCTTATTTACGAGTTCTTTGATAAAACCTGTTTGTATTCCTGATTTACTTGCAATTTTACCTGCGATTTTTTCAACAGTTTCCATTAATTTGCCATCTTCTACAACTGCATTAATTAGGCCTATCCTACATGCTTCATCTGCATCAAGATTTCTACCTGTTAACAGTAGTTCTTTTGCTTTCATTTTTCCAACAAGTCTTGGTAGCCTTTGAGTTCCACCAAAACCAGGGCTAATACCAAGGTTTATTTCAGGCTGACCAATCTTTGCACTTTTTGCAGCGATTGCAATGTCACAAGCCATTAATGTTTCGCAACCTCCACCAAGTGCAAAGCCATTTACTGCTGCAATAAATATTATTGGTGAATTTTCAAGTTTAAAAAGCATGCTATGGCCAAGTTCTGAGAATTCTTTTGCTTCAATTGTTGACAGATTTGCCATTTGCTTGATATCTGCACCTGCAATGAATGCTTTATCACCTTCACCTGTTAATATTGCAGCTTTGATTTTTTTATCTTTTTCTAGTTCCTCAACTGCATTTGAAAGTTCAATAATCGTATCTTTATTTAATGCATTTAAAGCCTGAGGTCTATTGATTTTAATTATCCCGACTCCATCCTTTTTTTCAACTTTGATATTTTTATAAACCATTTTTTTCCACCTACTTGCTATAATCATAAAAACCTCTACCACTCTTTCTACCAAGATATCCGCCCTGAACCATCTTTTTAAGAAGTGGACAAGGTCGATATTTAGAATCATTAAAACCTTCATATAAAACATTCATAATTCCAAGACAAACGTCAAGCCCTATTAAATCAGCAAGTGCAAGTGGACCCATTGGATGATTCATACCAAGTTTCATAACATTGTCGATTGCTTCAGG
>Ga0272442_10011671_pt1 | contig 10688 bp, 8 predicted proteins | sample SSMForm2O_FD_200262 | JGI IMG/M metagenome (GOLD analysis project Ga0272442, IMG submission 200262) | Marine sediment archaeal communities from Little Sippewissett salt marsh, Falmouth, MA, United States - SSM-Form-2O | ecosystem: Environmental > Aquatic > Marine > Wetlands > Sediment ... | reverse complement strand
TTTTCTTGAGTGCTGATAAGACTTTCGTAGCATCGTACGTTGTCGAAAAGAATGTGGTAGAAATTTTTCATAGGATCAACATTGCATCACCGTAACTGAAAAATCTGTATTTTTTTTCTACGGCTACTCTATAAGCATTTATTATATTTTCATAACCTGCAAAAGTTGCAACTAGCATCAGGAGGGTAGATTCGGGCATATGAAAGTTTGTGATCAATCCATCAATTATCTGAATTTTTTTACCTGGATGAATAAATAGATCTGTCCACTTAGAACCGGAGCTTATACTGCCATTTTCAGCAAAACTTTCCAGAGTCCTGGTAGTAGTTGTTCCCACAGCAATTACCCTTTTTCCTTCTTTTTTTGCTTGATTTATGACATCAGTTGTTTCTTGAGTGATCTGGCAATGCTCTTTATGCATCTGATGATCGGCAATATATTCTGTTTGAACCGGTCTAAAGGTTCCCAGACCAATATGTAGGATAACCCAGGTTATTTTAACTCCCAGCTCTACTATTTTTGTGAGTAATTCCTCGGTAAAATGCAGACCTGCGGTAGGAGCAGCAACAGATCCTTTTTCGTCAGCATAAACTGTTTGATAGGTTCTTTTATCTTTTTCGGTAGCTTTTCTTTTAATGTAGGGAGGAAGTGGCATTTTCCCTATATTTTCAAGAATATCCCAGAAATCCCCTGTCCAGAAGAACTCGATCAAGCGAGTTCCAGTGTTTCTTCGAGCTGTGATTTCTCCTTTGAGGTTACGGTCAAATTCTAACTTTGTACCAATTGGAATTCTTCTCCCAGGTCGAACTAGACATTCCCATATTGATGAAGAGATCTGATTCAACAGGAAAATCTCTACCTGGGCACCAGTTATTTTTCTTCCGAATAGACGGGCAGGAATAACTTTGGTCTTATTCAGGACAAGGATATCATCAGATCTGAAGTATTTTATTATCTCATCAAATTTATGATGTTCAATCTTCCCGGAAGATCTATTCAGATAGAGAAGACGTGACTCCGATCTGCGATTACTTGGGTATTGGGCAATATATTCAGGAGGAAGTTTGTAATAATAACTTCTTTTTTTGCTGAGGTCTTTTATCATTTTTTAGGAAATAAATCAGTTCAAAGAAAAATCATTATGAGTTTGCTAAGAAGCATTATTTTAACAGGATCATTTTCTTTGCTAAGCATTGTTTTTCTGTTTCTAAGCGATAGAAATAGATCCCTGAGGATACAGCTTTTCCCTGTTTGTCCTTCCCATTCCAGCTAAGTGTGTATCTGCCTGGGGATATAGTTTGATTGTCGACGAGTACATTTATCACCTGACCTTTTAGGTTAAAGATGGTAAGCTTAACATTAGCCTCTTCTGCTAATTGATAACTGATTATTGTGCCAGGACTTCGTCCGTCATTTTCTGGATTAAAAGGATTTGGATAATTTTGAGCCAGGTTGGTTTTAACCGGTAAAAGGTTATTGTCCGTTGTAGTTTGGTAGTTGATTATGTGGAAATTGTCCAGGTACCATCCTTCACCAGTTATTAATCCGGAACTACTACCAAAAACGAACCTGATTTGTACTTCTCCGGAGTATGATGTGAGATCCAATTGTACTTCTTCCCAGACGATATTACCAGCGAACAAAGGGGTTTCGGGAGGGAAGGGAAGATTGGGAATATTCATTGAAGTTGCTGGATAACCCCCGATTGGTTCAATTTGAAGGAAGTTTATCCCATCGGTAGATATTTCGATGATTCCACCGTCGTGGGCTATGTTTCCCGGTAAGATATTAGTGTTCATCCAGTGGTGAAATGATACCATTATGCCACCTGAAACATCCAATACTGGCATATATAGAGCAGCTAAAATATTGTTAGAATAGGGTTGGAGGCCTTCTCCGCCACATTTCATACTGTAAGATCCATCAGGAGTATAATTGCGGTAGCTACTCAAATGCCATTCATCAAGATAATCTGGCTCCAGGGCTTCGTGTTCCCAGATATCTTCGCCTGTTTCAAAGTTCTCTTCGATAAATCCTATAGGAATGGTAAACTGCTCACTTACAATTGAACCAACCAGATCATAGGCAAATATCTCGAGTGTAATATAATAATCTACAGGGCATTCCTGAGAAACTTCTATCAAGATAGGAGTTACGGTGGATTCTATTTCTCCGGGCGGAAGTATGGGAATTACATCTGATCCTGATAAAGATGCATAAGGGTCATAACATAGTAACATGGTGTTAAGATCGTATGAGAAACCGTTTCCAGTGTTAGAATAAGTGATAAATATTTCAGCGGTTTCACCTGGATCCAGGATAGTATCTTCACCGGAAGTTGGTTGAAATGTAGATTGGATAAAATGCAGATCCGGACCTTGGCAGTTTATTAATAATTCCGAGTTCCAGGTAGTAGTACCGGAAGAAATTTCTACAGTGAATGGGATCTGATCTCCGTCATTGATACCGGCAAGCAATTCGATCTCAAAAGCGTTATCAAGAGTGACGATCTCACCTGGTTCTAAAGCATCTTCAAAGGCTTGGGAATTATTGATGACAACAAATTCCGATTGGGTAGATAGATTTAAGGTTAGATCTTCGGAAGTTGCTTCAATTCCTATGTTCTCTATTGTGAGATCGAAAAAGATCACGTCCAGGGATTGTAAGCTTCCATCTATATAATTTCCACTTTCTTCGAAAAAAACTGAATCACAAACAACGAAAGGACCAACTGCTATTACTTCAAGCTCGGAGGTGTAAGGTTCATAATCATGTGCTGTTACACAGAGATCCAGGGCAGAAAGAGAATTGATCTGAGGAAATTGTAGGTTTGCAGTTCCATTGAAGACCTCAGCCTGTGCCAGGATCTCGTTATTGTCGATCAATACAACAAGAGCTCCGTTAACTTCACAATTTATAGTGAATTCTGTACTGCCCAGGATAACTTGGTTATCATGGTTTACTGTTAGCATTTGTGGCTCTGAACTCCAAATTTCCAGGGTTGGATCACCAAACCAGTTGAATTCATCCAGGGCTGTGGTTCGATAATCACTATCCTGATAATTTGCCATCATATATTCCTTACCATAACTGAGGACATCTCCCATAGAGTAGATAGGATAATGCTCTGGGTAACTTACATTACACCATTCTAGGAAACCGGGCCAGATCGCATCTGTCAGACCCCAGGCTAACCTGTCGTTGTAACCGGAGAAACTTACTCTTGTAGCGCCAATTAAACCGACACTACCACCGGTTAGGTGGCGAACCCAGTATTCTACGAAAGATTCCGAATTATAATCTGTGTCACAGACGTCATCATCGGTTTCATTATCAAACCATCCTGTACAGCAGTTGATGGTCCAAACAACAGGACGGAGTGGTCCATTGGTGAGACTATTGACGTGATTAATATCAAAATAGGGATCACCCCAACCCTGACGAAAACCATGATCACGGTGATAAAGAAATCCTGTACCACGATTTACTGAGTTGATGATGTCATAGGCATTTCCATCCCAGGCAAAATTTGGTCTCTGTAATTCTTCAGGGATCTCAGCCATAGGCTCATCGTTCTCGAACACATAATCGTTGTCGTTCCAATAGAGAGGATTTACATTGGGATCAGTGTAATAAACTCTTTCTACTTCGTAATCATTGAGAAGAAAATTCCTGATATCTTCACTAGTTTTAGCAAAACGACGATCGGCGATGGAGTTACCATCACTATCCTGATAATAACATGCTGCGGTTACCCAGTTGTAATAGTAGTTATCTTGTGGTGGTTCTGATTCATATTCAATGACATGAGCAACATAATTTTCTGCTTGTTCGACGGTTTCAACCGGAATTCTACCAAAACCAAGGTCAACCAGAAGATCCGGAGGATCATTGATATCGGCATAATACATATCTGCGGCGGTATGTCCCTGGTCTCCACCTGATATATGCTCGTTTTCATACCAAGTTGGAACCAGTTCCGCATCTCCGAACAGAATCAGATAGGAAGGAGCAATATCCCAATTATAGAAGGCATCTGTTATATAATTATCAATAGCAACAGGGTCATTGCCCAAATAATCTGAATCAACGATCTTTGAAGTTATTCCTTTTCTTAATTTCCAGGAAGCAAGATCTTGAGCTGCTTCGATAAATTCGGGAATTGTTATGATAATCAAGTCAGCACCGTTTTCCCTGAATGATCGAGAATGATATGGATCTATGGTCGATTCCTCTCTCAATACCTCCAAATGATTTACGGCATAAGAGAAGTCAGAAGGATTTATATTTTTAATATTCTCAGGTAAGGGTTGAGAAATCCCAGAAAAACTAACGTTAATCTTTAGATCAGGATAGTAGCGTAGCTTTTTCTGGATGGGATTATATTGGTATGGTTGGATCCAAAGTAGAGTACAATCCTGACCGCGTTTTTGTTTTATTGGTTCAAAATAAGCCAATTGAGTTGGAAAAAAAACATCTTGAGAGTAAATAGATTCTTCAAATACGAAATTTTCAGGAGTTTTATTTGAGTCTGTTTGAGGATATTGGACCGGGCCCAGTTCAAGATCGGAGATAATAAGTGATTCACCCGGTGAGATATCGAGCTTGGGAGTTGTGGAGTTAGGAACGAGAAGCCAGATGCTGGAAGCAGGAAGATCGGGTTTACCTGGGGGATACGACTGATTGGAGTTGCTAAGAAATTGGTATTCTCTTCCATCAGCCAATTGCCGGTTTAGGATCTCAAAATTGCTTAATTGCAGGGAAAGACCAAGATGATAAGCATCCAAATCGTTAACAATTATTTCATTAGCAGAAGTCACTTGGATTAAAACCATCCACACTGTAAGTATAAAAAGATATTTTTTCATTGTATTTACCTCATATTTTTTGGCAATTCTTGGTAAAGGGTTTATTAAGTCAAAGTAATTTTGTAATTTGTCCTTCTAAATTATTGACACTATGAATCAATTAATTGATATTGAGTATTGGTGTTTTTTATATCAATCAAGGGTAACATTTTCTACTTTTTCGAGAATAGCGTGGAAATGACCGAATATAACCTCACTTTCCAACTGGACTGGAATTTTATAAGTATCTCTGGTCAACCAGATCAAAACACCACCTGTTTGTTTAAAGATAGCTTCTGTCTGCAAAAGAGGTTCGATAACGAAACATTCTTTTTCACCAAAAATTGTTTCGATCGTTTCCAATCGATGAACAGCAACTTTGGTAATGGTATTTCTCCCGTCAACAGTAACATTAACAGATAAGGTGTCACCCACAGTAAATTCCTGTTTACGGAACCAGTAAAAAGCGCTGAGAATATCTTGAGTGTTTTCAGGTATGTCCATTCTTGTCTGCTTAAATTTTTTTGATTTACGGGAATATTTCAGGTAATAACTCAGGTTCAAATCAGGGTAGTAAAGGTGAATTCGATGTTGTTTGTAATTTCCTTCTCTCAACTTTTTCTCGAATTTGTAAGAAATAAATTTATCTTTATCAACAGTGGAGATTATTTCATCCCGGACTTTGAAAAATTTGTCAAAAAAAGAATTAGTCTTGGCTCTGGATTTTATTTCGTAAGCTGGAATTGAATCTCTGTAAGTTGTTTCATTTAATTCCAAGACAGCTTTTCCAGCACCGATAAAACCATATTTTATCTTAAAAATTAGTTTTTCACCCGGTACGAGGGAAGAGATGTTTAGGGTAAGTGTAATAAGGATAGTTGAAAAAAAAAATCTATTCCTCAAAATGATTCTCCTCCGCTAGCCTGGAAATTAGTCAGACCTTCTCCGAAACCTATATCAAATCTGAGGTTGAAAATATCATCGGTAAATAGAGAAAATCTAAAACCCAATCCATAACTTATTTTAAATTCATTTATTGCATAAGCCTGTAGTTCTTTGGCAACTTGTCCTGATTCCAGGAAGAGAACAAATCCAAAACGGTTGAGGAACTTTGCTGAAAAAGGAAAGAAACGATATTCCATCCTGACTGCCGAAATACCTTTATCGATGAACAGATCTGTGGTCATGGCTCTTAAATAATCATCCAGTTTAATCAACTTATAAAAGGGTGGATCGGCGAATAGATAGGAAAAAACACCTTGAAAAGCTAATATATGTTTGGGAGCTAGTCTATGATAGTGTCTGAGGTCAATAAGGGTACGGACAAAATCAAATTCACTTCCAAGTTTATGGTGGAAATAGAATATTTCAAGATTATTCAAGTTACCTTGGGAGGGGAAATTCTCGTTATCCCGAGAATCACAGATAAAACCAAATCCAAAACCAGAGACAATATTCTTTCCTGAACTACCGTGTATATCTTTAGAATTGAGTAGACCGGTTTCCTCTGTTTTCTTTGTTAGGAAATAATCGTATTCGTAAAGTAAAGCTGAAGACCAATTCTGCCAGATTTTTTTTCTCCATTTAATTGTAAGGTCGATTTCTTCGGCAGTATAATCTTCGGCATCATTTTCGGATGAGTGATTACCAATCCCATAAAATGTGCTGGGCCAGTTCTTGTAATTGAGTGAAAGGGTTAATTGCTGTTTTCCGTCCTGAAAGTAAACATTGGGTTCTAAAAGAGCGTAGAATTGTTTTTTTTGACTATAACGGGCAGAAAACGTTATAGAATTCTTGGGAATATCGGGAAATTTATCGGGATTATAAAACCTGAAAAAAGTTATCCCACCTCCAATGATTCCAGTTTCTTCAGTATATGCAACTTGGGGAAAACCTGTAAATTCATATTTTGTTTTAAAGGTTTCATCACAATCAAGGGCTTTAGAAAATATCAGCAGGATAATTAGGATGAGGAATACAGCGCTCCTTTTAATTCTCAAAGTTTACCACCAGTAACAAAAAATTCTTCTCCCGTTATATAGGTGTTATGTGTAGAGATCAAGAATTCGCATAATCCGTAAATATCAGCGAATTTCGCATAACGTTTTAGGGGTATCTGTTCTAGTTTTTCTTTGTAATATTTTTTCCGAAAACGACGATAACTCTCGGAAAAGTGACTATCGTCAATCATGATTGGACCTGGGGATATTGTGTTTATCAGGATGTTATGGGGAGCTTCCTCGACAGCAACACAGCGACCAATATTGGCGATACCTGCTTTAGCTGCTGAATAAGCGGAACCTCTTGGAAGACCTATCCTGGTGATATTGGAACCGAATAGTACAATTCGACCATAGTTGTACTTACGGAAATAAGGGATAATCTGTTTAAGAATATTATAAGTACCTTTTAAATTTACATCAAGAACCCGGTACCACATCTCGGTTTCAGAATCAACGAGAGGGCGGAAATCGGAGCTCCGCATAGAAACGGTGTGAATCAAGGCATAAGGTACTAAAGATTTATGGTCGATAAGTGGATGCAATTGGGATGAAAGTTGTTCGTAGTTACTGATGTCTGCCTGGATAAGATTAACTCTCCCCCGATATTTGTCTGGCAAGTGGTTTATTCTTTCTTTGTACTTTCGATATGTGAGAATAAGTTTTTCGCCTTTTTCCAGAAATTTTTCAGCAAAATAAGAACCGACGTTTCCATTACCACCGGTAATTATGATAACTTTATTTTCCATGAAAGATCTGATCTAAGACTTGATGAGCAACTTCAAATTTTGAACCTTTTATGTTTTTTTCTTCAGTTGAAGAAATTAAAAAAATTTCAGTGTCATTTTTACCAGCTACTTTTAAGTTATTAGCGATGATAAAATCCAGGTTTTTTAGGTTCATTTTTCTTCTGGCATTTTCTCGAATATCGTTAGTTTCAGCAGCAAATCCGATCAGTTTCTGATCTTTCTGTTTGAGTTTACCAAGTTCAGCCAGGACATCTTTCGTCCTTGCCAATTTCAAATAAAGATCTACGTCCTTCTTTAGTTTTTGTTCATGTTGGATAGAAGGAGTATAATCGCTGACTGCAGCTACCATGAAAGTAAACTTGTTTCCTGGAAATTCCGCGATTGTTTGCTCATACATTTCTTGGGCATTATTGACCCTTACAACTTTAAGATAATAGGGAATCGGATGGTCAATATGAGCAGCGATGACTTTCACACGAGCCCCTCTAATATAGGAAGCTCGAGCTAAGGCAAGGCCCATCAACCCTGAAGAGTAATTGGTGAAGAACCTCATGGGATCAAGTTTTTCCCTGGTTGCACCGGTTGTAATAAGGATGGACTTATTCTGAAGATCTTTTTTATATGATAAATAAGTTTCGACATGATAAATAGTTTCCTCAACCTCGGGGAATCTACCTTTGCCCTCATATCCACAGGCTAATTGTCCTGTTTCTGGTTCTAGGAAATAATAATCAAGATCAACGAGAGTTTGGATATTCCTTTGTAAAATTGGATTTTCGTACATGTGAACATTCATGGCGGGAACAAAGAGAACTGGGGAAGTCGTAGCCATGATGGTAGTCGATAGAAGGTCATCTGCGATGCCACCGGCTACTTTTCCGATCAGGTTGGCTGTTGCCGGGGCAATAAGAGTTAGATCAGCCCAATCAGCTAGAGATATATGTTCTATATCAGCATCATGATTGAAGTACTGAGTAGTAACAGATTGGTGTGTAATTGATTTGATGGTTAAAGGTTGGATGAATTTGCAGGCGTTTGAGGTCATAATTGTTTTTACTTGGCATCCCAATGATGTTAATTTACTGGCTAGATAGGCAGCTTTATAAGCTGCGATTCCACCCGTAATCCCAAGCAAAATCTTTTTGTTTTTCAGCATTTTGATCTCTTTCGGGATACATTTGTTTAAATAACTTCTATTTGTAAAGGATTTTGTTTTCTGTTGACACCTAGCTACTGACTTAATATATAAGGCTTGTATAGCAAATTTGGAGGTTAGTATGAAAAGGACATTTTGGTTTGCGATTATACTTATTTATGTTTTTTCGAATTTAAGTGCTTCCGGTAAACTGGAAGACAAGTTGGTTCAATTCGCGGAGGATAATTCCAAAAAGTACATAAAGCCTTTGGTAACAGCTTTTGGCACAAATTTGAACTCTGGTTTCTACCAAACCGCGAAGGTGCTTGCTCCTTTTCGATTTGGTGTTAGTATGTCCGGGATGTTGGCTTTTGTCCCTCAAGATGAAAAAACTTTTATGGCTTTGAGTCCTTCGGTTACCTATGAGGGAAATGAAGTTTATATTTATGATCCATATGAAATAAAATCAGCTACAATTTTTGGAAATAAGGGTGGTACATTCGAAGAATTTAATCCTGATTTGATTAACGACCCTGATTTTGATTTTGGTAATATAGAAACTACACTGAAACTCCCTAACGGTGGGGGGTTGGATTATGTTCCACTTCTTACACCTCAGATCAATGTAGGTTTACCTTATGGAAATGAAATAATGATCAGGGCATTTCCGAGTTACGAAGTAAACGAAGATACAGGTGAGATAAGTTTTTGGGGAGTCGGACTCAAACATAGTATCGATCAATATCTTCCAGGAGTTGTGCCGATCGATCTGGCTATACAGGGGGTCTATCAATATATTAAGATAACAGATGTTATGACTTTCAATTCCTATGCCTTTAATGCTCAGATCAGTAAGAAACTTATGATGTTTACATTTTATGGCGGACTTCAGTATGAAAACTGCACCATGAAAGCCGATTATAAAACAGAATTTTATAATTATGATATTTCAGCATATGATGATCTAAGGATTAAATACACCATAACAGGAGACAATAATTTCAGAGCCACAATAGGAGCACGATACAGCTTCCTGGTTTTCAGAATGTTCGTTGATTATACTTTAGCAAAATATCAAGTCTTGCATATGGGATTAGGGCTTTCTTTTTGATGATTGAGATTCAGGAGTTAATCAGAACTCGTTACAGTGTGAGGGATTTTTTGAATGAACCGATCCCTGATAATGTGATAAGTGATATGAAAGAAGCTGCCCGACTGGCACCGTCTTTTCAGAATAGACAATGCTGGCGATATATATTTGTCGATGATCCTGAGCTTATAAAAGATCTTTCTGCTAAAAGCGGATTAGTTGGGAAAGTGAATTTTTTCATTAAAAAAGCACCTCTCATAGTTGTAGCCTGTGGAGATCCAGCTCATAGCGGTAGGATGAATGATCAGGATTATTACCTGGTAGACGTTGCAATATCCTTCCAACAGATGATGTTAGCTGCTTGGGCTCATGGAATTGGCAGTTGCTGGCTTGCTGCTTTCAATGAAAAAAGTGTAAGAAAGATATTAAAAATCCCCCGGAGAATCAAAGTAGTTGCCATAAGTCCTTTTGGATATCCTTCTAAAAGCAAATCAATCTACAGCAAAGTATTAACAACCTTAGCGGGAAGTAAGAAAAGAAAGGAAGAAACGAAGATATTCTGTCGTAATCAGTGGACTTTTTGAGGTTATTATGCATATTTATTTAATATCAGGTTCTGTATTATTAAGCGGTATCTTGATCGCACTGGTTTTATATTTTGTCAAAATTGGCAATGACAGTAAGATCGAACAGCTCAAAAGTGATAAAACGAAGTTGGAAGCTGCTCTAGAAATAATTAAACTGGAACAGGACAAAAAGGAAGAACGGTTGAGTAAGATCCAAGAAGAAAATCTAAAACTCAATCGAGAAAATTCCAGTTTGAAATCGGATTACACCAATCTCCAGGAAAAGTTACTAACCCAGAAA
>Ga0272442_10011670_pt1 | contig 10688 bp, 7 predicted proteins | sample SSMForm2O_FD_200262 | JGI IMG/M metagenome (GOLD analysis project Ga0272442, IMG submission 200262) | Marine sediment archaeal communities from Little Sippewissett salt marsh, Falmouth, MA, United States - SSM-Form-2O | ecosystem: Environmental > Aquatic > Marine > Wetlands > Sediment ... | reverse complement strand
TGAACAAACATTGAAGAGGTGAAAAAATGAATAAAAAAATAATAATTTTATTTTTAGCTATGCTGTTATTAACTAGTGTTATAAATATTCCTGCAAAAATATTACAAAACAATAAAGAAAATACAAATATATTAAATTTAAAACCTTCTTTAATTGACCAATGTTGGATAAAAGTATTTGGTGGTAAAGATAACGACGATATAGGATATTCAATTATACAAGTTGATGATGGCTATGTAATAGCAGGACAGCATCCTTCATTAAAAATTTGGTTATTTAAACTAGATAGCAATGGAGAAAAAATATGGGCAAAGGATTTTGGGAAAGGTCGAGCTTATGATCTAAAACAAACAACAGATGGTGGATTTATTATTGCAGGATCTTATACATTTAGAACATCTTGCTCTCTATCTACTTATCCTTCAAGTATTAAATTAATAAAAACTGATAACATGGGCCAAAAAGAATGGGTAAAAGTATTTGATTCAAATGAAGAACATGGTTTTTCTGTTTCTCAAACAAGAGATGGAGGATTCATTTTATCAGGAGATAATGCAACCGGAAAAGATTATAATCATCATCGTCCTGTTTTAATTAAAACCAATTCAAATGGTGATCTTGAATGGAAAAAAGTTCTGGATTTACAAAGAAATTTAAAAAAGTATATCAATAAAGTTGAAGAAACTAAAGATGGCTATATTTTAATTGGTGATTCTGTTATTAAAACAAATAGAGAAGGAGATTATATATCGCATTTTCAAACAGATGGATATCAAGGTCAGCAAACAAATGATGGAGGAGTTGTTGTTGTAGGAAAAATAGATCAAAGTTTTTATGATAGTGATTTACTTTTACAAAAATATAAAATTAATGGAGAACTAGAATGGGAAAAAGTTTACGGTGGTAAAAATAATGATTATGGCAACTCTGTAAAACAAACAAGTGATGGAGGTTATATCATTACTGGACAAAAAGAGTCAGAAACAGAAGAAAATCTTTTTGGATATTATAGTTATGTTTGGATTATCAAAACAGATCGTAATGGTGAGATAGAATGGCAAAGATTCTACTCAGTAGGTAAAGATAAAGATGATAGTGGTTCTTATATAACTCAAACTAGTGATAATGGTTATGTTCTTATCGGAAAATGCGGATGTAGAGATTATTTTGTATTTCCTATACATTCTGTATCATATAATCTTATTGTAATAAAAACAAATGAAGAGGGTAAAGTTAAATTAAATAATAATATAATTAAAGGTTACTTTAAAACTAATTTATTGAACTTTTTAAATACAAAAACACTTATTAAAAATATAATAAATCTTTAATTTTTTTTATCTTGCAGGAATTTTTGTCTATAAAATTTAAATATTAATTAAATTTATAGTATAATATAAAAATATTTAACTATTTATAGAGGTGAAAAAATGAATAAAAAAATAATTTGTTATTTAATTGTAAGCATGTTTTTAATAACAGTTTTTTCTTCTGTTTTGTTTTCTGCAGGTAATACAAATTTTGATTTTGAAAAAGCAAATGAAGAAAAAATTTTATTTGACACTATAAACTCAAATTTTAATCCGGATTACGTTCCAAATGAGCTAATAGTTAAATTTACAGATGATATTAATAATATACTAGCTAGTTCAAAAGCTGTAAATAACTTAAATAATAAATATCAACTTAAGTCTATTGAAAATATATTTAATGATAAAGAATCAGAATTAAATAATGTTTATCTATTAAAATTTAAAGATAATTTTAATATGGAACAAATTGCAAAAATTTATTCAAAAAATCCTTATGTAGTATATGCAGAACCAAATTATATCAATTATGCGTTTATAAATCCAAATGATCCTGGTTATGAGGAGCAATGGCATTTAGATGCAATAAATGCTCCTCAAGCATGGAATCGTCTTAATAATTACGGAAGTTCTGATGTTACAATAGCAATTTTAGATAGTGGAATTGATTATACACATCCAGACTTAGGAAATAATAATGAAATATTTGAGCAAGAATACTATTTTGAATCACCTCATCCAACTCTTGAATATTACAGTGTTGTCCTTGATGATTTTCCAAATGTTCCTAGTGGATGTAGTAAAGTTTCATTACATTTTTCAACAATTGACCTAAAACCTGATTCAAATATTTATTTTTATGATCAAAATCAAGACCCTGGATTTATTGGTGGAGTGATTGGTAGATTTCATGATGATGGTTTAGTAACAGATTTGTGGACTTCATTTACAGAAATTTCTAAATTTAAAAAACCTTCAATTAGAATAGATGTAAGGGAATCTGGTTTTGATAATGAAGATGAAATTGTTGAATGCTGGGGCTTTATAATTGATGGAGTTAGATATTTAGATGTAGATTCACCTGAAGAAGTATCTAATAAATTTAAAAATTCAAAAGATTTTGTAAACGGTGACTCAGATCCAATTGATGATATTGGACATGGAACTCATTGTGCAGGTGTTGCTGCTGGACAAACTAATAATAATATTGGAATTGCTGGAGTTGCAGGAGGATGTAAACTAATGCCTGTTGAAGTTTTAGGTGAAACAACTGATATAGGTGATTATTATGAGCCTTTTGATTATTTCTTTTTAAATAGCATTATTGCTCTTACTCAGACTAATTATAGAATTACACAAGGAATTAATCATGCAATTGACAATGGTGCCAACATTATAAGTATGAGTTTTGGTTGTATACGAGGTGAATTGATGGAAGATGCCTTTGAAAAAGCAGAAAATAATGGAGTAGTTTGTATTGCTGCTGCTGGTAATTCAAATGAAAGTGAGGAATTATATGGATTTAATTCAATACAAAGAACAGTTTTAGCAATAGCTGCAACTGATCAAAATGATAATAAAGCAGAATTTTCTAATTATGGTTCTTGGATTGATCTTGCAGCACCTGGAGTTGATATTTATTCAACAACACCAACTTATAATTTTGTATTTAGTGAAGAATATTTTCCATTAGATTTCTATTATTCAAAAGCCTCAGGAACGTCTTGTTCATGTCCAATAGTTGCAGGAGTTGCAGCATTAGTTTTTTCAAAAAATCCATCTCTTGAACCTGTAGAAGTAAGAACAATTCTACGTTCAAGTGTTGATTCAGTTAATTCTGATAAATATATTGGAACTGGTAGAATTAATGCAGATATTGCAGTTAAAAAAACTGCAAAAGTAGCAGCTGAAATATTTAAAGAACTTGATGATAAAATTCTCCATAAACAAATCTCAATAAAGGGTATTGCTTATGCAAATAATTTTAAAAATTACAAAGTACAGTATGCACAAGGAATTTATCCTGATGAAAATGAATGGGTTACAATAGTTACATCTGATGAACAAAAAACCAAAATTGATGATAATCTAGCTTCATTTAACTCAGAAAAAGTTGAAGATGGTTATGTAACAATTAGATTAGTTGTTGAAACAAAATCTGGAGAGCAATATTTTGACTATGCTGTGTTTAAAGTAAGTAATTCAAATATGATTACAAAACCAACTTATGCATATTATGTTAATAATAGAAAAATTAGGCCATCTGATGAGACAGTTGTAATAAATGGAATTGATGTAGAAGTTGATGCTCCAAATTGTGATAAAGTTGAATTTTATCTTGATGATTATTTAGTATATACAGATCAGACAAAACCTTTTTCATGGTTTTGGAATGATGTAGGATGTGTTGGAAAATATAATTTAAACGTTAATGGATATAAAAATAATGAAGAAATCGAATCAGATGAAATACTTGTAACTTATATTCATTTTGGTGGTGATAGTATTTCATTAACTTGTAAAAAAAGACTTAACGGACAAACAACATTTAAAGCAAGTATCCCAGATGCTATTGATTTATCAGAAACCATTCCAGATATATCATACTCATTTACTTTTGATTTTGGAGATGGTGAAAATGTAACTATTGAATCAGATAAACCAACAGCTCAAACCTCTCATATCTATAAATCAAAAGGTAGTTTTGTTGTTAGTGTTGAAGGATCAATTATTATTGATGAATTTAAAACTAGTGCTTCTATAGAAACTATTATTGAAAATAATGCAAAACTACGTTTAATTAATAATTTGTTTATTTCAAAATTATTAAATAAATTAACCATGTTACAGCGCTTCTTAAATCTTTAAAATTATTTTATTTTTTTTAAATCTTGCAGGAATTTTTATCTATAAAACTTATATATTATTAAAATAAATATATTTTTATAAAAATGTGTAATTAACATTAAAGAGGTGAAAAAAATGAATAAAAAAATTTTATGTATAATAATTATAGGCATATTTTTACTAACAAATCTAGCATCGTTATCAGTTGGTGGAATAAAATTAAAAACAAAAGAAAATTTAAATTTAGAAAAAAATAACATAGGAACATGGATAAAAACATATGATAGCGGAAATACAAACTATGGCTATTCAGTTTTAGAAACTAGTGATAATGGATTTATTATTTGTGGGAGTAATATCTATTTTGATGGATATAGTGTATGTGATTTATGGCTATTTAAAGTAGATAGAAATGGTAATTTAAAATGGGAAAACACAATAGATAAAGGCGGCCATGGAACTGATATGCAATTTACAAGGGATGGTGGATTAATTATTACAGGATTAAAATATGATTATTCAAAAGAAGATACTGATATTTTTTTATTAAAAACAGATATTAATGGTAATACACAATGGATAAAAACTTATGGTGGCGATTGTTTTGATTATGCTTATAAGGTTAGACAAACAAATGATAATGGATTTGTTTTTGTAGGTCAAATTGATCATTGTGAAATAAATACAGGTAATTTATTGATAATAAAAACAGATGAATTTGGAGCTGTTCAATGGGAAAGACAATATGGTAAGGATTATGAGTATGACTCTGGCTATGATATTCAGCAGACAAAAGATAATGGATATATTATTACTGGTCGAACAAACTCATTAAATAATAATTCAGGTGATCTTTGGTTAATAAAAACAGATTCTTTAGGATTTGAAGAATGGAATGTATCGTTTGGTTGTCAAGGAGGAACAGACCGAGGAAAACAAGTTATTCAAACTTCAGATGGAGGTTTTATTGTAGCTGGTGAACAAAATGCTGATCAAGTATGGCTGCTAAAAACTGATAAGAATGGAAATTTGTTATGGGACAAAAGATATAGAAACCAAGATCCTAAACCTGGTGAAATGGTGTGGATTCAAGGTTATATTGAAAGCCTTCAAAAAACTGATGATGGAAATTATTTAATAATTTCATCTGTGTATCAAGGAAAAATAATTAAGGTTGACGAAAATGGAAATCTCATATGGTTAAAAAAGTGTAACTTCCATGAAAGATTTGTAGGTTTAAATCTTTATGAAGAACATATGTTTTCAGGTGGTCAGCAAACTTCTGATGGTGGATTTATAATAATTGGGACTTCAAAGATTTATAATTCAATTGGAACTTTAACAGAATGCAATGTTTTATTGATTAAAACTAATGAAAATGGTGAAGTAGAAGCTAAAAATAGAATGATTAATTCTCCTTTTAGAATAATTTTATTCAAATTTATAAATAAATTTTTATTCTTACAAAGATTCTTAAGGATCTAATCTTTTTCTTTATTATTAATTTCTTTTTTTCTTCTAATTTTCTTTTTTTTAAATATGATGTTTGGACTATAAAACTTATATACTATTTAAATTAATATTTTTTTATAAAAATATGGAACAAACAAAAAAGTGATAAAAAATGAATAAAAAAATAATATGTATTATTTTAGTATCGTTTTTTATAATTAACATTGGAACTGGTAGTACACTTATTGTAAAATCTGAAAAAAGCCATACCATAGATAAGTTATTATCACTAAACAAAATCAAATTAGACAAAATCAAAGGAGAAGAAGAAAAGTTAAAAAATGTTTGGCAAACAAATTCAAAAATATATACAAATGGAATAGAAGAAGATTGTGTTATACTGATAAAACAGTATAAAGCTCCTGATATAGAATTAAGTGTAAATAAAGCATTTGAATATGTTAATCAAAGTTTACATAATAGAGGTTATGAAAATTTTTTATATATTACAAAACCAGATAAAGAAGACTTAGAAATTTCTATGAGAGAGTATCTTATTACTTTTATTGATGATCATTGTATTATTCCAAATCTATTTATCTATATGATAGGTCATGGATACTCTATAGGAAAGGATGGTTACTTTGAACTTAATCCAGGAATATTACCTAAAGATAGATTGAAAGATGATGAATTAGGAGATATAATAGACAATCTCTCATCATTTTATTCTAATTGTACTATTGTAATAGAAAGTTGTTTCTCTGGTTGTTTTATTGATGATTTATCCGGTAGAAACAGGGTTATAATTACTGCAACAGACCATAAAACTCCTAGTCAATTAGAACAAGTAGATAATTGCAAACCTATTTTCACAGTAAAATTTTTTGAAAAATTTGCAGATGTTAGTAATACTGTGATAGATTGCTGGGAATATGCTGATGAAATGGTTTATAAAGATCACAACGCAAGATTTAATCATCAAAACCCTCAGTATGATGATAATGGAAACGGATATAGTGTTGGATTATTTAATCATTCAGATAAGCTTCCAATGGATGATGGACATACAGAAAATGAATCTTATTGGGATGGAAATTTTAAATATGTAGAAAAAAGTAATGCAAATAGTAAAAATTCTAATCGAAGGTTTATAAATAATATCAATAAAGAATTTTTACAAATTTTCTTTAAAAAATTACTTTTATTGAGAATATTTTTTAGACTATAATTTCTATTTTACAATATTTTTAAAGAGGATATTTGGTCTATAAACTTTATATATTACTAATATTAATAAAATTTAATAGATAAAATAATTTGTAATTACTAAAAAGATGTGATAAAGATGAATGTAAGAAAAATTATAATTTTTTTAATTATGATATTATTTATAAGCAGTTTTTTGCCAAGTATTAATGCTACAAAAATAGACAATAATACTGATATTTGTAATCAAAAAATTATTCAAACATCTGATATTGAATATGAAGAATTAACTATTGATGGTAATGATTTTGATTCTATCACAGGAGAATGGCAGCATCATGGTGATGGCAGAAGTATAGAAATGAGTAAAGACCAAGGAGAGTGTTATGCTTCTTATCATTTTAACATTGATATGGATTCGTATAAAGGTAGCTTTAAAATAGGTGTTGAATTTAAAGAATGGGGTGCACTTTTTATTAGTAGTGGACCTTCTTTTCTAATAAAAAACAAAAATACAGGAAAATACATTAACATTTGGGACGGAATCTGTGGTGGTATTGATCATCCTGTTGATAATTTTAGGTGGTATTGGAAAGAACTAACTGGTGATTTAAATAAATATATAGATAATGGAAAAATTTACTTTAAAATATATGCTCATCCTAATGTCTATACAGTTCTTCGTTCTATTGGATTAAGTTATGATAAAACTGATTATAGAGCTCTTTTAATGACCGTTGAAAATTATGATGATCCAAAGGTTACAGATCTTACGACAGTAAGAGGAGATTTTAATAAGGTTAAAGAAGCTTTACTTAGATCTAATACTCCGTGGAGTTTGGATTTACTAATTGATGATATTAAACCTGCAACTTATAATAATGTTAAAAATTCACTAGATTCTTTGAAAGAAAAATCAGGATTAAATGATATTACTTATATTTCTTATAATGGTCATGGAGGGACAAAAGATACAATTAATTCACAACGTGAAGGAGATGTAGATGATGAGGTTTTATGTCTTAAGGATTATACTACACAAGGAGATAGTGGCTATATGAGAGATGATGAATTTGCAGACTACTTAGTTGAAATAAAAGGATATAAAATAGTTATTCTTGATTGTTGTAAGAGTAATGGTTTCAAAGATGATATTATTGAATCGACTCCAACAATTGCAATGTTTATGCCTAGTGATTATGAAACTCAATATGGATACTATTCACCTGATTTTGGTCATTCATTTTTCACATTTAGTGTTATATCTGGTTTATCAATTAATAAGTATGATGATGAAATAACCGTGAATGATTTTTATAATAACCTTAAAAAATCCTATGATTCAACATGTGATATATTTTTTCCAGGAATTGATATGTCCACATATCCAGATAGTATAAGTGGAGAGCTTGCAAAAGTTGTTTTAATTAATGGTTTTCAAAATTCTGTTCCTGATTCACTTAGTATATCAGGTCCATCAGAAGTTAAGATTAATCATGAAGCAAGATATACATTTAAAGTTGAAGATGATGACAATGATTATATCGATTTGTATGTTTTTTGGGAAACAAGTTATAAAAAAGGACATTTTGAACATTTTTATTCAAAAAGATCTGGTTCAGAAATAGAATCAAGTTTTACTTGGACAAGTTTTAATTCAAATACAGGAGTATCAGTTCTTGCAAGAGATAAATATGGCGCTGTGAGTATTTGGAATACAATGGATGTAAAACTTGAAAAAAGTAGGGGTAAAGGTATAAACAATATGCATTCAATATTTTTTGAGAAAATATTTAACCAATTTCCAAAACTGTATCAATTTTTATTCATATAATTTTTTTATTCTTTATTTTCTTATTTTTTGATATTATTACACAAAATATTTAAATAATATTAATTACAAAGTATATCATTAAAGGAATTTGGAACATTACAGAGGAAATATGGAGGTGACAAAAAATGCGTAAAAATGATATTGTTAGATCAGAAGTTATAAAATTAATTAATACAGATTATGCAGATTTAGTAAGTAAAATATTTTGGCATCCATAAAATATAATAAAAATTTATGATAATGAAAAATATATTTTCATAATTATTTTTTCCTTTTTTTCTTTCCACCATACATTAAAATTGAATCAACTAAATAAGTTTTATATCCTGCATCCTTTAAGTATTGTCTTGCAAATCTAATTCTTTTATCAATTTCTTCTTGAGGAACATATGGTTTAATATGTTCGGCTTCAGTTCCCTTTTTAACACACATTCCAAGAACAACACCAATATCTATTCCACTATCTACGATGAATTTAACTGTTTCTTCAAATTCTTCCCAGGTTTCTGTTGGAAAACCAACAATGCACTGTGCAAGAATTACTAGATCTGAATATGCACTTTTTGCCCTTTTTATTGAATCTTTAATTTTTTCAGGATTTGAATATCTATTCATTAATTTTAAAATTCTGTGACTACCAGCTTGGAAAGGAACAACCATGCCTTTTATTCTACCAGATTTTAAAATATCTTCAAATTCATCTATAAATTTTACAAACCATATAGGATTTAATGCATATATTCCTATACTATAATCGCCTTTAAATTTTATAAATTCTCTTAAAAGCTCTGGAAAGTTTTTTCCTTTAATATCTGTTCCATATGCTCCACTGTCTCCAGCTGTTAATAAAAATTGTTTATAACCTTGATCAAGTCCTTGTTTAAACTCATTTACTAATACATCAAAAGGTTTACTTTTCAAAGGACCAGCTGCAAGTTTAATTGCACAATACGCACATTTCATATTGCAACCAATAGACGTTCTAACATAATACAAATGATCCAATGGCAGATTACTCTTATTGCCCATAAGAACGTGTTGTTCACCTAATATATAAGATATCATTTTATTATATAATGTAATGTATAACTTTTTTGTAATTTTATTTTTAGCAATCCATCTTTTAATTTTTTCACTAACATTTGGATTATAAGAAATAAAAGGATGATTCGAATCTGGTATATCTTTTAATTTTATTGTATGATGTGTAAACAAATCATCTATTTCATCTAAATTATCTGTTACAATAAATCTTCCTTTAAATTTTTCATTAAACTCTACAGGATCTGTTTTAGGAACACATCCCATAGCTATAAGTTCTGCGTCGTATTTTTCATATTTTTTAACTAAATCAAAAAATTGTTGGGTATACCAATCAGTTGTTCCACAGCTACTTAACATTATGACATCTGCTTTTGATGGATTATAAGTTAATGTATATCCATTTTCAGTCATATAATTTGCAATTCTTTGTGCATCTAATCTTCTTTTTTCACAAGCATTATTAGCATAAATAAAAACTCTATGGCCATTGTTATTTTTTTTATTATTTTTTACTTTTGGCATAGTTACACTATCCCTTATATATATTTTATTACACTATTTATATTTTTAAATTTTTATTTAATAGGAAATTGTAATATATAAATTTTATGTAATTTTTTAAATATTTTTTAGTTTGGTTTATAAACAAACAACCTTCCCCTTGATTTAATAGTTATTTTTCGTTTATTTAAATTAATTTAAAGTAAAATATGAATTAAAACGTTATATAATACTATTTCTATTAACAATTTTTATTTATAAATTAATTTTATAATTATAAAAACTAAAATGAAAAATAAAATAAAAAGAAATTTTTTTTTAATTATGTGTGGCTTTTTTAGTTAAATAAGGCATATGTGATCTTTTGTTTTCTTTTACAATATATTCATTAGGCAGGCTTGATGGCTTGCCACTTTTTGGTTTTTTAATTGAAAAGAAATAAATAGGCATTGAATAGCCGTTTTTTAATTGGATTATACGTTTATACAAAG
>Ga0272442_10011669_pt1 | contig 10689 bp, 7 predicted proteins | sample SSMForm2O_FD_200262 | JGI IMG/M metagenome (GOLD analysis project Ga0272442, IMG submission 200262) | Marine sediment archaeal communities from Little Sippewissett salt marsh, Falmouth, MA, United States - SSM-Form-2O | ecosystem: Environmental > Aquatic > Marine > Wetlands > Sediment ... | reverse complement strand
ATTGTTGAAGATCTTCCGTTAGATCATGATTATAACTATCCTGACGGTGCGAAAATCTGGCTAGTTCTATCTAATGACGTAGATTCTATAAGTAGATGTATGATTGGTTGGAATCCAACTCTTTACCTGTTTGAATACGATCTTATCAGGTTTGATAGTCTTTGGGGTGGAAGATAAAAAAAGAATTTTCATAATCTTTTATCATTCCTTTTTTCTTTTTTTATAAGAATATAATACTAAATTTAGCTGCAGGAGATGGTGGAAGATTAGTTTGACAGTGAAAATGAAATCAATGCTGGTAATGTTATTGTTGAATCTGGTGAACAGTTCATCATTATGAATATAAACGAGGTAAAACATCTAATTCCCATCAATAAATTAATAAGGAGGAAAAAGATGCTCCGAAACGGTGTCAATAATGATCAAAAAAGGATTTAATGCTTTTAAAATGGCTCAAGAACAATTTGATAAAGTAGCAGATCAATTAGAGCTGGAAGAACCTGTACGAAAACTTCTCAGGAAACCTATGAGGGAGTATCATTTTCTTATTCCCATTCGTATGGATGATGGAAACTATCGTGTATTCAATGGATTTCGCATTCAACATAATGATGCTCGTGGACCCTGCAAAGGGGGCATACGTTTTCATCCACAAGAGACTGCAGATACCGTCCGTGCGCTATCAATGTGGATGACATGGAAGTGTGCAGTAGCAGATATCCCTTTAGGGGGTAGCAAAGGTGGTGTGATTTGTGACCCACATGATCTCTCAGAGAGAGAACAGGAGGCATTATGTAGAGGTTGGGTGAGACAAATAGCTCGAGATATAGGTCCAGTGCGTGATGTTCCTGCTCCTGATGTGATGACTAATAGTCAGCATATGCTTTGGATGATGGATGAATATCAAGCAATTAATGGAGAACAATTTCCAGGAGTAATCACAGGTAAACCTGTTGAACTTGGCGGCTCTTTAGGACGTAAAGAAGCAACAGGTTATGGATTAATATTTATGCTACGGGAATTACTCAAGGAGATGGAAATTGATATAACAAAAGCTACTGCCTCTATTGAAGGATTTGGTAACGTTTCACGTTATGCTGCAGAATTATTTATTGAATATGGAGGAACAATTGTTTCAGTTTCATGTTGGGATCAAAAAGATAATCGTGCTTATAGCTACTATCAAGAAAATGGAATTGATATTAATGAACTCATGAAAATTACTGATCGTTTCGGAACTATCGATAAGAAAAAAGCCGAACAACTAGGTTACACATGTCGTCCTGGTAAAGATTGGCTCATACATGAAGTTGATATCCTCATGCCTAATGCGTTAGAAAACTCAATAACGGGGGAGAACGCAGATGATGTTAACTCAAGCGTTAAATTGATTATATGTGGAGCTAATGGACCAATAACTCCAGAAGCTGATGACATCCTTGAAAAAAAAGGAATTGTGGTTATACCAGATTTCTTGGCTAATGCTGGAGGCGTTGTATGCAGTTATTTTGAACAGGTTCAGAGTAACCAAAATTATTATTGGAGTAAAGAAGAAGTCCTTGGTAAACTTGACAACAAGATGACCGATGCTTTCCATAAAGTTTGGGAACTGTCAAAAAGAAAAAAGGTACGAGTACGGGATGCTGCATATATGATTGCTATATCAAGAGTTGCTGAAGCATGTAAACTTAGAGGATGGATTTGATTTTTTAATTGATATTATGGATCCTGCCGAGAAAGAAAAAAAAATAAAATCAGCAGTAGAGGAAATAACAGGCGTTAGAACATGTCATAAAGATTTTTTGGAGAATAATAAGAATATCCCAAGTACATATACGTTAACTCTAAAAGATGATAAAGGAAAAGAAGTAGCAAAATTACACGACCTTAAAGAGTTTGAGGATGTTTTATTATCAGTTGATAAAAATATCATTTTGAACTATGCGAAAAAAAATAAGTTTTCCCAATGGTTAAAAGATATCGGAGAGGAGGCCCTTGCTAAGACATATGAATTAATTGAACAAGAATTCAACGAAGGGGAAAAACTACGAAAAAAAATGATAGACACAATGGAAGAACATAGATACTCTATCAACCAAAGTGCAGTAACAAGTTACCAAAGAACTGACAAAGGAAATCAAATAAAATTAAGCCATATAGGATCAGGATCTTTTGGTGGGAAGGCACGAGGCATTGCATTTTTAGTAGATATTTTATCTAAATATACAACTGAAGACTTGTTCCCTGGTTTACGAATTACCATTCCAAGAAGTATTGTGTTATCAACAGATGTTTTTGATTCTTTTATAAATCATAATGATCTATCAAACTTAGATTTCACCCACTTGTCTGATGAGAGAATTGCATCAAAATTTATGGATGCGAGTATGCCTGCAACAGTTATTGGTGATCTTCGTTCATTTATTAAGAATACAAGAAGCCCATTAATTGTTCGATCTTCCAGTCTGCTTGAGGATTCACTTTTACAACCATTTGCGGGTATTTATGCCTCTATGCTGCTTCCTAATGAATCCTGGGAAACAGAACTTAGATTCAAAGAGGTGTGTAATTCGATAAAATATGTATTTGCTTCAACGTATTTTGAAAAAGCAAGAACGTATATAAAATCTAAACAAAAAAACATTGACGATGAGAAAATGGCTGTACTGCTTCAAGAGGTTGTTGGTACTAAACATGATGCCTATTTTTATCCAACAATTTCAGGTGTAGCAAAATCATATAATTATTATCCCTCAGGTCCATGCAAACCTGATGATGGAATAGCATATTTGGCTCTTGGCTTAGGGAAGGCAATAGTCGATGGAGGAAGTAGTTACTGTTTTTGTCCTAAACGACCAAAAGCCCCGTTGTTTGGAACACCAAAAGACTTCATGAAATATTCACAGAAAATTTACTACGCATTGAAGCTTGCATCAGTGTATACCATAGCAAATAAAAATGAAGACACAACATTAGAAAAACTTAATATTGATATAGCAAAAAATCATGGAGTGTTAGAAAACGTTGCATCGACCTATTTTTATAGAGATGATCGAATCTATCCTGGAATATATGATGATGGTGCTCTCATCGTCGATTTTGGCCCTATCGTCATTGATGAGGCAATACCCCTAGCTAAAGCATTACAACTTCTCCTTCGAGTTGGTGAACTTTCTCTTGGGTACCCTGTTGAAATTGAGTTTGCTATTAAATTTGGCAGAGCTAATTCAGAACCTGCAGAACTCATTATATTACAGATTCGAAGTATGATCCCACCTGATAAATACAAAGATGTAAATATCGGAAATGTTGATATTTTAAAAGTTATCTGTTACAGTGAAAATGCGTTAGGTAACGGAATAATCAGTGGCATAAAGGATATTGTGTATATCAAATCGAAATTGTTCCATATGTCAAACTCAACAAGAGCAGTGAGTCAAATAAGGAAAATAAATACTAAGTTGATGGATAAAGGTAAATCATATATTCTTATCGGACCTGGTCGATGGGGATCAGCTGATCCATGGCTGGGTATCCCCGTTATCTGGAGTGACATCGCAGGAGTAAAAGTAATAGTAGAAACACCTTATTCGGAGAGACCAATAGACCCATCTCAAGGTTCTCATTTTTTCCATGACATGGTATCATCACAAGTAGGATATATCGTTACAAAAAAAGACAAGGGAAACATTGATTGGATCTGGCTTGATACTCTAAAAGTAATTGAAGAATCAGAGGATGTAAAGCATGTAGTATCATCTTCAGAGCTAGAAATACATATAGATGGGAAACATGGTAAAGCAATTATAAAAGAAAAGCAAATGAATGGAAAAAAAATAAAATAATTAATGGAAGGGAAAAAATGGTTAACAGAGCTAATCAAAAAAGAAATGCAAAAAATAAATCCCTTTATCGAATTGATGAACTAAAGGAACGAGTGAAAGAATTAGACTGTCTCTATGGATTAACTGATATTGTAAAAAATACAAACCTGTCAACAGATGAGGCATTAGATAAGATCTTAAAACTTATTCCGCCAGCATGGCAGTACCCAGATATTACCTGTGTTAGGATAACGATAAATGATAAGGAATATAAAACCAAAAATTACAAAGTAACAAAATGGAGACAAGTAAGTGACATCATATTAGATGAGGAAAAAATTGGGTTATTAGAAATATATTACTTAGAAAAAAAACCACAGGCAAATGAGGGCCCTTTTTTAATCGAAGAAAGAAGATTAATCGATGCGATCTCCGACTTGCTAGGTAATTATATTGGAGAGAAAAGAATTAAAGAAGCATTTTTAGAATCAAAAACAGCGGAAAAAAAACAGGACTGGGAAGTCATCATCGATCTGCTCATTAAAACAGATCCAAGAACACTCTTACGGATGACTAGAAAGATGACTTATTACTTGTTTAGATATGAAAATGAAAAAATAACCGCTTTGTTAGGAAAGGTTTGTCCTGTTGATAAAAGCTCCTCAAGTGAATGGTGTGGTATAAACATGCCAAACCCTCGACAGGATTTAGATTCTTTAAAAAACATTCAAAAGCAAATCTTTGAAATTGCAAAAGAATCCATTCCTGCTGAAGATATCTCAGATATGTTCCAATACTGGATGAAGCAGGATAAAGCCCGACCGTTACTTTTATCATCTCAAAAAGAAGGGATATCTTTATTAGAAATAACTGATGAACTCAACAGATTTTTTAAACAAGACAAAGAAGACTCCTTGTTAGCACCTGAAGATAATATCAGCATCAAAACAGCACTAATACGGCGTTTTTTTACCAATCGAATTGAATATGTCAACATCGCAAAAACATTTATTGAGCCAGAGGACTTTGTTATTTTGTTGGAACACACAATAGGAGCAAGCCATGGCTCAGGTAAATTTGGAGGGAAAACATCAGGGGTTTTTTTAGCAGAAAAAATTCTAAAAAAAGCCATGGAAAACGATGCAATACTAAAAAACATCTCTTTCCCTAAGAGTTGGTATATCACTTCTGATACAATCTTTAATTTTATCTATTACAATGACCTCGATGAAACATTTCAAATTAAATACTTACATCCGGACCAGATACGACAAGAACAACCATTTTTAGAACAAGTGTTTAAAAATGCTACCTTTCCCCATGAAATCGTTGAAGGATTTCGACGGATCATTCGAGATTTGGAAGGAAAACCTATTATTGTTCGATCATCCAGTCTCCTTGAAGATAGTTTCGGAGCTGCATTCTCAGGTAAATACAAGAGCCTTTTCATCGCAAACACAGGCAACGAGGAAGAAAGACTCAATTCCTTGATGGATGCAATAGCTGAAGTGTATGCATCAACATTTGGTCCCGATCCCATAGAATATAGACGGGAACGAGGTCTACTTGATTTCAGTGAAGAAATGGGCATACTTATCCAAGAAGTTGTTGGAATTACAGTAGGGCAGTATTATATGCCAGTTTTTGGAGGTGTAGCGTTCAGTAAGAACGAATTCCAATGGTCGCCACGTATACAGCGAGAAGACGGAATGATACGGTTAGTACCTGGATTAGGTACAAGAGCAGTAGATAGAGTTGGAGACGATTATCCGATTCTTATTTCACCAAGAAAACCTAAACTACAAGTGAATGCGTTAGTGAGTGAACAAATTCAGTATTCGCCAAGATATATGGATGTCATCAATTTACAATCAGGTGCAATTGAAACTGTTGATGCTATTGATTTGTTAAAAGAACATGCTGATTCATTCCCCAACCTTAATCAAATAATATCCATTCATAAAGACGGACGCCTCGTAAATCCTCCAACTATCTTACTAGATCCTGAAGAATCAGATATGGTAATTACTTTCTCAAATCTTTTTGAAAAAAGTGATTTTTTAGAAAAAATTAAGCAAATTTTATACATACTTGAAGAAAAAATTGGCACCCCTGTTGATGTAGAATTTGCATCAGACGGAGAATCACTCTATATGCTTCAATGCCGTCCTCAGAGTCAGTCTCGAGAAATGGAACGAAAACCAATCCCTAAAGATATTTCACAGGATAAAAAATTGTTCTCTACGAATAAATATGTCACAACAGGACAAGTAGAAAATATTGATTACATCGTCTATGTCGTTCCCGAGGAATATATCAATTTAGAAACAAGAGAAGAGATGCAAAAAATTGCCTCAATTATCAATGAATTAAACAACACCTTACCAAAACGAAAGTTTATCCTAATGGGTCCAGGAAGGTGGGGTAGTCGAGGAGATATCAAACTCGGAGTACCTGTCAAATATGGTGATATTAATAACACCTCACTTCTCGTAGAAATCGCTAAAGAAAAAGGAGAGTATACACCTGAGCTTTCATTTGGAACGCATTTCTTCCAAGATATGGTAGAAGCGGAAATAAAGTATCTCCCACTGTATCCTGATGACTCGAAAAACACGTTTAACGAAAGTCTTCTACTTTATCAAGATAATCAACTGACTCATCTACTGAAAAATTATAAAAACTATGAGCATGTCGTTCGAGTTATCAAAACATCAGATATTTTCTCAGGAGAAACGCTCTCAGTAATTATGGATGGAGAAGCTGGTGAGGCATTGGCATATTTAAAATCACCAGATCACTTGAGTTGGCGTATGCGAAAAGTAGAGGACATTGCTGAAACACTCGATCCAGAAATATACGGTGTTGAATCATTATACCTCATAGGGAGTACAAAAGAAGGAACAGCTGGCCCAGCAAGCGATATCGATCTATTAGTTCATTTCAAAGGTACTGAAGAGCAAAAAGATAAACTTTTAGCATGGTTTCATAAATATGGTAAAAAATTAGACGAAGAAAACAAAGAGAGAACTGGTCTGAAAACACAAGATCTATTAGATGTTCACATCATCACAGATAAAGATATTAGGGAAAAAGATTCATGGTCAACACATATAACATCTCCATACATGAGTGTAAAAAAAATAATCTTAAAAAAAGGTTAAAAAATTGGCAATTTAAATAAGAACCCTCGTTGCATTTTCTAAATCATCAGTATTAAATCTTACTAATGCAAGTTCTGGTCCATTATGAGATCCACTAAATGAATACGTTTTCCCAAATCGTTCTTTCCAACAACCTGTTATTCTTGTAGATTCATGAATATGTCCATGCAACGTAAGGAACGGTTGTTTTTTCTGTATGAAACGTTTGATAGCAATACTTCCCGTATGGACATCAACAGGAGCATGATCAATTTTTTTTCCATCAAGAGCAGTACGATCTAACAACGTTTTATAAGGAGGTGAATGAAAAAGATAAATAGTTTTTTCCACCGGAGCTTTTTTGGAGAGTTCTTTCAAATCCTCAGTTATTGTTGAATAACGTATTTTATCTTCAGAAACATCCATCGTTCTAACTCCTTCTTCAGGTGAAATCGCACCTACATCTACATGTCGTGAAACATCATATTTTTCCCAGTCTTTAAGCTGAAAAGGGGTAGGGGGAACATATGAATAACCGGTAACGAAGAAATCACCAAATTGGACAGTATGATTGTGAACATATTCAATTAAGTTATCCTTTTCTGCATCTACTAATAGCCTTTCATATATCCGTGGATCATCATTACCAAAGATTGTAAAAAACCTAGTTTCAATACCAGACTGTTTCAACATTAACACCTTTGATAAAAACATATCCTGTAGGAATTTATCAATATCTATTTTAATTCCAAATCCACCCGGAAGAAGATCGCCTCCTAAAAATACGCTATTTGGTTTCTCCTTCTCAACAATTTTAAATAACGTATTATAACGTTTTTTCTTACCGTGAAGATCGGATACAAACATACATTGCAAAATTGTTCACCTATTTATTTAGATAAGAAACGTAATTTATCACAGTATTTATTAGTTTATTTAATAACTTTTGTTGATTTGTGTTTAGGTTTTGGATTATATTTTTGACATTTTATTTTCTCCACACCATAAAGTTTCATAGCAATTATGTATTATTAAAACTTCTAATAGCCCTTATCGGTGAGAGGACACAAATTTACTAATCTAACATGTTTACCATAAAAGTTAAAGTAAACAGGCAAACATAGAAAAGATAGCTTTTATTTTGATTTATACTTTTTGTAGTTGTACCATTCCGTCATTAAATACAATCCATCGTAATTTATCACCATTTTCAAGTTTGAGAAGTTCAACTACCTCTGAGGGAACAGTAATTCTCCTTCTAGATCCTATAACTGTTAACGATGTGTCCTTAATGCACCGTATATCTTCTAATTCAATTTTCATAAGATTTCACTGTAGATAATATTGGATTCATTCATAAATACTTTGTTATTTATTCAATGTTTGCTTTATGCACCGAATCAATCCGTTGCGATTTAGTAACTATTTTGAACCTTTAAAAAATGGCTATAGTCAAACTTAGACAAAAGGCGTATAGAAATATGTCCACTGTGGAGTGGGAATACTATAGAAGAAACACTTTTGATAATGTAAGAATCCCCATAGATATTGCATAGATAGGTATCACTAATTTCCAGATGTTGTTTGGCAACACTCTTACTATATAGGGGGAGAGTATAGCCGCAAGGAAACCACCCGTAAATATGGAGGGGAGAAGTACAAAATCAATGGTTACACCATATGAAGATATTAATAGGAATGATGCTACACCCACAATACATACAAAACCTTCTGCTAAAGAAACGATGGCGGTAGCTGTCTTTTCATAAATACCTGAGAACAACTGCCCCATCATTACAACTGGACCATATCCACCAGCCCCTATTCCCTTATTGAATCCTGCTAAAGCTGCAAATCCGGTAAGTAATTTTGGTTTATATGTGTCTCTAACTTTATGTTTTAATCGGATCAAGCCAATAATTCCCATAAAAAGAACCAAAATTCCAACATATACTTTTATTATATCCTTTGGAAGTTTTAATGAATAGTAAGTAATAATAACTGAAAAAAATATTGCAAAACAACCAATTCCTGCTATCATAAGCATAATCTTAGTTTCTTTGGTTATGGGTCTTTTAATAGAAAACTTTACGTTTTGAAATTCATGATGGAAAACACCTGCGGTTATCCCTGTCACCGCTTCTGAAATTAGAAGTATTGGAACAACTTGGAGTGGATCGTATCCAATAAGAAACAACAGAGGCGTCAGTCCAGTACCAAAACCCATTCCTGCCGAAGAATCCATCATTTCAAATAGAAATGCTAACAATATTACATACAAAATTAATTCCACGTTTACTCGCCCCCTCAGATGACAAATTCCCTTAACTGCGACTAGAACAGAGCGGCAAAAATCAACATCATAATTAAATAAAAAATTACTGCACCAGATACACGTATTAAGTTGTGTCTAGTCATTTTCATTCTTTCAAATGCTGTCATCTCACTATCAAGTATCTTAGCAATGCTTCCAACTTCATCCGAAAACACATTCTTCTGTAGGTTTATTTCTTCCATTTGCATCATTTTCTCCAATATTCATTAAAAATATATATGGCTTCATAGGTATTTAAAACTATTGGATATATACAAATATAATATGGTATAATACAAAGAAATTATGGTATAACATGGTTATTATAAAAATTAAACCATTCTATAATGGTTAATAACCAATTTTAGCCAATGACTCGGACTATTAAAATATCACGCAAATATCTCTTTTTAAATCAGAATGCAATTATGAAAATTAGTAATTCCTAAGAAAGTTCAGTTGGAATGGTATGGTTGATTGTAATGTTGAGTTGAAAGCAGCCTGATTTATCACAGGCGCTATATTTATGTATAACTAGATGTATCTTTCTTATTAGTTGTCTGCCAAGAATATTCACCAACATCCTGGAATTTATGGCTGTCAATAGCTTCAAGAGATTGAATTTTAGAAATGCCTTATGTGGATAAAGTAGAATTAGGAATGTGGATAGAAACTATGGGAATATGCCCTTATTATTTTCTTATCTGAACTATACAACCACAAACGCAACAGGACTGTTTTAGGGCTTTGCACAATAATTCGTGCTAATGTTTAAACTACACAATAAAAATAATCTTAATATGGAGGACCTTTAGATAATTCAGATTGTTCTACCTTTTTATTTAGTTCATATTTTTTTACAACAGATCTGACTAAATCTATAAACCAATCTGGAACATTTGGAGAAACAACTATTTTATCGATCAAGACATTTAAATCCGTCTTAACATGGATTCCAAACCATTTCGGATCAACATACAAAATATGCTTTCCAATTGTTTCCTCCTGTGGGGCAAACTTCACAATAACTGCTCTCAGCTCTCTTTCATGCACGAAGGCTTTGCGTTTATATAGAAATGGATTGAATATATTTCCTTTAGTTATACTATCCTTTTTATAATCAATGTATTTCACTTTACCGATATGAATCTCGTCTTCTTTATGAGGAGTAAAACTATCTTTCAATCGTTTAAAGGTTGATTGTATGGCAACACCTTCATTACTTTGGAGACATATTTCCCACATGGCCGCTGATTCAGTTTCATTCATATGCCAACTACTTAAATTAACAATTTTTCTAAACTCATCGTATATTTCTGTTTGTTTCATTTTTATCTTAGGTTTCAATATTTCCTTCCAAAGTTTTAGATCTACCTCGGTATATTTCCCTTCATATCTGTCAAATAAT
>Ga0272442_10011668_pt1 | contig 10689 bp, 7 predicted proteins | sample SSMForm2O_FD_200262 | JGI IMG/M metagenome (GOLD analysis project Ga0272442, IMG submission 200262) | Marine sediment archaeal communities from Little Sippewissett salt marsh, Falmouth, MA, United States - SSM-Form-2O | ecosystem: Environmental > Aquatic > Marine > Wetlands > Sediment ... | reverse complement strand
AAAAATGGATTGTTAATCGTTCGGCTTCTTGGAACAGATATGCTTATTTCACTCCATTCACCTATACAATCAAATATGTCTTTTGCTCTTGCTCTGATTTTATAATTTCCTTTTTCATCCCATTTATGACTCACAGTTATTTCTTTATCTGATTCATATGGTCCAAGCCAATTGCTATCTGTTTCATCGCCCCAGTCTATGTAATAATAGATATCATCATTATTAGGATCATTCGTTGAAATATAAAATGTATATTCAACACCAGGTTTTCCTTTTGATGGGCCTTTAATCAATGGAATATTAGGTGGTTGATATTGACATATATTTTTAAATAAATATGCAGAACCAGATTTTGGTTTATTACCATCTGCGCCCAATGCACCAATTATTACATTGTCCTCATTTAATGAGACAGAACAACCTAACCAATTTTTTTCCTCTCCATCTGGGGCAAGTAGTTTTGCATGTTTAGACCAAGTTACGCCATTGCGTTTAAAAATATATGCTGAACCTGCACCATATGCTTTGGCATTATCTCCTTCTGCTCCAACTATTGCATAGTCTCCATTTATTGATACAGAAAAACCAAAATAGTCGCCACTATCAATATCTGAAGGTGACATTTTTTCCAACTGAGTCCAAATTTCTCCTTCACGTTTAAAAATATAAGCTGATCCTGATCTGCTTTCATCTCCCCAAGCACCTATTATTACATATTGGCCATCAATTGATACGGAACGTCCAAAATAATCATATTTTTCTCCATCAGAAGCTAATAGCTTTGACTGCTCACTCCATAAATTTCCATTACGTTTGAAGATATAAGCAGATCCTGCGACATAACCATTATCATTATCACCAGGTGCTCCAATTATCGTGTAATCTCCATCTATTGCGACAGAACGGCCAAAACTCTCAAATTGTTCGCCATCTGAGGGTAATAGTTTTGTTTGTTCTGTCCATATTGTTCCTTCACGTTTAAAAATATATGCTGAACCTGAATATTCACCGTTTTCTTTATCACCTGTTGATCCTATTATTGCAAAATCCCCATACAATGAAACACAACCACCAAAAATATAATCTTCTTCTCCATCCGAAGGTAATAGTTTTGTTTGTTCTGTCCATATTGTTCCTTCACGTTTAAAGATATAAGCAGATCCAGAGTCTAAACCGTTACTATCATCACCTGTTGCTCCAATAATTGCATATTCCCCATCAATATACACTGAAACACCAAAATTTTGATATGCTAATCCATCTGAGGGTAATAGTTTTGTTTGTTCTGTCCATATTGTTCCTTCAAGTTTAAAAATATATGCTGAACCCGATCTATAGCCATTTTCATTATCTTCAACAGCTCCAATTATTGCATAATCATCATCAATTGATACAGAACAGCCAAAACGCGCATCAGTTTTTCCATCCGAAGCTGATAGTTTTTGTATATCCGCCCCAAATGTTATCAAAGAATTACAAACATTTTTCTTAAGTAATATTTCATTATGCCCTTCATTATTATTAATAATTAAATTACCACTAATAATAGGGTTAATACATACTATTGTAAATAGTAAGATTAGACTTAATGCAATTTTTTTTTGTAAAGGAAACCTAGTCATTTTTATTCTCCATTGTTCATATAAATATGCACAACTATAATTTAAATGTTTGTAATTATATAAAAAATAATAAATTTATATATATGTGTTGAAATAATACAAAATATTGGAATTTATATTTAATATTTAAAAAAAAGACAAATTATGAGTAAATTATATTAACCAAAAACTCCTTTAAGAAATGGGGGTAAATATGAAAAGAAAAATATTAGTAGTATTTTTAATAGGCTGTTTTTTACTAATGAGCTCAATAACTACCGGTATACAGTTAAAAGAAAACAATTCTGAAAAAAATATTGATGCAACTTCAAAATATAAAGATTTCAAAGAATGTCCTGTTATGGAAGTAAGTACTGAATTAGCAGAAAGAATGCAAGAAGAATATAATAATGCTGAATTTGCATATATTGATCCTAATCTTGCTGAAGAAATACAAGGGACAGAAACTTATAGCATTCTTGATCTATTAGAATATGATCCTGAAACAAGAAGTCAAGGGGGATGTGGTAACTGTTGGGCATGGCCATCAACAGCTGTTTTGGCTATGGCACTAAATGTTCAAGAGGGAATAAAGGATCGCTTATCTGTTCAATTTATTAATACTTGTGGACAACGCTATACCTATGGAAATAACTTAATTGAATGTTGCGGAGGCGGAACTATAGGTATGTTAGCAAATTTCTATAGCAATACTAATTTTGCAATACCATGGTCTAATACCATGGCTCATTGGCATGATGGCGGATTGTTAAATTGTAGGACAGATTGTAAAGAAATTGGTAAAACTCCAAATTATAAGATATATGACATTGATGATGTAACTATAAGAACCAGAAACGTACCAGAAGAAGAAGCAATCGAAAATATTAAAAACGTTCTTCATCAACAAAAAGGAGTTTATTTTTCGGTTTTCTATCCAGATCTTATAGATTTAGACAACTTTAGAAACATGTGGAGAAATGACGGGGAAACTGATTCTTATGATCTAGACTACTATTGTGGTAATGAATGGACTGAAGATGCTGTTGGACATGCTATGCTAATAGTAGGTTATCACGATGTAGAAGGAACAGAAGATGATTATTGGATAGTATTAAACAGCTGGGGAACAACTGCAAATCGACCAAATGGTCTACTTGCTTGGGATATGCATATTGACTATAACTGCAAATATTCAAACTACTATGCTTTTGCTGCAAAAACTTTAGATGTAGACTTCACTCCAGATCCTAATGCTCCAGAGGCACCAATAATAAATGGTCCAACTAATATCGAACCTAACAAGGAATATACCTATGAATTTTCTGCAGTAGATCCACAAGGAGATGATGTTTATATATATATTAAATGGACCAAAGATAATTATGGTAGCGGTTGGCTTGGACCATATGCATCAGGAGAAGTTATAGAAGTTAGCCATACATGGACTGAAGAAGAAAACTTTGTTTTAAGAGCAAGAGCAAGAGATGAAAACAAAAACACTAGTATATATACATCTTTTTTTGTTTCAATGCCTAGAAACAGAGCAAACAATATGCCATTTTATAATTTCTTAGCAGAATACTTACATCTATTCCCAATATTGCAAAGAATAATGCAGAGATTTATACAATACTAAACCAGAAAATCTGAAGACTTAATTTAAAAAGTCTTCTCTCTTTTTATTTTTTAATAATAAATTATAGCCTAAAAATTTTAAAGATTTCATAAATTAATATCCATTTTGTACTGTTTATTATCTTCAGTTTCACCAGTTATTTTAAAACCAATTTTTTCATAAATTTTTTGTGCAGCAATGTTTTCTTTATAGGTTTTTAAAATAACTTTTTTATATCCTAATTCTTTTGCTTTATTAATAGTCCAATCAATAAGAATTGTACCAAAACCTTTATCTGAAAATTCTTTTTTTATGATAATTCCAAAACTAGGAATATTATAACCAAATAATCTCAAAAATGAATAACCAATCATCTCATTTTCTAAAAACATAACAAAATAATGGTCTTTTTTTAATTTGCAAATATTTGATATTGTTTCTATATCAAAGGGATGCGGATGGAAAATTTTTTTTGTTTTTTTATCTAGTCCGTTTAAAAGATTAAAAAGTTCATTTGCATCCTTTTTTTTAATATCCCTTATTAAAATAGATACATTATTTTTGTAAATGTTCATTTAATAACCCTAAAATTATAGTAATTTTCTTTTCCATCAATAAATTGATAAGATTTCATCATTTCTTTAATACCATAATCAAGGTCATATTCTACATTGAAACCAATTGATTTAATTTTTTTAAATGAAACCTTATAATTTCTTCTATCAGGATCTTGTCCAAAACCAGCAAATTTTAGATAATACTCAACAAAATTTTTTATTTTATTAGCAACTTGTTCTTTTGTTAAGCAAAGCTCTTCAGATCCAACATTGTAAACCTCGCCATTCATTTTATCAAAGTTATTAAGAGCAAAAATAAAACTCTCAGCCATATCTTTTACATGAATAAAAGACCTCCAATAGTCTTTTTCATATACAATTAACTCTTTTTCTTTCATGGCTCGATATAAAAAATCATTAACTAATAAATCAAGTCTTGGTCTTAATGATAAACCAAAACCAGTTGAAAATCGATAAATAATATGATCTTTGGATTTTTTTATTGCTTCTTCTGCTTTTACTTTTGTTTTTCCATATTCAGTTAAAGGATTAAGGGGTGTTTCTTCAGTACAAATCTCTTTTACATGACCATAGTTACTACCTGTTGATGCAAAAATAATAGGGGCTTTACATTGTTCAACTAAATTTTTTGTTCCTTCATAGTTTACCTCATTTGCAAGTTTTGGTTGGGCTTTACATGCGGGATATCCAACAATAGCTGCAAGATGAATTACGAAATCTACATTCTCAAGAGATTTTTTTACAGATTTTTTGTTTCTAATGTCTGCTTTAATAAGTTCAAAATTAGAATTGCCAATATGTGGAATAACACCATAATAACCATATGTTAAATTATCAAGAACTCTTACCTTATATGATCTTAATAACTCAGGTAATAAAACGCTTCCGATATAACCTGCTCCGCCTGTAACAAGTATTCTTATTTTGATCACCTTTTAAACTTGTTAATTTTTTCTATTATATAATCTTGTTCCTCTCTTGTAATTTTGTTATAAATTGGTAGAGATATGATTCTTTGTGAAATTTTTTTAGCAATTGGAAATATTTTATTGCTAATTTCACTAAAAACCGGTTGCTCATTTAGCGGCAAAGGATATGTGATTCTTGTTCCTATTCCATTTTCATTAAGATATTTGTTTAATTTATCCCGATTGTCTACTAAAATTAAGAAAAAAAAGTAAGAATTATAAGTGTTAGCTAGCTCTTTTGGATATTCAACATTTTTTAAGTTTTCTTTATAATAATCAACTTTTTCTCTGCGTTCTTTAAGGGTTTCATCAATTCTATTTATTTGTGAACAACCTAATGCCGCGATTAAATCCATCATTCTATAGTTATTCCCTAACATGTTATGAATATATTTAGATGATTCTCCCTGGTTTCTTATAATTCTAGCTTTTTCGTTTATATTATCATCATTGCTAAAAACCATTCCGCCTTCGACTGTTGTTAATATTTTTGCAATATGAAAACTAGTTGTATTTATAAGGCCATGAGTGCAACATTTTGTATCTTTATATCTTGAACCTAATGATTGTGCACCATCAACTATCAATGGAATATCATAATCTTTTGATATACTTGTTAATTCAGAGTAATTTGAGACATTTCCACCAAGATCAATATTTACTATTGCTTTTGTTTTATCAGTAATTTTTTTTTCTATAAGAGTTGTATCAATATTTAATGTATCATCTATGTCAACAAAAACAGGCGTGCCATTGTTATATACAACTGCATTGCCAGTAGCAATATATGATAAGGCAGGAATAATTACTTCATCACCTTTTTTAATATTTAAACATTTAAATGCAATATCTAATGCTGCTGTTCCAGTATTTACCCCAATTGCATGTTTGATTTTCAGATATGATGCCATTTTTTCTTCGAATTCTTTTACTCTTGCACCCATTGAAAACCAACCTGTTTCTAAAACTTTTGAAACAGCATCTATGTCTTCTTTTTTGATATTTGGAATTGCCCATGGTATTTTCATATGTATCATTTTTAAATACTATTGTGACTTAAATCTTATGATTTTACAAATTATTAATAAAAATGTTACTTTTATAGTCTTTTTTTAGGAAAAACTTTTATTCTAGTTTTGTTATGAAAATTCAAAATATGAGATGAAAAAGGTAGTATTTCATGAATATTTTACTAATTCATCCTAAAATGGAACATGGACCTATTACGGTTGAAGATAGAGGTACTCTTAGAGCTAAATTAATGTCAAATCCGGAGTTAACTCTTCCAGCAGTTGCTGCATGCATTCCTAAAAAACATAATGTTAGACTTATTCATGAGAATTTTGAAGATATTGATTATTCTGATAAATATGATTTAGTTGGAATTTCTTGTTTTACTCTTTTTGCTCCTCAGGTTTATGAAATTGCAGATAGATTTCGCAATTTGGGAGTTCCTGTTGTTCTTGGTGGTTATCACCCCTCTGCTTTGCCTAAAGAAGCAAAACAACATGCAGACAGTGTTGTTTGTGGGGAAGCAGAAATTAGTCTTCCAAAACTCTTAGAAGATTTTGAAAAAGGAAAATTAAAGTCTTTTTATAAAGCAGACGAACTTGTAAAAGCAGAAGACATTCAGCCGTTAAGAAGAGATTTATTAAAATTCAAACTAATGACTGATGGAATTAGAGCAACTCGAGGCTGCCCTTATAACTGTGAATTTTGTTCAATTACATATTTTTTTCATCATTCTTACAGAAAAAGACCTATACAAAATGTAATAAAAGAAATGAAAAGCCTTCCTTCAAAGGTTATTACAATACATGATGCAAATCTTACTGCAGATTTAGATTATACCAAAGAACTTTTTAGAACAATGATTAAAGAAAATATTAATAAAAGATGGCTTGGAAATGGAAACATCTTTGAATTAGGTAAAGATGAAGAATTTCTCAGATTAGCAAAAGAGTCAGGATGTATATGCTGGACTACCGGTTTTGAATCAGTAACTCAAGAAAGTTTAAACGGTGTAAAAAAATTTTATAACAAAGTAGAAAAATATGATGAATGGATCAAAAAAATCAAAAAACACGGAATGGCAATAAATGGTCTTTTCATGTTTGGATTCGATCATGATTACCCCGATGTTTTTGAAAAAACCTTAGAAGCATTAGATATATGGGAAATTGATGCTGGAGAATTCAATATTTTAACACCTTTGCCAGGAACCCCATTGTATGAAAAAATAAAAAATGAGGATAGAATACTTACAAAAGACTGGTCAAAATATACACAAACTCAAGTTGTTTTTAAACCTAAAAATATGACTCCTGAAGAGCTTTATAATGGATTAAAAAAAGTTGTCAAAGAATTTCATAAACCAAATATTATGATTAAACGATTTACTCGATTAACAAAATTATCATTTAATCCTGGTCAGATATCTTGTATGGTAACTATGAATTTATTGAGACGCAGATGGTATAAAAAAGAATTTGGAATATAAGGAAATAATGGTAATATGAGAGTTTTATTAATTCAGCCATATGCCGGATACAAACTTCCGAATATGGTAATGAAAATTACTGCAAAATTACCTGCCTTTCCAAATCTTACAATTCAACAATTAGCAGGAGTATGCCCTGATCATTATGAAGTTGAAGCAGTTGATGAAAACCGAGGTGACAAAATCAACTATGATCAAGAATATAATCTTGTTGGAATCTCATGTAGAACAGCAACAACACCCAGGGCTTATCAGATCGCTGATAATTTCCGAAAAAAAGGAGTTCCTGTAGTTCTTGGTGGTTATCACCCATCTGGATTACCAAATGAAGCAAAACAACATGCAGACAGTGTAATAATTGGTGAGGCAGAAATTAGTTTAGCAAAAGCATTAGAAGATGCTGAAAAAAACAAATTAAAACCATTTTACCAATCAGATTTAGTCGATCCAAAACTAATTCCACCGCCAAGAAGAGATGTATTGGATTATTATTTGTCAATTGCAGCAGTTGAGGCAACAAGAGGGTGTCCCGTAAATTGCGATTTCTGTTTTGTACATAAAGTAAAAGGTAGAATTTACAGAAAACGCCCTATTGATAATGTAATTAATGAAATAAAGGATTTAAAACAAAAAAATTTGATATTTTTTGATTCATCTTTAACCATCGATCCAAAATATACTAAAACTCTTTTTAAAAATATGATTGGTTTAAATAAACGTTTTACTGGCTACGGAAATGTAAACGTGCTTTCAAAAGATGAGGAATATCTCAAACTAGCAAGTGAAGCAGGATGCATTGGGTGGTGTATTGGTTTTGAATCAATAAATCAAGAAACATTAAAACATATTGGAAAATCAACTAACAAAGTAAAAGACTACAAAAAAGCCGTAGACAAAATCAAAGAATATGATATGAACATTACTGGATCTTTTATTTTTGGTTTTGATGATCACAATAAAGAAACCTTTAAGGAAACGACAGAAATGATAAAAAAATTAAATATTGACATGGTTTGTATTAATATTTTAACTCCCTTTCCAGGAACAAAAATATTTGATAGAATAAAAGATGAAAAAAGAATCACATCTTATGATTGGACAAAATATACATGTGCGCAAACAGTTTTTACACCAAAACATATGACAGAAGAAGAATTATATAATGGATCAATAGATGTTTATAATGAATTTTATAAAACTAGTACAACAATTAAACGAGTTTTAAAAAATATTCAACATGGATATCATCCATTTGTCAACTCTTTGTTATCAAATTCTTTATGGTATGCAAGAAAGTTTGATCCTGGCAGAAACTAATAATTATAAAATAATAATCAAAATTTATTTATTTTGATTTTGAATTTTAGTTTTGGTAAAAAACTTATATTTAAATCAATTTTTTTTCCAAAACGATGACAATCCAAAATTGATTTTATTTTAAAATCATTTTTAGAAAAAGAATAATTAAATTTCAAAGAAGTATGTCCAAATGTTCTAACAACACGATGAGATTCCATCTTTGAGACGCCTCTGAAATTTATCCTTTTATTTTCTTTTTGATAATAACCCTCAATTTTACATGGAACCTGGGAGACTAAAAGGCCTAGTGTATTTTTTTGATCTGTAAACTCATTAAAATTCTCTATACTATCAGTTTCATTTTTAATATAAAAAAATATTTTTTCTTTGTCTTTTTTTGCAATAATTTCTAATTCAATTGGATAATATAAATCGAATTTTTCTAAATATTTTAATTTTTTATATTTAAAACGTATGTTACTAAATTCACAATATTTTCTTCCATCCTTTGTTAAAATTAAAACACCAGTTGCAGGCCCTTCTGCTAACCAAAACATCAAATTACCAAAAAACAAACTCCAATCATTATCCAAAATAGCCCAAATCCAATCATATCCCATTGGTCTATTATCGGTACTTAAAATAATTGAATTTGGAATCTTGCTCTCTTGATTACAAATCCATCTTCCAATAAGTTTAGCATATATTAAAAATGATTTTATAATAGATCGCTGAGAGGGTAACACATCAAAAAATGAAAAATCACCCCAAACATGTTCAAAATATCCTTTGCCTTTTACTGTCGTTTTTTTATTATCAATATCAATAGATCCGTTGATGTCATTTTTTGGTATATATCCATAACGAAAATAGCCAAGACCCCATGGAAGACATCCGTCTGTGATTTTTTGTGCAACCCAGTAGGGATTTGATTTTACATTTATTTTTAAATCTAAACTTATATTGTTTTTTTTATCATCTAAATACATTTGATATTCTGGGTATGATCCTTTCAAAAAGGATTTATCATATTGAATAAAAAAATTGTCATTTTTTGTTTTCATTTTTAGATTATCTTTTTCTGATGAATAAAAATATGATTTATTTTTGTTAATATCAAAAAGTGTTAATGAATAATATGACCATGGAAATTTATTTTTTTTCATAATTTGTAAAAAATCAACTTTGTAACTCCATTTGTTATTACCCTTAATAGAATTTAAATAACCAACAATACACCACCATTCTTTTGCACAAGGAAAATATTCTTTTTCAAATTTAGTGGTTAATGGGTTTTTTGTTTTTTCTACCATAATTAATACCTAAAACCTATGTTTTTGGTAATATTTTTTCCATTTGTTAACAATGCATTTTTCCTATTGCCATAATCTAGAATTTTTTCATATAATTTGGTCCATTCCTTTCCGAATAACCCTGCATATGATATTGGATAGGAATATGTCCAATTGTGCCATAAAATTGTAATTACACCACCAAGTTTTTCTACATCATCAATCAATTTTTTAATAAGATCCCATGATTTTGCTGCATCAAGTTTCATATATGAAAATAAAGTAATATCAACTATGCATGGTGGAATTTCAATAATATCAATACTGTGATTTTTTCCTAAATCAAAAGGTTTAAATGGATGGCATAAGCCATTTCTAAAACCAACCATATCATGATATCCATAAGTTGAGTCATACTCAAAGCCTGCTTTTGATAATAGCGTCCAGGTTTCAGGAATCTTAAAATTGAATAAATGATTTCTAGCACCCATAATTTTTGTTTCAGAGAGAGACTCAAGTTTTTGTTTTTCTTGTTTGATTAAACCAAGATTATTATATGCTTCAAAACTTGTATGAAGCCCAATTTCACAATCTTGTTCGATTATATATGAAATTTCATTTTGAATATTTTCAAGATTGTATTTAATACCAAAAACATCTCTTTCAGATGCTAGAAAATAAAAAGTTGAAGTAGCATTATATTTTTTTTCTAACTCAATTATTTCTTTGAAGTTGATATACGATTTTTGTTTTTTAATATAAGATGATAAAAATTTTAAAAAACTAAGTTTTTGTTTATTTGATGGATACGGAATGGATGAACGTATTAATTG
>Ga0272442_10011666_pt1 | contig 10691 bp, 9 predicted proteins | sample SSMForm2O_FD_200262 | JGI IMG/M metagenome (GOLD analysis project Ga0272442, IMG submission 200262) | Marine sediment archaeal communities from Little Sippewissett salt marsh, Falmouth, MA, United States - SSM-Form-2O | ecosystem: Environmental > Aquatic > Marine > Wetlands > Sediment ... | reverse complement strand
TACACAGATCACTGCGTCTCCCTTTGATGCCTCTTCTGGAGTGGAGGCGATCTTTATTTCACCTTTTACGTAATCTTTCATATCCTCCTTGAATTTTCTGGAAGCCTCGGGGTATATGTCATATACGTTAAGTTCTTCGATATCGAAAAGCTCAGAAATGGCCATTGTCTGGGTATGGCCCTGCATTCCTGCTCCATAAAGACCAATCTTCAGTGATTTTTTACTGGTCATGTACTTCATGGCCACAGCGGTCTGGGCGCCTGTTCTCATGTTGGTAATGAGAGCCCCGTCCATGACTGCCCGGAAATTACCTATTTTGGGATCAATGAGTAATGTGAGAGATGTGATGTAAGGCAATCCCATTTTTTTCCGTTCTCCCAGAAATCCTCCTGCCCATTTGATACCCGCTGAGTCGAGCCATCCCACATAAGCAGGCATGGCATTCATGAAGCCTTGGTAAGGCGGATAAGAGGCTGTCTCACCAAGGTCCAGCCCGACTTTGGTCGGATTAATAGTAGTGCCTTCACCAAAACCCTGAAAGGTTTTGTCCACGGCATCCACCACGTCTTTCATTGTAAGGACGCTTTCTATATCCTTCTGACTTAACAACACTGTTTCGAACATATTTCTTCCTCCTGTCTTTTTATATCTGGGTTGTCCACTCAGGTTATTAACTTGTAAAATCGAAAGATTGAAGCCCCTCGATGTTTCGGGCCTTTTCATAAACCAGGCTGGCCACTGTAACATCCATGGCACCAGTTCCGATAGGTACGCAGAAGATCCTGTCCCTGAAAGTCTTTCTTGGAGGTTTTTCCCCTGCCACGATATCTCCTATTGTGGCGTAGATATCTTTTTCAGAGATCCTTCCCGATTCTGACAGTTTTTTCAGGGCCCCTCTGTGGAGTGTCTGTCCCACATGGTCAACCACTATGCTGTCTGAATTCAATATGAGATCATCATCGCACTCCTGGAAGGATCCCATGGCGAATACCACCGAACCTTGTTTAACCCATTCATCCCTGATAAAAGGTTTTTTAGCATGGGTTACCGTTACTATTACGTCTACATCAGAGGCTTCAACAGGTTTGTCGCAGACCTGAATTGGGCCTGATATTTTTTCGGACAGGTCTGTTTTCAGTTGCTCTGAGGCATTCCTGTTGATGTCGAAAACCCTCAGCTCTTTGATCTGAAAAACTTCTGAGAATGCTTCTGCCTGTGTATGTCCCTGGGCCCCTGCACCGTAAAGGCCCATAGTGATTTCCTTTTTAGGCATGAGGTATTTAGCGGCAACTGCGGATTGGGCACCAGTCCTGAGGTCGGTAAGGTAGGTTCCGTCCATGGCTGCCTTGAATTGTCCATTTGATGGATCTACAAGAAGGGTCACACTGCTCAGGTAGGGCAAACCTTTCCCAGGATTGTCCATCCATCCGCCGATCCATTTCAGCCCTGCGGAATCAAGCCATCCTATATAGGCAGGCATGGCATTCATACCTCCGGAATAGTCCGGCCATCCTGAGATGTCTCCCAGGTCAAGATGGGCTTTCGTAGGATTATGGACTTTGTCGCGGCCCATATCTTCAAAGGTCTTTTCGACCGCTTGCACCACTTCTTTCATAGTGATCAGATTCTTTATCTGCGATCTTTTGATGAGAAGGGTATTCATTTAAGATCTCCCCCCGGTCAGGCTGTTTTTCTGACATTTTGAAAGCCATTCCCTTTTAAGTCTTACTCCTGTTGCCGTAGCGCCTAAGCCTCCAAGGGTTGTATCCCTGAGTTCCATGGGCAGCAGATGCTGGACATTGATCAAGGCATCTATAACTTCATCTGGAGGGACGATACTTACAATGCCGGACAAGGCCATGTCACATGCTGCGAAAGCATTCGCCACGCCGATGGCATTTCTTTTGATGCAGGGGACCTCAACTGGTCCCGCCACTGGATCACACACTAAACCTAAAATATTTTTCATTGATAGTGCGAAAGCCTGTGACACCTGGGTGGGATTACCTCCTGCCATATGGGTGAGTCCTGCGGCTGTCATTGCAGAGGCCACTCCTATTTCGGATTGACAACCTCCTACAGCACCTGACACTGGTGCTCTCATGGCGACCAGCACACCAAAAAGAGAGGCTACCAGGAGACCATCGACAATAGTATCAGCAGTATAGGAGAACTTTTCAGCCACTGATGAGAAGGCTCCCGGCAATACCCCACAGGCACCGGCTGTGGGAGCCGCAACGACCCTTCCCATGGATGCGTTAGTTTCCATGGCTGCGATGGCTCTTGTCACTCCAAGAGAGAGGACCTGGCCAGATATGAGTCGTCCTTCTTCCCAGGCCTTCTGCATTTTCAGAGAATCTTTACCTCCCATGAGTCCGCCCACCATATCGTTCTGGCCTTTGATGCCCCTGGAAATGGAACTTTCCATGATATCCCAGATCTCGGAAAACCTGTCCCTTATGGTGGTAGTGGATAGTCCGCTCCTTCGGGATTCATAATGTAGAGCTGCTTCCTGCAAAGGGATTTTGGAATGATTGCATTCAGCAAGGACTTCCCGGATCGAAGCGAACAGGGGGTCAGGATCCTGAAGTTGGTGTTTGTAAAGAGGTTCCAGGTAACTGAATTTGATCTTCTGGTTACTCTCTCTGAGGGTGGAGAGCAATCCCAGTTTCAAGGGTTCTGACAAATAAAGTGTGCACATCATTTGTGCTGATTTGATTTCACAGAGTTCCTTTTCACAGGATAAAAGGGGTTTTATCCGTGAAAGTAGTCCTTTAATAGAATCATTTTCACCCCAGATGATCAAACCATGTTTTTTCCCTCTTAATTCCACCGGGAATCCGTTGATCTCCCGGATCAGTACTTCCCCACCGCCAACGGTAAGGGCTGAGATCTCCATCACTGTTGAGGAATGGGCCAATCTCATCTCGATGGTGTTAGGATGTTTTTTACTCGACTTATCTGTGTGTATCCTGAAAGAGATCCCTTTCCCCCCGGCTATTTCAAGGGCAGTTCTTATCCTTGGGTCCTCTACGGGAAAATTCATCAACCCGGCAACAACTCCCGAATCCGTCATATGCCCCTTGTAGGTTTCAGCGAGTGAACCATAGAAATTGATGGCAACTGTTTCAGGTTCGTTACCCAGGATCTGACGTCCCAGCAGGCCTATTCGAACAGCGCCCGCAGTATGTGAACTGGATGGTCCTGTCATTATTGGGCCGGTCACGTCAAAAAGACTTATAGCAGGGATTTTTTCAGTCATCATATCCTCCTGTGTCCTTCAATCTAAGTTCCCTCATACCTTTCCTTTTATCCCTATTGATATCCCAGTAAGTTTGGGAGCCACATTGCAAGGGGAGCCCAATATGTTGTCAGGAATACAACCGGGAGATATCCAAGCAGAAGGAAGGACATCGCAGGCCCAAGGATCTCATTGAATTCGCACTTCCCGACCTTCATCCCGAGGTAAAGAATGCTTGCGTATGGAGGCGTGACTCCTCCCATGGCCAGGTTAACTCCCATGATTGCGGCAAAATGGACCGAGCTCAGTCCCAGAGCCTGGACAAGAGGAAGAAGAAGAGGAGCCAGAAGGATCATCCCGGTCACATCATTAACTATCATCCCTGATACGAAAAGAATTATGTTGATCATAAAAAGCAGCAGGTACTTGTTCTGGGTCAGGTTAAACACTATTTCCACAATAGCCTGGGGAACCCTCATAACGACGTAGGTCTGGCTCAACATGAGGCAGAAGATGATCATTGTCATAATAGAACCGATAGTGGAGGCACATTCGGTCATGATGTCGTAAAAATTGCTTATCTTTAATCCTTTGTAGATAAGGAAACCTACTGGCAGGGAATACACAGCGGCCACCGCTGCAGCCTCTGTTGGTGTAAATACTCCGCCATATATACCTCCAAGAATGATCACAGGCATCATGAGGGCTGGAAAAGCTTTCCATGTTCTGGGAACGATCTCTTTACGCTTTTGACGAATGGACTCGTCACTGTCCAGGACAAGGTCGAATTTCTTTGCCCAGACGATATTGATTACCGAAAAGAGGAAAGTAATAAGGATTCCGGGACCAACCGTTGAAAGGAAACAGGCGAGAATGGAGGTTTCCGTTATCCAGCCGTAGATGATCATTATTATGCTGGGAGGGATTAGAAGGCCCAGGATAGATGAAACCGTAACCAGTCCAGTGGCATATCCCCGGGGATAGCCCTGTTCCACCATGCGGGGTATCATGATAGGTCCAGTCGCGGCTACACCTGTAAAACCGCTACCCGAAATGGCTCCGATTATGGCACATGTTACCGCACAGACTACACCTAAACCTCCCTTGATTCTGCCGATAAAGATATCTACAAAATCCAGAAGGTTTTTCGCTATTCCGCTACCTCCCATGATCGTTCCAGCAAGGATGAAAAGAGGGCTGGCCAGGAGGACAGGGTTTATCATCTGGTTGAAACCCCAGAGCATGAGGCTCTTCATGGAGAGATCACCGAAGAAATACATGAACATCAGGGCTCCACCGAAGCAGAAAGGCAGGGGAATGCTTAACATCAGAAGCACCACAAGAAGGACAATGTCAAAGAATACAACAGTCAGCATAGTAAAACCTCCTATTCCTTGCCTGATCTGCTGAAAGTCCCAAGCAGTAGTTTCATGTCATCCCTCAATTCCACTATCGTGTAGACCGACATGAGGAACAGGCCTATAAAGAGGGCACTTTCACCCAAGAACAGCGGAATATAAAGGGTTGCACTCAGTTTCCAGACCTTGAGAGAATACTGGAAGTAGGCAAAGGCCCAATAGGTGAGCCATGCGCAGACAGCCAGGGATACAATACCTTTTACAGCATTGAAAAGAGCGATCGATCTTGGTCGTTTAATATAGATCGAAAGTACCCCGCAGGTAATATGGCTTCTTTCCCATGAAGCATTGGCCCCTCCGATCATATAAAGCCAGATGGTGGGGAAAAGCAGTAATTCCTCAATACCGAATAAAGGAGCGTGAAGAACGTATCGCAGGATGACCTGGATAAATTCAAGAAATGTAACGGCCAGAAGCAACACGAAGAGGAGCTTGCTCTGTAATGAGTAAGCCAGATCCCATAAGACCTTGAGTGGTGATGTTGTTTTTCCCATGATCTCCCTCCTTAAGGCGAGAAAATATAGTAGAAAGTATGAGGTATACAAATGTACGATTGTTACTTTGTCAGACATTTGATATTATGTAATTTAGTTGAATTCATAGAGGCTGTCAAGGAAAAGCCATAAAACTTGTGTAACCATATATTTGTTCTTTTTTTCTCAAGATCATTGATTTTTTCGAGAGGAGTAATTTTCATGAAACCTATAACAAAGACGACGATCGTAGACCAGGTCATCAAGGATTTCATGTCTGCCATAAAACAGGGCAAATGGAAACCCGGGGAGAAATTGCCAGGGGAGATCGAACTTGCCCAGAAACTGCAGATAAGCAGGACCTCTGTAAGGGAAGCTCTTCGTGTATTGTCCTATTTCAATGTCATTGTTTCAAAACCTGGGTTTGGTACTATCCTCGCACCCAATGCTTTGAGGCTTATTCATAACACTGAACTGGTATTGCTTCTTTCCGAGGATCAGGAGATGGAGGAATTATGGGAAGTCCGTTTCTTCCTGGAGCCTCAAATTGCTTACTGGGCTACTATCAGAGCGACGAGGGAAGATATCCTTGAACTGGACGCAACCCTGGAAGGTGCCAAAAGCCTTGAGGAACTTGAAATTAAAACAGTGGAAGAGAAGCTGGCTATCAGCAGGGCTTTCCATAAGAAACTTGGGCAGATATGCAGGAATAAACTGATCGTACGCATCATGGATTCCATTCAGGATGAGATCGATAGCCAGAGAATGGAGTGGGAAAGCCAGTGGCATCCTGAAGTCCTGGATCGCTCTCTCTTGGAACACATGGATATTCTGGCATGTATTCGCAAGAAACAGCCGGAAAAAGCTCGAGGAATGATGCTGAAACATATGCTGCAGGGAATTACCGTTTTTGAAAAAGCTCCCAGAGAAGATCTGGTACAGGAAGAGGGTATTACGGATTTTGAAATGTCACCTAAATGGAAGGGCAATTGATGTGTAAACTGAACGGCTCAATGACAGTTGAAAGGGCTCTTTTGACTGCTGGAGCGTCCATGGTGGGATTTGCGGATCTGAGGTCTGTGGAGGACAGGCCTTTCCCTGAACTGACAAGGGCGATATCTCTTGCCTTAGTCCTTGAGAGAAAGGTGATATCCAGGATAACAGATGGTCCTACCATTGAATATTGCAGGGAATATGAAAGGGTTAACCAGGCTCTGGATGATCTTGCGGACTATACGGTCGAACTGGTCAGATCAAGGGGTTACCGGGCAAGGACCATGTCTGCCACTGACAGAAAGTATGTGACAGGTGCATTCCTGACATCCATCTTTTCACATAAAAAGGCCGCAACCCTTTCAGGCCTTGGCTGGATCGGGAAAAATGATCTTCTGGTAACGAAACAGTTTGGTTCTGCTTTAAGGCTTAATACCGTTTTTACTGATATGCCCCTTGCAACCGGAGACCCTATCCAGCGATCTTTCTGTGGGAGATGTCAGGCCTGTGCGAAAGAATGCCCTGTCAATGCTCCTATAGGGGTACTCTGGAATCCAGATGTTTCCCGCGAGGAATTGCTGGATATCCGCAAATGTTATTCCCAGGCAAAGAAACTATCAGGAGAGATAGGGGTTGAACCAATAATCTGTGGTATATGCATAGTGGCCTGTCCCTGGACAAAAAGATACATAGGTAATTCTGAAAGGTAGTTGATATATAGGAAATACAATTATATGTCATCATTTTAGTTGTTATCCGATGCAAAGAGTTTTTATTTGAGAATATCAGAAATTTTTAGATCTTTTTCAAGGAGTGATAGTCTATGCCAGAATCATTGCTCTCAATACTTGAAGGCGAAGTGAAACCTGCCCTTGGATGTACGGGGCCTACATCCGTATCGTTTGCGGTCAGTGTAGCTAAAGATGCTGTGGGCGGTACACCCGGTAAAGTTGAAGTGCTTATGGATAAGGACACATATAAAAATTCAATTTCAGTGGGCATTCCGGGTACCTCCCAGAAGGGGTTGGAAATTGCCGCAGCCCTGGGCGCGGTATGTGGGGATTCTAAAGCGGGCCTGGAAGTGCTCAAAAATGCTACTGAACAGGATGAATTCAAGGCAAAAGAACTCTTGAAGGATACCGTGGTGGATATTAAATGGGATCTGGAAAGTGTGGGGTTATACATCGAGGCTCGTGTCAATACAGATCTTGGTTCTGCCAGGGCCTTGGTGGTAAAGACTCATACAAATACTGTCCTGATTGAAGTCAACGGGCAGAAGGTCTTCGAAAAAAAGGTGCAGGAAGGGAAGATCAATTATTCTTCTGATGAGATAAGGCAATATGGTCTGAAAGATTTTTTTGAGTTTGCCAGTGATGAGCCTCTGGATAACCTCTTATTCCTCAAAGAAGCGATCAAGATGAATGCTGCCCTGGCCGATGCAGGTATGGTTGAAAATGTTGGAGCTGGTTTTGGACTGACATATTCCAGAATTTCCAATGGAAACATGGTGGACAGGGCAAAAGCACTGACTGCTGCAGCTTCAGATGCCCGTATGGCTGGACTTGGGCTTCCCGCAATGAGTTGTGCCACCAGTGGAAATGTAGGTATAACAGCTTCTCTGCCTTTGAAAGTGGTTGCTGAGACATTGAATGCAACAGAAGAAGCATTGATCAGGTCTCTTGCACTGAGTTTTCTTCTTACCATTTATATGAAAAGCCATATCGGGAGGCTTTCTGCATTGTGTGCATGTGCAGTTGCAGCAAGCATAGGTATTGCTGCCGGTTCAGTGATGCTTTTTGGAGGGGATCTTCGACAGGCTGAAATGGCAATTAACAGTGTTGTCGGAAGTATTGGCGGAGTTCTCTGTGATGGGGCCAAGTCAGGTTGTGCCTTGAAGCTTGCAAATGCAGCAGGGATAGCTATAGAATCCGCTCAGCTTGCACTACGAGGGGTATCGATCCCTTACTATGATGGAATAGTGTGCGTTTCAGCTGATAAGACCATGGAAATGATGGGTAAAATTGCCCAGGAAGCCATGGAAAAAACTGATCGGACCATGTGTGAATTGATTATAGACAGAGAGAAAAACAGGTAGGTTGAAAAACGGTTTTTTGAATTAGATCAGAAAATAGTAGAGCGAGATGCAAGGGAGGTAATAGAGAATGAGTGAATTTGTTTTGATGCGAGTGAAGGTGGATTCTATTGAGTTTGGTGACAAGACATGCATGAAAGGACATTCCTTGATCATCAACAAAACAGAACTTGCTGAACTGATAATGCAGGATAGCAGTATCGCCCATGTTGACCTGGCCATAGCAAGACCGGGAGAGAGTAAAAGGATCATTCCGGTTAAAGATATTATCGAACCCAGGTGCAAGACTGCCCCGGGCCAGGATTCTTTTCCGGGTTTCTTTTCGGATGCCAATTTCCCTTCAGGAGAAGGGGAGACCCTTGTGCTGGATGGCATGACAGTTGTCACTTCAGGTAAACTTGTTAATTTCCAGGAGGGCCTGATAGACATGTCGGGTCCTGGTGCCGAATACAGCATATTTTCCAAAAAGCTCAATCTGGTAGTCCTCATCGAACCTGTAAAGGGCCTGGGAAAACACGAACACGAAAGATCCGTCAGGATTGCAGGGTTGAAGGCGGCCCATTATCTGGCTTCCTGCGCGAGGGGTAGTGATGGTGACAAGATAGAGAGATTTGATGTTCCCACCCTGGCTGAACTTTATCAGATGGATCCTGAATTGCCGAAGGTGGTCTATGTATGTCAGGCTATCGCCCAGGGTCTTCTACACGACAATTACTTCTATGGTCTTAATGCCCAGGGATGTCTTCCAGTCCTGATGAATCCCACCGAACTTATGGATGGTGCCGTTGTCAGCGGTAACTGTGCAGCACCCTGTCACAAACATACTACCTATCATCATCAGAATAACCCCATCGTTGAAGATCTTCTGAAAGAACACGGCAGGAATCTCAACCTCCTGGGTGTCATTGTTCCTCCGGTTCGAACGGCCCTGGCAGAGAAGGAAAGGATAGGGTACCAGGTCTTAAAGATGGCCCGGATGCTGGGTGCTCAAGGTGCCATCATATCAGAGGACGGAGGCGGCAACCCGGAAGCGGATCTCATGATAGTGGCCAGGCATTTTGAAAAAAATGGAATAAAAACAGTGATCATTACAGATGAATATGCCGGTTCTGACGGAGCTTCCCCGGGCCTTGCGGATGTAACGCCTGAAGCTGACGCCGTAGTCACCAACGGCAACGGTAATCAGAAAGTGAAACTGCCTCCCATGGATGAGATCATCGGGTTTCTTGAGACCATCGATCAGATAACAGGGGGGCATGAAGGGAGTCTCCTTCCCGATGGTTCTATCGAGATGGAGATCGCAGGTATCATGGGTTCCACCAACGAGCTTGGGACGGAAAATCTCAAGACCATCGCTATCTGAGTTCCGGAGGTAGATCAAGATGAGTACTGTAAAAGTAGTTCATTATATAAACCAGTTTTTTGGAAAGATAGGCGGAGAGGAAATGGCCTCTATTCCCCCTCGGTTTGAAGAGGGTCCCGTGGGGGTTGGCGAACTGATAGAGTCTTCTTCCAAGGGGAAGTTCAAGATCGTAAGGACCATCATCTGTGGAGATAATTATGCCGCAGAGCACCTGGAAGAATTCAGGAAGACCATCCTTCCATGGATAGAAGAGGCAGCCCCGGACCTGGTCATTGCAGGCCCGGCCTTTGCTGCCGGGCGCTACGGGACGGCTTGCGGCATTCTATGCCAGGAAGTCCAGAAAACTCTGGGGATCCCATCCCTGACGGCCATGCATCCCGTGAATCCTGGAGTGGATCTTGCGAAAAAGGACATTTTTATCCTGGAAACAGGGGATTCTGCCCGCCAGATAGCGAAGGTAGTCCCCCGGATGGTCGATTTTGCCCGAAAACTTGTCAATCATCAGGAAATAGGCCTTCCAGAGGAAGAAGGCTACATTCCCAGGGGCATCAGGATCAATGTGAGAGATACCAGGAGAGGGTCGAAACGTGCCGTGGACATGCTCATTGACAAGCTCCAGGGGAATGAATTTTTAACAGAGCTTCCCATGCCTGTCTTTGACAGGGTCCCTCCGGCTAAAGCCATATCGGATCTTTCTGAGGCTATGATCGCCATAGGTACAGAGGGTGGCATAGTTCCCGAGGGAAATCCGGACAGGATAGAGGCCCACAATGCCTCCAAGTGGTGCAGATATTCCATAGGCGATCTCACAAGGCTTGAAAAAGGTAAATACCAGGTTGCTCATGGCGGATATGATCCTGTCCCGGCCAATGAGGACCCTAATCGGGTGTTGCCCCTGGATGCGGCCAGGGTATGTGAGAAGGAAAAACAATTCGCGAAACTCTATGGATATTATCCCGTTACCGTGGGTAACGTCACTGCTGTAAGGTCTGCCGAGAAATATGGCCGGGAGATCGGGGAGATGTTAAGAGATGAAGGTGTTCAGGGAGTTATTCTTACTTCCACCTGAGGAACGGGGACGCGTTGCGGTGCAACGCTGGCCAGAGAGATC
>Ga0272442_10011665_pt1 | contig 10693 bp, 6 predicted proteins | sample SSMForm2O_FD_200262 | JGI IMG/M metagenome (GOLD analysis project Ga0272442, IMG submission 200262) | Marine sediment archaeal communities from Little Sippewissett salt marsh, Falmouth, MA, United States - SSM-Form-2O | ecosystem: Environmental > Aquatic > Marine > Wetlands > Sediment ... | reverse complement strand
AGCGGCTTGGCGAGCCCTGGGTCGATGATGCGGCGCCGAATGAACTCGACGGCCAACGGCTGGTCCTCGGCGTCGGCGCCGAACAAGAAGCGCGGCTTCGACCAGTGCAGGAAGTCGTCGCTCGTGGCGATGCTGAAGGCGCGCCCGTACTCGTTGCCCGTCTTCAACATAGCCAGATATTGGCCCCGTTCGCGGTCGTGGACCAGATGCGACTCGTCGCTGGACGGGATCGGGGGCGCGTCCAACGCCTCCCAGTGGATGCAGTCGGCACTGACCACGGGCACGCGCCCTGTGGCACCCATCAGTCCCTTGTAGCGGCGCGCCGGATCCGGGTCGGCGGCATCGTAGATGACGTCCGAGAGGCAATTGTGCGGCCAAGTCAGCCCGAGCCCGACGGGAATCCAGTTGTTCGCCTTTGTGCCCAGCACCTCGACCTCGCCGATCACGGGCTTCTCCCAATCGAGCCCGTCCTTCGAGACGGCCAGCGCCGGGCCGACGACGCCACGGTTGGCCTCGCCATAGGCGAGGTACACCAGCTTGTACACCCCTTCCTCGGGGACCCACATCGGCGCGGATCGAACCTGGATCAGCGACCCGTCCGAGGGGACGTCGGGCTTGAGCACCGCGCCGCGCTTGTCCGGTTGGTGCATCGTGCGGGAGAGTCCCGACGTCTCCTGCACAACGTGATCGTCAAGGAAGAGGTGCTTGGTTCCCGGTGTCATTTCGATTGGTTCTGCGGAGCCAAGTGCGTGCGTGCACAATACGGCGTACACGCACGACGCCATGAGCAGCGGCAACGCCGATTTCGTGAGCATTTCGAGTTTCCCAAATGGGCGCGCTAGGCCACGCCGGCCGTGGCCGGTGCGCAGTGGGCGCCGCAGTTGCATAGATACCGATCCGTGTGTTGTCCGTGGCGGGCGAAGTCCGATTCATAATGCTTCCACATGGCGAAGGATTCGCGGCAAAAGGCGTACGGCGTGTCCGGACTGAGCCGCTCGATTTCCGGGAGGATGACATCGTAGACCTCTTGGCGGACGGCATCCGGTAGTTCGAAGCCGTGCTGTCGTTCCTCGCCGCCCACGTCCTTCATGGCCCGGACAAACGACGGATCGAGCAGGTCGAGGTCAAAGGCCTGCGCCATCTTGTCATAATCGAGAAAACGAATGGTCTCGACGGTCATGATGTCCGGCTGGACGGCGTCAAACAGCGCCGCCAGCATGGCGCGGTTCTCTTCGCGCCAGTTCTTGACGGGTATGATGGGCGACAGGCGCACCCGCACCGGATATCCTGCTTCCTGGCATTTGCGCATGGATTCAATGCGGGCCTCGGTAGAAGCGGAGCCAGCCTCGAAGGCGGCGCTCTGGGTGGAGGCCGACAGGCTCCAACAGCACACAGTGTGACCGCGGTGGTCGTAGTCCAGGCAGAAGTCCACCAGGTCGCTCTTGCCCACGTAGAATTCGAGGGCCTGGCCGGGCCGTTTGGCGAAGTACTCGATGAGCAGCTTGGCGGCGCCGTACTCCGGTTCGAAGCACACCGCATCGGTGTAGTTGTCCCATTGGAAGAGCCGCTGGTTCGGGCATTGCTCGATGAATCCGTCGAGCCGGTCCACGAAGTCCTCGACGTTGAGCATGATGTTCACAAACCAGCCCAGATTGCAGTAGGCGCACCGAAAGTGGCAGCCGACAATGCTATGAATCGCCCAGGCGGGTTGACACACGATGCCGCGTTGCTTGCGCCATGCCGGGGAGCCGGATTCGCGCCAGTCGAATCCGCCGTATCCGTTCAGTTTCAGGCCCTGCAAGTTTGGGTACGCCTCGATGCGGCGCTGGCGCTCAGCCTCGGAGTCGTCGAAGCGGTAGCGGTTGAATACGACCACCGGCTCGATGTCGCTGTCCATGCCGTGCAACGGCCGGCTTGGCATGACCTCGCCCATGACGGCGTTCAACTCTTCATCCGTCACGGCGCGGATTTTTCCGGCCGTGATGCCCGAGCGCAGGCGCTCGACCCGGGCGCGCAGCACCGGGTCCTGTTCAATACCGTCGACGACGAGGATCGTCGATGCCTCGAATGGCAGCATGCGGTTTACCTCCGTATCATTCAGCGCTTGGATCCCGCCAGCGCGTGTTCCGCCACGCGCACGATATACTTCACGTCGTCCTTCAGCGCCTGCTCGAGCGCCGGGCGCACGGTGTCGGCCCCCGCACCGATCTCCTCGAGGACCTGGGTCGCGTAGAGTCGGGCGTGGGCATTCTCATCGCCGATGGCCGCCAACACAACCGGCAGGGCCTTCTGCCCGGCGCCTTGGCGGCACAGGGCCTGGGCCGCGGCCAGGCGCACAGCCACGCTCGAGTGGCCAAGCAGTGTATCGAGTTTGGCCTTGGTCTCGGGCGGCGCCGGGTCGAGACGCCCGAGGGCCTCGGCCGCCCAGAACGCCACGGCCGGCTCCGGGTCGGCCAGAGCGCTGAGCAAAACGGGCGCCGCCGGCGCGCCGGCAAGCCCGAGGGCCTTGATGGCGTGCGTGCGCAACACCGGATCCGCCCCGTTGAGTTGGCGGATCCAGTCGTTGATGGGCCGGCCGAACACGCGGGCCTCAGTTCCAGGCGCCGACTCGGACGGGTAGGTGACGCCGGGCGCTTGGGCTGCTTTCCCGTTCGGATGGATCCAGCCTTTCAGTTCGGTCTCGGGCACAAGGCCGAGGTCGCGCGTGTCGCGCATCCACGTGTCCATCACCTTGCGGAGGCGCTCGAGGGGCTCGTGATGGCCGGGGGAGGCCGCCAGGTTCTGCAGCTCGTGAGGGTCCGCATCCAAGTCGTAGAGTTCCTCGAGTGGTTTGGTCTCGCGGAAGAACAGCGCCTGCTCGGGCGTGAGTTGACCGGCCTGGTGTACACGGCGCAGCTCTGGCATGACGGCCCAGCCCTCGGGATAGTCCAGGTATTGCGCGTAGGGCCGGTAGGGCTCGTAGTTGCGGATGTACTTGAATCGCTTGTCACGCGCGGCCCGAATGATGTCGTAACGCTCGTCCATGCGGTCGCGCGCCGCGAACACGTAGTCCCTGGGCTTGCCTGCGCGCTCGCCCAGAAACGGGACGCCCTGCATGTGGTCAGGGATGGGCAGTCCGGCGATCGACAGCGAGGTAGGGGCAAAGTCGACGAAGCTCACCAGGCGGTCCGTAGCCGTTTCCGGTTCGATGTGGCCCGGCCAGCGGATGATAAGGGGGACATGCGTTCCAGAGTCGTATATCCAGCGCTTGGCCCGCGGGAGCCCTACGCCGTGGTCGCTGTAGAAGAAGACGACCGTGTTCTCCGCGAGGCCGTCCTCTTCGAGTTGATCCAGGATCCGGCCCGCCTGCCGATCCATCTGCGTGATTAGGTCAAAGTAGTGAGCCCAGTGCTTGCGGACGACTGGGGTGTCGGGATAGTAGGGCGGGACTTGGGCCTTGGCCGGGTCGTGGCGTTCGTCGGGCGGCAGACGCCTCTTCACGTAGTCCTCATCCTCGAGGTCGTGGCCGACCTGCGACTCGTGGGTGTTCGTGAAGTTGAACACCGCAAAGAACGGCTGGTCTTTGTCCGGCCGATTTCGCCAGTGGGCTTTGGCGCTGCATTGGTCCCACGTTTCCCGGGGATGTTTGAAGTTGTAGTCCGTTTTCCGGTTGTTCGTGCAGTAATAGCCGGCCGAGCGCAGATACTCGGGGAAGCAGCGCACGTGGGGCGGCGGCGGGTTGTTGCAGCGCATGTGACACGTGCCGAGTGTTGTGGGATACATGCCGGTGATGAGGCACGACCGGCTGGGCGCGCAGACGCCGCTTATGGAAAAGGCGTTGGTGTAGCGGCGGCCTTCCGAGGCCAGCCGGTCGAGGTTCGGCGTGCGCGCCTCGGGAGCGCCGTAGCAGGCGAGATGCGGGCTGATGTCCTCGCAGGTGATCCACACGATGTTGGGCCTGCGGCGTCTTGCCGTGTCCTCCCCCCCGGCTTGAGCGGTGCCCAGCGCCGCCGCCACGGCCCCGGTTGCAGCCGACATGAATTCCCTGCGTTTCATAGCGGTCTCCTCAGATCCTTTCCCCCTGTTCTCGTGGGCTATTCTGCGCCAACCGCACCTGGGATGCAAAACAGGGCCGCCCGCAGCTACTTGTCCTTGCCGCGGCCTGTGGCTGGCGGGTCTGCTGAGGAACTAAGGCCCAATGCGCTCGAGAATACCAAGCGACATCCCGTCCCTCAGGCGTTCCGCCTGCTCATCTTGGTGCAGGCCGCGGACGTCCAGTATGGGCTCCGTTTCGCGTTCCGGGGGCTTGAGATAAGCCACGTATGCCAGCCGGTATCCGGCGGCTTCGTATGTCGAGGCAGTGAGTCCATACTGCAGCGATGTATCGATGTAGTGGAACGCCGCGATCAGGTCCGGACGGCGTTCGAGCACGTATTTGGTGTCCCATTTGCTGTGGCCTGGCCTGAGGTCGGCCCGCCGGATCGGCTGGTGGGCGATGTACAGGTCGTTCAGCCCCAGCATATCGATGGTATAGAGGCCGGAGTAGAAGGGCATCTTCCCCGCCGCATCGAGGGCGATGGTGCGGCCGGGATGGTGATCCCGCAGGAATTCGCCGACCGTTCTCCAGCCGTCGAACTTGCGGAAGGTGTAGTGGAAGTGGGAGTTGGCGGCTAGGGGCGTCAACTGCACAAGCATGAGGCCCGCGCAGACGGCGGCAAGTGCCATTCGTTTTCGCAGAAGCGGTGCGAGCCATTGGAGCAACGCGCAGGTTCCCAGTGGAAACAGGAACAAGAGAAAGCGGACACCCACGAAGTCCCCGCCTATGAAGTGCCAATAGGCGATCCATCCACATGCGAAGAAGGTCTCGAAAGGAATGACGGTGGGTAACGTGAGGCCCTTTTGGCCGAGGAATCGAAATGGCCTCGCCACGGCCTCGCCAAGGCGGGCCGCGGGCCCACGGAACGTAGGCAGGGCATTGGCCGCCAGGGCGCCTAGGAAGAGGCGGCGCTCGGCCCCGCGCCACGACGCGCCAACGGCCCAGACGGCCACGCCAAGTAAGGGGACCGCGAGCCCGAGCGCGCTCGGCCAGAAGCCCCACGAAAGGGTCAGCAGCTTCAAATGGGCGAAGGCCCCTTCAAAACGCACGGCAAGCGGCCCGGCCACCTTGGCGTAGTACGTGTTCGGCAGGGCATAGCCGTAGTAGACGTAGCGCCAGGCCACGTACGCAGCCAAGGTGGCAGCGGCGACCGCCAGACCGCTGAAGGCCGCCCGGTACCGCCGGCGGAACATCAAGTAGGCCACGGCGATTGCGGGGGCGACGAAGCCATCGGCCCGGGCCAGAATCGACAGGGCGAAGGCGACGCACAGGACGCCCGTCTGCCGCGGCGATCCCGCCGTTGTCCGCGTTACCGCAGTCCAAATCAGCAGTTGGACCAGCAGCACCAGGGCCGTCTCCATCCCGTTCGCCGCGTTCCGCCACATGAAGGGGGACACGGCGAACAGCAGGGTCGCCACGGCCGCGGCCCCCGTGGGCAGGCGGCGGCGCACGTACGTGCCGTACACGCACAGGGAGGCGCTCACAAGCAGCACGTTCAGCGCCAGGGAGAAGAGATAGATGTGCGCGTCTCCGAATACGAAGAAGGCTGGGGTCATGAGCAGGGCGTAGAGGAAGGCGGAATAGCCCTCGATGCGTTCGCCGGGATTGAATACGAGACCATGGCCGTGGGCCAGGTTGCGTGCGTATCGGTAGGTGATGTACGCATCGTCCGTCCCCCAGACCATGTCGCCCGCAACATGCAATGCCACGCCGGCCCACAGCAATACGAGTGCTACAAAACAGAGCGCATAGAACGGGTCGCGCCGTAAGGTGTCGTTCATGGGCAGGCGGTGCCTCCTGTTTGCCGCGATGATATCATGTGGGCCGCCAAAGGAGTGAGGATGCGTGAAGACCGCTCCCGCTCGGGCGCGTGTGACGACGGCCTCCCATGGCGCTGTCCTCAGTTCCTGGCCCCGTGTCCTTCTCCCCCACTCTCCGCTCCTCTGGCCCCTGCGATGCGACTTGCCATCGTCCGCGCGTTATGCTTAGATAGATTCAACGTCTTGTTTGAGGTCCTGAGTTCTATCAGTCGAGCGACGACGATCGAGCCGAGAGCCCTGCACAACGTATGACGACGCCCCGTACCGACGAAGACACCGTCAGCTTCTACACCGAGATCTCGGAGCGATACGACTGGATCTTCTCGGAGTGGGATGAGGTGACCCGGCGCCACGCCGACGAGCTTGCCCCCCTCCTGGCACAGCACGAGGTGGGGACGGTGCTGGATTGCGCGTGCGGGACGGGCCTGCAGGCCGTGGGTCTCGCCCTGCGCGGCTACGCCGTCACCGGTTGCGACCTGACGCCCGCGATGCTGGCGCGCGCGCAGGGGAGGGCGGATAGGCTGGGCCTTTCCATCCCGCTGGTCCAATGCGACTTCCGCGGTCTCGGGTCGAAGATCCCAGATGCCTTCGATGCGGTCATTTGCATGGGCAACTCGCTGCCCCATCTCATGACGGACGGCGATATCCTGGCCGCCCTTCGTAGCATGCGTGCTCGGGTGAGGCCCGGCGGTCTGCTCGTGATCGGGACCCGCGACTACGACCGGCTGCTGGCAGAACGGACCCGGTTCATTCCCCTACGCGTCAACACCCGCGTGAGCGAAGGGCTCGTCACGATCCTTTTCGTGCTCGACTACCTCGATAATCGCATCCGCTTCAACCTCGTCTACATCATCGAGGGCGACGACGGCGCGATTCGCTTGCAGGCGGACGCGGTCGACTACAATTCGCTCCGCTGCGAGCAACTGCTGGGCCTGCTGCGTCAGTCGGGATTCCGGGACGTGTCCTGCGAGCGAGCGGGGGCGTTCTGCCGGTACACGGGCATCCGTGCGGCGGCGACATGAGGCCTTCGAAAGGGGAATTGCGTCCCATGACAGACGTGATCGAATCCAAGCTGTGCTCGGCCGACGAGGCGGTCGGCCTCATCCAAGACGGGCAGACCGTTGCTTCCGGGGGCTTCGTCGGGGCGGGCCATCCGGAGGCGCTGACGTCGGCCCTCGAGCGCCGCTTCGTCGATACAGGAAGGCCTCGCGGATTGACGCTGGTCTACGGTGCCGGCCAAGGGGACGGTGACCGTCGTGGGGCTAACCATTTTGCACACGAGCGTTTGCTCAAGCGGGTGGTTGGCGGGCATTGGGGCCTGGCCCCGAAGCTGGGCCGGCTCGCCTTGGAAGGCCGGATTGAGGCGTACAATTTCCCGCAGGGCGTTTTGTGCGAGCTGTTTCGCGACATCGCCGCTGGCCGGCCTGGGTGTATCACGCATATTGGGCTTGACACGTTTGTCGACGCGTCGAACGACGGGGGCCGCCTGAATGCGCGCACACCGGCGGGCCTGGTCGAGCGCGTCGAGTTGGGCGGCCGGGCCTGGCTTTGGTACAAGGCGTTTCCGATCCACGTGGGCCTGATTCGGGCCACGGCCGCCGATCCCCTGGGCAACCTGGTGCTGGATCGAGAGGCCCTGTTCGGCGAAGTCCTGCCAATCTCCCAGGCCGCCCACAACAGCGGCGGCGTTGTGATCGCGCAGGTGGCCGAGTTGCGCGATGAACTCGCGCACCCTCACACCGTGCGCGTTCCAGGGATCCTCGTGGACCGGGTGGTCTTGGCCGATCGGGCGGAGCACGAGCAGACCTTCGCGGAACCGTACAACGCCGGCTACTGCAGCGCCCTTCCGCGCGGCAAGAGGCCGGACCTCGAGCCGATTCCGATGGGCCCGCGGCGCATCATCGCAGCGCGTGCGTGCGACGAGATCCCGCCGAACGCCATTGTGAACTTGGGCATCGGGATGCCGGAAGGCATCGCCCGCATCGCGGCGGAGCGTGGCCTGCTCGACCGCTTCACGCTGACGGTTGAGAGCGGCCCGATCGGCGGCGTGCCGGCCGGCGGGTTGAGCTTCGGCGCGTCCCTATGTCCCCACGCCGTGGTGGACCAACCGGCGCAGTTCGATTTCTACGACGGGGGTGGTCTGGATTTTGCGGCACTCGGCGCGGCCCAGATCGACAGGCGGGGCAACGTCAACGTGTCGCGCTATGGCGCGAAGCTTCCGGGAGTCGGCGGATTCGTCAACATCACCCAGACGGCGAAACGGGTGGTGTTCTGCGGGGCTTTCACTTCCGGTGGGCTCGAGATTGACGTGGACGATCGGGGGCTCACGATCACGCGTGAAGGCCCAGTGCGGAAGTTCGTAGATGCGGTCGATCAGATCAGTTTCAGCGCAGACAGGGCCAGGGCCGTCGGGCAGGACGTGTGGTACGTGACGGAGCGTGCGGTGTTCCGCCTGGCGCAGGACGGGCTCGAGCTGATCGAGGTCGCGCCGGGCGTCGACGTGCAGGAACACGTGCTGAATTGCATGGCGTTCACGCCAATCATTCAAGAGGTGCGGCCTATGGCGCGGCATCTCTTCCGGGCGCTGGCATAGGATGGGAGAGAAGGCAGGATGGAAAACGGGACATTGACTCGGGCCATGGCCCTTGCTGCGGCCGCGTGTATGGTGGTGGGCGCCATGTGGTGCGCGAAGGGGGCGGCCGCCGAGACGTACTACGTTGCGAACGACGGGTCAGACGACGGGGACGGTCAGTCGCCGGCAACGGCCTGGCAGACGTTGACTCAGGTCAACGGGGCCGAACTCGAGGCCGGCGACCAGGTGTTATTCCGTCGGGGCGACGAGTGGCGGGGGCAGTTGCGTGCGTGCAGCGGGGACGAGTCGGGGCACGTCACCTACGGCGCCTACGGCTCTGGTGCGAAGCCGCTGCTGCTGGGTTCGATCGAGAAGAACCGGCGTGAGGATTGGGTGGACGAAGGGGGCAACGTCTGGGCCACGGCCGAAGTGGCGCCCACGGGCCGGCAGGTGCTGCCGAATCCCAGCTTCTCCGAGGATGCGTCTGGGTGGAACCTGCACTACGAGGGCGGCGCGTCGGCGTCGGGCTGGCGGGACACGACGGACTACGACTCGGAACCGGCCGGCTACCGCGTCAAATGCGCTGGTTCCGGCGAGAACGGCTCGCACATCCAACTGTACACCTCGCCGTTCCACATTGATGTCGGCACGCTGTACCGTCTGGAGTTTCGGGCCATGGCCGGCGCGCCGTTCTCGGTGTCGATGCCGCACCTGATGAAGAGCGGCCCGCCGTGGACGAGCTACGCGGCCGGCACGCCCCTGCCTCAACGTGCGATCCAAACGTCGTGGCAGGGCTATGTCCACTTCTACCAGGCCGGCGTGACGGCCGACGACGCGCGGCTGACCTTCTTCCTCGGGGGCAGACTGCCCGCGGGGGCGACGTTCCATCTCGACAGCCTGGGCTTCACGGAATGCGTCGGGCAAGGCGCCCTGCCGTGCGACGTAGGCAACATCATTTTCGACGGCGAGGCGTCGTGTGGCGTGAAGGTCTGGAACGAATCGGACCTGGACGCCCAGGGCGAGTACTGGTACGACGAGGACCGGCACGTGCTCAAGCTGTATTCTGAGGCATGCCCTGCCGAACAGTACTCGGACATCGAGTGCGCGCTGCGCGCCCACATCATCTCGCAGTCGAACGCCCGCTACGTGACCTATGAGAACCTGTCGCTCAAGTACGGGGCCGCACATGGCGTCGGCGGCGGCAGCACCCATCACATCATCGTGCGCGATTGCGACTTCGCCTACATCGGCGGGGGCGACCAGAGGGGCGGCGATCACACGGTCCGTTACGGCAACGGCGTCGAGTTCTGGGGAACCGCCCACGACAATCTCGTCGAGCGCTGCCGACTGTGGGAGGTCTACGACGCGGCGCTCACGAACCAGAGCGGCGGTCCGAACACGCCGCAATACAACATCCGCTATGTCAACAACGTCATCTGGAACTGCGAATACTCGTTCGAGTACTGGAACCGGCCCGAGCGCTCCGAGACCCACCACATCTACTTCGAGAACAACACGTGCGTGAACGCCGGGCACGGCTGGGGCCACGCCCAGCGCCCCGATCCGAGCGGCCGCCACCTGTGCTTCTACACCAGCCCGGCCCGCATCAGCGATTTCTATGTGCGCAACAACATTTTCTTCGAGGCCACGCGCAACGCCTTCTACGCGCCCGGCTGGTCTAAAGAGGCCATCGACGCCTTGGTCATGGACCACAACTGTTGGTATCAGGCGTCCGGCGACATGGTCTTGTTCAAGGACCACGCCTATCCGATGGCCCGGTTCGAGACTTACCAGTCCGATTGGGCCAAGGAACCCCACTCGATCGTGGCGACACCGCACTTCGCGGATGCCGAGGAAGGCGACTACCGCCTGGCCCAGGAGTCCGCGTGCATCGACGCCGGGGCGGACATAGGTCTCGGGGCGGATTTCGAGGGCCGCCCCGTTCCCCACGGCGCCGCGCCCGACATTGGCGCCTACGAGTACGCACGCGAGTAGCCTGCATAGTGCCGTTGCTTCTGGCTCAACTTCCCCGCCGTCGCAGGTATGCCGTGTGGCCCCTTCGATGCAGCAGAAAGGCCGCCACGAGTGCAGACGCCACGAGCGAGATCACGGAGATTCCCATGCCGAGCCGGAAGCTCCAGGGCGCGTAGGTGTACTCGACCGTGTGCTGTCCCGGGCCCAGCAGCACGCCGCGATAGATGTGGTAGACGGGAAAGATCTCGGCGC
>Ga0272442_10011664_pt1 | contig 10693 bp, 12 predicted proteins | sample SSMForm2O_FD_200262 | JGI IMG/M metagenome (GOLD analysis project Ga0272442, IMG submission 200262) | Marine sediment archaeal communities from Little Sippewissett salt marsh, Falmouth, MA, United States - SSM-Form-2O | ecosystem: Environmental > Aquatic > Marine > Wetlands > Sediment ... | reverse complement strand
TTCTCTTCCTTTCCGACTTTCGTCTTCAGATCATTACACTTCCGAGCGGCTGACTAAGCCTTACTCGGGAGAGCTTCCCGTTTTCACGGCTCTCTCACAGTTTGCGCTCATTGCCAGGTTGCCCATTCTTCCTCCCCTGCCACCTCGGCCAGGATCTCGTCCAGCTGTTTCAGGTCCGGCCTCAGGCCGCTGAGCAGAGCGCCCCCTGCCCTGGCACCGTCCAGTATCCGGTTCAACTCTTCAAGGCGCGATGTTACGAAAATCCAGTCATCCGAATCCGGATCTCTCGTGAACCCCAGCTTTTTTATCAGCTCTTCGTCGTAACCCTGTTTAAAAGCCGCCCTCCACCTGTCAACATCCCCGCACAGTTCCTTCATGCTGCCCTCGCGCTTTATGCGTCCATTGTGAATTATGCCTATCCTGTCGCAGAACCTTTCGGTTTCCGTGAGCAGGTGGGAGTTTATGAATATTGTTGCACCGCGCTTTTTCTCCTGCTCAAGTATCCTGCGCACTTCGAGCCTGCCTATGGGGTCGATTCCGTCCGTGGGTTCATCGAGCACGATGAGTTCGGGCGAGCCTGTAAGTGCTGCAGCCACACCAAGCCTTCGCTTCATCCCCTTTGAAAAAGTCCTTATCCTGTGTCCCGCTTCAGGTGCGAGCCCCACCTGCGACAGTCGGAAACGTATCTGATCCTCGGCATCCTGTACTCCCCTGAACCTGCAGATGCTCCTGAGAAAAGATCGCGGCGTCCACGCTCCCGGTATTTCGAGGCGCTCTGGCAGATAACCGGTGCGCATTCTTGTTTGAATGTCTTCGGGCTTTCCTCCAAGGATCCGGATACTGCCTTTATCAGGCTTTACCACGTCCAGCACCGCCTTGATGAACGTCGTCTTTCCGGCGCCGTTGAGTCCGATAAGGCCGAAAGCCGTGCCAGCATCGACTTTCAGATCAACTCCGTCCAGGGCCCTGCCGCCTTTTCGTCGGAAAAATCCCGAATAGGTCTTGAAAAGACCGCTGACTTCGATAGCTTTCATAATTCGAGTATAATGCATTTCCCCCTTTGCTACTATTAGGGCTTACGAAGAAATATTTTTATGGTTATTATGCAGCAGGAAAGGAGTCCGCGCATGGGAATATTGAAATTTCTGGGCATCGAACCTGAAAAGGATCCCGTAGAGCTTACGGACAAAAACTTCCAGAAGGAAGTCAACGAGTCGGATGTGCCCGTGATTGTGGATTTCTGGTCAGGCAGCTGCGCCCCCTGTGTCAAGCTCGCTCCAACCATTAAGAAACTTGCCGCAAAGTACGAAGGCCAGGTCAAGGTCTGCCATCTTAACGTGGCCAACGGAATGAAGTCGGCCGCCAGAATGGGGGTCAGAGGCACACCTACGGTGATTTTTTACAAGGACGGAGGTGTGGTGGAACGCGTCGTGGGTTTCAAGGGACAGCTCTATTACGAGGAAATCATCGAAGAGGAACTGCTTAAATAAACAGGCATGAAGATCGGTCTACCAGGACAGTTCCGCTGGCTCGAAGGCATCATTGCCTCTGTTTTCATTCTCAACGTCTTCGACGGCATACTTACGATTATCTGGGTTCTCACAAAGAAATCCACGGAAACGAATCCGATGATGGACATCCTCATCCAGGTGGACCCGGTTCTGTTCATAAGCGTCAAAATAGCACTTGTTCTGCTTGGATCATATCTCCTGTGGCGCCACAGGAAGCAGTCAGCGGCCGTAATCGCCATATTCCTGGCATTTATTGTTTACTACGCCATTTTAATACTTCACCTTAACATGATGAACATAAACATCGTGCTGGACTGGCTGCACAGGCAGTAATTTTCAGGCTGCGGTTGGATTTCCGAGGAGTTTTGTCAGGATTTCCTCGTCGAAGCCTGGGATGATGCGGCCGCCCACTTCGAATATTGGGACCCCCTGGATCTTTATGCCCTGTTTCTCAGCCTTCTTCTGAAGCTCCTGCACGGCCGCGGGGTCTGATTCGATATTCTTCTCGATAAAAGGCACTCCCCTGTTGCGCATCCACTTTCTCGCCCTGCGGCACACAGGACAGTACGGCGTCATGTACATGATTACCCTGTGCTCGCCCATCACCTTCTGCTTTACATCCGGTGCCGGTGGTGGTGGAGGCGGCGGCCTGATCTTTTTTTCGTATTCCTGTCTCGAAATCGTTCGTACCATGTACCTTCCGTCAGGAAGCTTCTTCCCGAGGTCGGCCAGAAACACCCAGTCAGCGGCCTCCGGCGGAAGCGAAGGATCCTGCACCCTGACCTCACTGCGCGCATCGGGCGGGACATCAGAGACTTTCATACCTATCGCGTATCTCCCGTCCGACGGCCAGCTGAAAAGCAGACCTTCTGTATTGTCCCTGATTTCCGGCACAAAGGGCTTTTCGGCCTCAGCCTTTTTTTCTTCATTCTTCCCGGAACACCCGCCTGAGATTACGAAAACCAGAAAACCGGCTGACAGTAATGATGTCCTGATCATGAACGCTCCATATCACTTTTTTTCATTATTATAACCATCCAGCCCGGCGATTTCTTCCGCGATCTTTTCCCACCGTGCCATTTTTCCCGCAAGCCGCGTCCTGATGCGATCCTTTTCCCCGGCCAGGTCCTCGAGCCTCTCCCATGCAATCTGATCCGTCTCATATATCTCCTTCGAGACCTCCTCCATCAGCTCCTCGAGCTCTAAAATCTCCTTCTCTACAGAGGCAAAGTCCTTCCTTAGCTTTTCCTCGCGCCTCGACCGGGCCTTTCTCTTAAGATAATGGGCCTTACGCTTTTCCTTAAGGGCTTCCTTGCGCTTCTGATCCTTTGAATCCACAGAAGCATGCGCAGGGAGTTTCTCTGATGAGAATATTGCACGCCTGCCCTTTCTTTCGACAAAATCGCTCCATCCTCCCTGATGGGCCTCAATGCTTCCACGGTTGATTACGAGAATCCTGTCGGCAACCATGTCGAGCAGGTAACGGTCATGGGATACGATAATCACGCTTCCCTCAAAATCCTTGAGTGCATTCTCCAGAATCTCCCTCGATGGAATATCAAGATGATTCGTCGGCTCATCCAGTATCAGGAGATTGCGCGGGACTAAAATCAGCTTGGCCAGCGCTATGCGCGTCCTCTCACCGCCCGAAAAGGAGCCGGTGGTTCTCTTGGCGTCATCCGCGTGAATCCTGAAGGCTCCCAGATGGGTCCTTAAGTATTCATCGCTCATGTCCGACCTTGTACGCCTCAGTTCCTCAAGAGGAGTCAGTGTGTCATCAAGGCTCTCGAGATGCTGATCGGCAAATGTGAATTCAACATTCCTGCCCATTTTCACCTCTCCCCGCACATTCTCGATCGAAGCAGTCAGGGCCTTGAGGAATGAACTCTTGCCTGATCCGTTAGGACCTATCACGCCAACCTTTTCGCCCCGGTAAAGCGTAAAATCAAAACCGGTGAACAGCTGCCTTTGGCCAAAAGATACGCCGAGTCCTTTTGTCTCGAGCACGCGTTTTGGAGATCTCGGAGCCGTTGGAAACCGCAGGTTCAGCCCGTAAGCCGCCTCGAACCCGTCCTTTTCAACCTCTGTTCTTTCGATCCGCTCAACCGCCTTTTTCCTGCTCTTTGCCTGCCTCGACTTCATGCCGAAGTGCGTCCTTCGAATGAGCTCCTCCTGCCTGGCTATTTCCTTTCTCTCCTGCTCGTTCCGTTTCTGCTTTCTCTGTATCTCCTCGCTCTTCGTCTTCAGGAACTTTCCATAACCGCCCTTCAGGTACCTCACTTTTTCGGCGTCCACCTCCATGATCCCGGTTGCGAACGCATCGATAAAGGCCCTGTCGTGCGTTGCTGCAATGACTGTGCCGCGGAAAGTGGAAAGCAGCTTCTCCAGGTTCATTATGCTCTGAATATCCAGGTGGTTCGTCGGCTCGTCCAGGAGGAGAAGATCCGGCTCGGCAGCCAGAGCGCGCACAAGGGCCACTCTGCGCTTCTCTCCTCCAGAAAGGCTCGAAACCTCCCGTTCAAGTGCGTCACGGCCCAGATTCAGTTCAGAGGCAAGAATGTTCAGCCGTTCTTCGAGCGTGTACCCCCCGCGCATCTCGTACTCTGTCTGCATCTCCCCCAGCTTGACGGCGGCATCCTCATCTCCGTCCGCCATTGCCCGCTGTGCATGATGGATTTTATCCCTGAGCTCGACAAGCTCCCTGAATGGCTTTAAAAGCGCATCCCTTATGCTTGTATCCTCGTCCGCTAACTCTTCCTGATGCAGAATTCCGGTAACGGCCGCGGAAGGAAGAACAACATCCCCTGTGTCCGCTTCAAGCTTTCCCTCGATAATGCTCAGGAGAGTGGTTTTCCCGGAGCCGTTCGGCCCGATGAGGGCAATCCTGGACCCCGGGCTTATGGCTGCATTAACCTCCGAGAAAATCAGACGGCCGCCGAATGAAAACGAAACGTCAATAAGCTGAACGGGTGCTTCTTCTGTCATGGATTACTATTAATATTTATTCTGTCTCTCTCAGCATTTCGTGGCATTTTTCGAGGCCGGATGACGCCGCGCTTTCGAGTTTCATGCTTTGTGAAAGTGCGTCCTTTGCCTTCTGTATAAAATCCAGGAGTTTTGCGGATTTTTCCTGCAGCTGCGCCTCGTCCTTCTGTCCGGCATCAATAAGTGCCGCGATCTGTGATTTTATCTTCTCCGCGCTGTCGGTAAAGGCCTGCGCTTTCAATGATTTGTCCTTTGCCGAAAAAAGACTCTGATAAGCGGAAAGGCACACGCCTTTTGCCTTTCTGACTCCTGCATCCACGGGATCGAAACCCTCGAGGTCCAGCATCGCGGACTTCTGCTCATCTTCTTCAGCCGAGGATACCCTCATCACCAGAGAAAGCAGCGTTTCCTTCTCCGCTTCAGCCTGGCTTTTAAAGACCGTGGATTCCCCCCTGTTGAACAGAACCGCGACCAGGGCGCATATGCATGCAATCACCAGGATCACTAAAAAGATATTCCTGCCGCGTCGTGAAACAGGCCCTGTTTTTTTGTTTGTTTCAGTCAATAAGCGAATTCAGATCTTCCACGAGAATAAGGCATGACTCGAGCTCAGCAGTGCCCTCGTCCGTGTTCCCGTTGATAATGTGTTCCCGTGCGCCCGAAAGCTTCTGGCGCATCCTTGCGATTTGATTTTTCAGCTTTCTGTTCTTCTCGCCTTCGGCAGCATTCACCGGCCCCGCTTTCCCTGACATGAGCGAGCGGTTTTCAAGGCGCAGCCTTCGCCTCTCCATCGCCCTCTTCGCCTTGGCCTTAAGAAGCTCGAGATCCCTGACGGGCTTTATCAGGTAATCAAAAGCGCCGTACCTGAGCGCCTCAATCACGGAGTCCATCGAAGGATAACCGGTAAGGACTATTATCTCGAGGTCCGGATATTCTTCTCTGCACATTCTCAGAAGGTCGAGCCCGGAACCGTCCGTGAGATTCTTGTCTACGATGAGAAGCTCGTACTCCCGCTGCTTGAGTGCCGTCTTGGCTTCGGCAATGCTCGGGGCTCCGTCTATGTCGAATCCTTCGGATGAAAGGTAGGTCAGGTAAAGACGCCGTATCGCGGGCTCGTCATCCACAAAGAGAATCGTACCGGTTTCTTCTGAAGGTGGACTGTTACCTTCCATCTGGCAGCGTCTCCGTATTCAGGTGGTCAGAACCTGTTCAGCAAAATTAAAACATTGCGACCGCAGTAATGGAAAAATCAAAAATGGTTCCTGCCTCGGCCCTGAATCGCTGTCCGACGGCATCAATGGAAGGACGGAAATCATGGTTCGGATGAGAACAGCCGCCGCCCTTTAGCTGGTTATCCTCGTCGCACTGATCGGTCTTGGTGATAAAGTGTTCCTGTTCGTGCCCGAACCCGAGATCAAGCAGGAATTTGATATACTCGGCGACCTGAATATTAAAAAACAGGGTGCCGTGAAAAGTCGTGTAGTTCTCCACGTCCGTCATGCCGGAATATTCCCGCTCCCAGTCCTCGACCTTTCCGTTGTCGTCGTAGTCTCCTCCCACGATGGCTTTCGAGTCCGAAGTGCCCAGTGCATCGAAAAGCGGGGTGTATTCTCTGCCCTCTGAATGATAGGTGGTATTCAGCAGGATGCCGAGGGAGAATTTCCGGTAGTCCTCCGGCACCTCCCAAGGTACGAACTCTATCCCGAAATCGAGCTGCCCCTGTATGGGAGGCATTGTGTTTATGGCACCCCAGTTCGTGCCCTTGTCAACGTGATAAGCCGTACCCTTCTTGGCAAATCCCAGCAGGGTACCGAGGCCTACAAAGGGATTGAATATCCCCATCCTGCGGGCGATCCTGGTTCCGATATAAACCTCGTTCAGCCCCCTGCCTACGCCGCCTCCGCCCGTGCTTGTTCCGGAAGGGCACGCGCCGGTGGCGACCATCTTGGAGCTGCAGGCCGGCTTCATCTCTTCTCCAACTCCGAAGCGCCCTTCAGCCGAAATTACCCACGTGGGCTTGGTGTCATCGCGCTCCTGGTTAAGGGGAGCCCAGTCCAGGCCGACTGCAAAGTAGTCAATGCCGCTCCGGTCCGGGGAGGTGAAGGGAATACTGAAAAGCCCGGGCTGGTTGTAAGCATTCCAAGGGTTCTTGGGGCCAAGGTTCCTGAGGCCACGCTGATCGTTCAGTATCAGCGGAATACGAATCACGAACTGCAGGTCCATGTAAAGGCCCACGTCCACTTCAAGATTGAGCAAATCCTGGATCTGGTATGCGGATGCATAATCGTCATAACCGACCCAGTCCGAGTCCTTGATGTCTTTGCTGCGCGCATTTTCCCTGCGTATCATCCACTTGCGCAGGCTGCGCTCATAACCCACCTTTATGTAAATGTCGAAAACGTCGTCGAAATCCTCGTCAAAGGCGTCCGCGACTTCCGTGTATTCGGCGCCCGTCACCGAGCCGATGACCTCGCCGTACGCCCCGGCCCTGTCTGAAAACAGCACAAAGGCGCATGCGATGCAGAGAGCCAGACACATTCCCAGTTTATTTATACACTTCTGCTTGCTGGAATTAGGCTTCATCGATCACCTGTCAAATTGTTAGCTTTCAATCAGGGTTAAAAAGGTATCAGCGAGCAGGGGCGCACGTCAAGATGTTGACATTGAAACCAGCTGTATAGAAACACAAAAGCCGGCCTGATAAATACAGATTTCTCAGGATTTCAGCATTCTGGGCAGGTAGCCGAAAAGGAAAAACGCAAGAACCGCTCCCGCGATATACAGATAAGTCATATCGATTTCAGGTATGGGCGAGGACAGAATGTTCAGCTCCGGCATTGCGGATATGTATTTAACCTTCAGCTTTGCAGACTTGCCCAGCAGGTAAGAATCCGCCACGCGCTTCATGTCGACTCCCCGGACCGGATCCACCGCTGACTTGTCATAAGAAACGCTCTGCCAGGTACTGCCTTCATAATGATAGCCGAAGACATTCTGCGATATCTCCGAAACCCCTTTTTTCGCCTGTCCATCAACCATGAATTCGTACTCAATAAAGTACTCGTGGCTCGATCGCCTGCTGGCGTCCCATTTTCTCACCACTCGCGCATCGGTCTCCACTCCGGCCGCGCGAATCAGTATCGGAACGAGCGACTTGTACCCGAGCGCCAGGATCAGAAGCACAAAGCCGATGATGATCATGAGATTTTTCTGTTTTGACTGTTTCTGTTCAGGCATCGTATTCACCTTATGATTACAGTTGTAACGGGAACATCAATGTTTTATCAACATCCATACGCCGCCATGCCAAGCGCGCGTGCAGCGGAATGCAGTGCTTTGTCATGCGTTGCCATAACGAGGGAGGGAGCCTTTAGATCCCGCCATATCACGGCGGTTGCAAGGTGAATTGCATCCAGCGTTCCGAGCGGCACGGGAAAACGCGAAGCAGCCCGGCTGAGCACCGGACGGGAGATTTCTATCAGTTCCATCCTGGACAGAAGATCGAAAACCGAGATACGCGCGTCCGCGTATTCAGTGTCACCGAGAGTCCCCTGCAGATTGAGGCGGTCGAGAACACGCAGGCATTCCACCTCTACCAGCACGCTTGATACTCCGGTTTCGATGCTTTCCCACTGGGCGAGCCGGTCCGGTTCTCCGAGTATCATGCGGAGGAGAACGGATGAATCAATGTATGCAATCATCGATTCTGCTGTCTCTGTTCGAGCAGGACTTCCAGGCTGCCTGAGTTGCACATGGGCTTTGGGGGTATTTTAAAATCACTCAAAAGAGCAGCCGGCTTTCTTGACGGGAATGCGTCGTCGTCTGTGTCAGACTCGTGTGGGACAATGCGTGCGACAGGCACGTGCCTGTCAAGCACGATAATCGTGTCTCCGTTACGCACACGACGCAGAAAATGGCTGAGTTTTGCCTTTAGATTAGCAATATTTACCGTATTCATGACTATATTATGACCATAAATAGTCACATTGTCAATCTTACCGCTTAAAAATGTGTCTGGCACCCTTTTGAAGGATACATATTAAAAAAGCCACATATGTGGCCTTTTCTATTTCTGCAGCGGAAATCCAGGGGTAATCCGGTGTTGTTTATCAATAATTCTCTTTTATTTCGTATGGTTAAGTCCTCCTCCAGGTATTCTGCAAAATCCAGCCCTTCTTATTATTTTCTGTCTGACCTCTGCTTCACATCCTTAAAAGCCAGTGTTTTCAGCCAAAAATGTTTCATCGACCTCAGTGATGCAATGCTCCCATTTTTCTTTACGCTCATGTTCTCTCCTCAACCTCAAATACTATACCTCAAAATTATGTCCATCGCCATTCAAAGACCAGCATCAGCATCTCCATCAGCATCGGCATCTCCATCAGCATCAGCATCGGCATCGACATCTATATCAGTATCCGCATCCGGCCCCGTAGTGCTTATTTCCGCACTGTATTCAGCAAAGAACAGTTTCAGCGTGCCCTTTTCCATGTGTCCCCGGGTTGCTCCTGCTTCATTTATTCTTACCCGGTTTTCCACATCGAGCGAATCATCCACGATATTGATCGCCCTGATGTATACTGCCGTGGTTTCCATCCCGGAATGGAATATTTCTACCAGTTCTGATTTGCAGTAACGGCTGTTCTGCAGACACTTTGAGAAATCTATAGTCTGATCAGGTTCCCACATCCGGAACGGGACATACGTAATAATCTGATTCTGTGACACAGTGCCGCTTCCGACTGCAGTCATAGCGACAGAGTGCCCGACTTCGCGGTTCCATTGTTCAATGCAGTATAATAGCTGCAGATCAAAATGCAGTGAGCCTAAGGTAAACCGCGAACTCCAGCCATAGTATGGGGGATCAGGCCTCTGGAATGAATCCCTGGGCCAGAACGGCCCTTCCCAGTAAGTTTCCCAGTACCCGGTCCTGAGACATACGCCGCTGCCCGGCCACCTGCCATCAGGAATACACTTAAGCCCTCCTTCACACTGATTGCTTTTGTCACAGTATTGATAACAGTAGCTCGTAATCTCCTGATCACCCATCAATACGGGACAGATCCACCCGGGGCAGCAGTCCGCATCGCCTGTGCATTCGGTTTTCCCGTAAACGCACTCCCGGACTTCATCATCGTCATCGTCATCGTCATCCCTGTCCACTGAATAGCACACGCATTCATCCTCACGATTGCACCTGCCGGGCCTCTCCTGCACCTGCATGCACCCGGCGTCACAGCCGTCCGGGTCGCACAGGAGCCTGGGTTCATCAGACGCGCCTGCGTCAGCCTGTTCAGCCTTCTCACCGCTGCAGGAAAAGAGGAGGGGGAAAAACCATAAAATAAGGATTTGAACCCGCCACATTGTGCACTTACCGCAGGTTATGGAACATACTCATATGCCCCCATGTCGGAAAAAGTACCATCATTACCAATTCCTGGAACATCCACTCTCGGATTTCCTTGCATATCCCTGTCCGGTGCTTCTTCGTCGTCCGCCGTATCAATACAAGGCGAGCCATCCGTCAGGTGCAAATCGCCCGCATCCGCATCCATGAACAACGGATTTAAATCGATATTGCCGGCGCCTGCATATCCGAACTCAATAGTGCTGTAGCTTATTGATGGTGTTCCACCGACCGGATAGGGCTCACCATTCGCCCACAATATCGAATTTACTACTACTGAAGTATTAACTCCGTCATCGATTGCCCCTCCCATATGCGCCCAGTTACTGTAAAAAGTGCAGTTATATATCAGAGAATAACTGTCCGAAGCATTATATACAGCCCCGCCTCTGCCGTCTTCATACCAGGTTCCTGATGCAACGTTATCCATAAAAATACAGTTGGTGAAGGTTGGAAAACTGTGCACGTTGTAAATCGCACCACCATTTATCAACGCGGCATTATCAATAAATTTGCAGTTAGAGACACTTGGAGAACTATTCACATTTATCATTCCGCCACCGTAATAATGGCAATAATCGGACAATTCCGGTGGGTTGTAATAGTCTTCGGCACATCCACCCGTAATCGTGAATCCATCGAGGATCGCATCATCGCTGCCGTACACCACACTGTAAATGGCGTAGTCAGGAGATTCCGGATCGTTGCCGTCAAGCATTGTCTCGTTCTGTGTCCAGTTTCTCTCACTCCTGTTGGTTTCATTGCCTGAAAAGCCGCCATATACACCAAC
>Ga0272442_10011663_pt1 | contig 10693 bp, 13 predicted proteins | sample SSMForm2O_FD_200262 | JGI IMG/M metagenome (GOLD analysis project Ga0272442, IMG submission 200262) | Marine sediment archaeal communities from Little Sippewissett salt marsh, Falmouth, MA, United States - SSM-Form-2O | ecosystem: Environmental > Aquatic > Marine > Wetlands > Sediment ... | reverse complement strand
TACTTGATCCGGCCAATCCACGGCCAGCGCTGGCGGATAAAGTTCCAGTGAATCGGATCGGTGTCGGACAACAAACCAACCTTCGCTTTTTGAGAGACCCGGTAAACCAGCTCCTCCATGCCGTCCATGGTGTAAAAGATCTCGCACCACAATACCTTGAACATCTCGAAGTCGGGCTCAAGCTGATACCGGTTACACATTTGCCGATGAAACTCTTCCGGCGATATCCGGCCGCAGTTAAACTCGACCATCGCCGGGTCGCTCATGGTGCGGCGCCCCAATTCCTGAAGGTCGTTTGTGTTCAATCCCTTAAAGAGCTTTTCGACTACCAGTTGATTGTCAATGTTGACTAAAACGCGACCCATATCAAAGATGACAGCCCGGATGTCTGATGAGGAATGTATGGTCATGGCAGCCGCTTACTGAACCAGCGAATCAAAGACGCGAACCTGTTTCCAGTTGTCTTTGTTGCGTTCGATAAAGGTCAGGTGGTCGGCGGCTGTCTGGTAGGCGTCCTGTGCCGCGACGCTGTCAAAGATGACATGCAAGCTTACATCAAAATCCCGCACATTGACAGGGCGGTCGTGTGCCTGCGAGACCGTACCCGCGGCGAAGAAGACCACGCCGGGATGGTCTTTCAGATACCGGTGGCACTCCGCAACCAGTTCGGCTGTTTTTTCGTCCGATGCATCATTCAGCGTAAAATAAACATTGTGTGCGAACATTTGACTGTCTCCACAGGGTATGGTTTGTGATATGCTGCATCCGCCCAAAAGCAGGGCGATACACATACTTGTGACAAATGCTTTACAAGATTTCATTTCAGTGTCTCCAAATCATGATTAAATCAGGGGCATTATACCGTTTTGTCGTTCCGATGTCATCTTTTCCGCGAGGTCATGTTGTCAGCGTTCTTCGATTGCCGACTCGGCCTTTTGGGCGTCGAGAAAATTCTCAATCATTTTTTCGCGGGCCTGCTGTTTCAGGTCGCGGACGATGACCTCCCGAACCTGTTCAAACGGACACGGAACCGACGGCCGTTTTTCGTAAACCTTGGCGATATGCATCCCGAACTCGGTCTCAAAGACGCCGCTGTATTGTCCCGGTTCGAGATTAAACACGACCTCTTCAAACGCCGGCACCATCTTGCCCCGTGCAAAAAATCCCAGATCCCCTGCGCTGTCCGGACAATCAGAGTGTTCGCCGGCGAGCTTTTCAAATAGTTCGCCCGCCTCAAGCCGCTGATAAATCGCTTCGATTTGCGATTTCAGCTCTTCCGGCGAAGTGTCAGCGTCCGGGTGCTTGACAATATGAGCCGCGTGCACCATTTCCGGTACGGTAAACCGCTCAATGTTCTGTTCGTAATGCTTTCGGACGGCCTTATCACCGGGTTCCGGAACATTTCCCGTGATCTTCTGCATCAGCCGGTCATGACGAATCTGGTCGGCGATCTCCGAACGCAGCTTCTGTGCTTCTTCGGCCCCGGCAGTCAGCCGTTGATGAACCGGTCCTGTTTCGTTTTCTTCCGCCAGCAGCCGATCCAGCATCTGCTGAACCGCACTTTCTTCAATGGCGGGAAACTCCTTGCGGGCCTGCTGGCGAAAAATCACCGCCTCAATCACGTTTTCACGCGACCACTGGACCAGTTGACGTTCACGGTCCTCCTCGTCAAGGCCCGCGAAAGCCCGCTCGTAGCTGGGGCGAAGGCGACGGATTTCGTCGTCAACCAAAGCGTGTTCGACCTGTTCACCGTTTACATACAGGGCCATCATAAAATCCTTAAAGAAAAGCACGTTCAGGGAGTATAACAAAAAGCCGGCGCATAAAAAAAGAAAACATCAGGAAACTTTGGGCTCCCTGATGTTTTCCGGAGGGGAGAAAACTCTTGCATAATTTTATTCGGCCAAGCCGATTGAGTCTCTTTAACAAAATTTCAATCTTTTGTCCAATAAAAAATACGAACTTTTTATCGGACAGTTCATTTTTTTCTCATGCCTCATCAGGCAAAGGGCCATTTTTGGCCTTTAATCAGTATATACCCTATTCTGGAAATCAAGTCAAGTCTTTTATATAAATAAGGTTAGATTTTTTTGGAGATATTTCAAAAAAATTATATTTTTCAGTAGTTATACCTAAGCTACCAAGCCAATTTCGGGAGATTAGGGTTAAAATGCATCTGGAATTCGCAAATTATTTTTAACAGAGAATTGTTAATTAGGCGGTTGACAATAAAAAACCCGTTCCTGTGTTTTCGCCTTGGAACGAGAAATCGTTACAAATCTGGATATATTTTTACGTTAATATCTGTTGGGAGACATATCAAACTGAATCGGAGTTTCAGCGTATAAACATATGTATGAGAAACTTTAGTTCAGGAGGATAACGTATGAATACACACATACACAAACCTGATTGGTACAAGATGGGCGTCCGATTTGACCATCTCATTCATGATCCCCGGTTTTGGGCCGGGGTTGCCTTGGCCGTTTTGCTTGGCCTAATGGTTCTGACGGTGATCTTTGGAACTCCCGACAGCGGCCGGACCGTTTCGCCGCATACATTTCCGGTTTATCCCTATGGACTGTAGCGGTATGTGCTTGGGTCCGAAAACATAGAAAATCAGATAATGCTGACAATTTGAAGGGCAATGACCATGACAGTCTTGGAATATCTTAGAGCGGAACATTGTAATTACAGGGTTACGGAACACAAACCGGTCTATACCGCCGAACAATTGGCGAGTGCCGAGCACGTTTCTCCCCGCAGTGTTGCCAAACCGGTTATTGTTCGGGCGGATGGGCGCTATTATCTCTGTGTATTGCCGGCGGACCGACGGATCGACATTTACGCGATCCAGAAACATCTGAAGGCAAAAAACGTCCGCCTGGCAAGCGAACACGAGATGGAATATCTGTTCGGCGACAGCGAAATCGGGGCCGAACCGCCCTTTGGCAACCTCTATGACCTGCCGACCCTGATGGATAAAACACTTGCCAAGGACACCGAGATCGTCTTTCAGGCCGGCAGCCATGACCGGGCCGTTTGGATCAGCATGGAAGAATACAAAAAGCTTACCTGCCCCGATATCTTCAAGTTCAGCTATCCGGCTGCCCTGAATGAAATCGAGTCCATGCCGTTCGATCCGTTCTTCTATGATCCGTTCTTTTATGATCCCTTTGTAATGTGATGAAAACACGGGTATCGTGACGCACTGCCTCACCAGTCCATAGCGAGGGGGACAGGATGCGTGTGGATGCTAACTGCCTCGCACTCCGGAGTGCGAGGGTGGAATCTTATTGAATGGCTTCAAGCCAGTTTGTCAGCGTTTTGGAAAACTCGGCGTATGTGGCTTTTTCAAGCCAGGGGTAGTGTCCGCAGTTTGGCCAGGAAACATATTCCAGTTGTGGCAGGAAGGCCGTTAAGCTCTCGCGGATCATCGGCCCCGGATGGGGGTCCTCGTCGCCGTGCAGCATCAGCACCGGACAGCGGATCGCCGCGAACGCCTGCGGATACACGCCTTCTTTTTGCAGTCGTACAATGTCGGCCCAGGTTTGTTCATGGGCCTTGGCATCGCATTCGTGCAGATGATTTTTAACTTCGATTAAATCCACCGAATCTAACTGCTGGTACAACCCGCCCAAAACGGCTAATCGCGTATTCGGATTCGGATACTTCCGGGGCAACTGTTCCAATCGTTTGCGAAAGGCCTCATCCATCCGCTGTTGCCGGATGACCTCCATCTGCTCACGCGAGGCCGCGTCGAACGTGCCGCACCCGACAAGCACAATGGCCTTGGCCGCAGCCGGATGTTCAGCCGCCCACACCAGCGCCAGCATCGCCCCCCACGAATGGCCGACCAGTAGCGGTTGTTCGCCGCCGCAGTATGCCTCGATCACATCCTGCAAATCCTGCACATGCCGTGCCACCGTCAGCGGTTCATCGCCGCTGCCGCGCTGAAACGGTTCCAGCACGCGAAACCGCCCCGCCAGCGCCTCCGCCACCGGCTTCATGTACCCCGGCGCCCCGGGCCCGCCATGCAGCAGCAGCACAATCGGCCCGCTCTTACCATACTGCCGAACTATGATTGGTTGTGTATTGTTTGCCATCAACCCTTAAACCCAAATTCAATTTTGCCTGTTGCGGCGAAGTGATACAACAAGCCCCACGCCTTGCCGGCGATCTTGTTGCGGGATTGCAGCAGGGCACGGATATCCGCAACATCATACAGCAGCACCTCGATTTGTTCGTGCGTTTCGTTCAGGTGCGTCGAGGGTATTCCGCTTGCCGTCACCAGTACCATGCAGCATGACTCATCGCTCATGCCTGCCGACGAATACACCGGCCGCGAGATATGATGAATCGTCTCCACCTCCAGCCCTGTTTCCTCTTTCAGTTCCCTGCGGACAGTCGATTCTATTGTTTCACCTTTATCGATCAAGCCCGCGGGGAAGCCATATTCAGCATCGTCAATCGTAACCCGGAACTCTTTTGTCAACACCAGCCGGCTGCCCTCCGGCGTGGGCAGAATCGCCGCAATATACACCGCGTCCGGTTCCGCCGCCTGCTCGATGGGCCGCTCCTTGCGCGAACACATCATCCAGTGGTGTGGCGTGCCGTCTTTGCTCATGTATGCAACCTCATACAGATTCAGCCATTTCCGGTCGGTCAGTTTGTCAATGGTATAATTCGGATTCATGGAAGACGATTATAACGAACTGCTGCGGATTGTCCATCGAATTGCCCAAAACAGGAGAGTTCAAAAAGAGGAAACAGAAAAGGGCGGCATGGTCAAACTCTGCAGATTGTAAAAACGAACTACCAGAGATGTCGTTTTGCAAACGCATGGCCGGAGCCCGATGATCATCGTTGAACCGGATCACAAAACTGATTTTCCAGGGTTTGAATCTTGCGGTATGGGGAGATTTGCCGGCATTATGGTCTTTGAACCGAGCGTCTAAATTGCTTGTTATGCCGATATAGTGTTTGCCGGGACTTGAAATACTTTCAAGAAGATAAACATATTTCATCTGATTTCTATTCCTCTTGTGGGATGCAGACGCGCAAAGCCCTGCTATGCTAAAGCTTCGCAGGGCATCCTTCATAGCTCGCAGAATGCGAGTGACGAAGGATGGAGCTGGCGGGAATCGAACCCGCATCACCGCATTGCGAACGCGGTGTACTCCCATTATACGACAGCCCCGAAACGCGCTTTATCATACCCTCCCGAAACGCACAAATCAACCCCCGAACTCACAATCACTTGCCGGGCGCCGCCAGCATGTCTTTGTATTCGGCCTGGAAGTAATCGGCGTGCGATTTCTCCTGTTCGGCCAGGTCGTTGAACAAATCCGTCAGTTTCTGGTGTTCACACATTTGAGCCAGCGTGCGATAGAGCATCCTCGCGGATTTCTCTTTTTTGATCGCGTACCGAACCGCCTCGGTAAACGTCACCTCCGGCGCGATCGGCATCGCGTCCAGGTAGCCGCTTTCCTGAAGTGTTGCAATATCCGGCTCAATCAGATCGTACTCATAGCGTTTCAGTTTACGCAGTTTCTTTTCGTGCAGGGCCTCTTCCTGGATGAGTGTTTTGTAAAAAAGAAGCACGTCGGGATCCAATACCTCGTCGGACAGTTTGGTGTAAAACTGTTGAGCGGCTTTTTCCTGCAGGATCGCAAAATCCAGCACGTCTTCGAATGTATTAAATTTCATCATGCCGCGATCCCCTTTCAAAATCAATTTATTTGAACAGGATGTATTATACCCGATAGGAAACATATTGCAAGAAAGAAAATCAGGACAGAGCATTGATAATCAGAGCCGCGACTGTGATGGCTTGTCCCGCCGCCGCATTAGCGAAGGGCCAAGCCGGTATTTTTCAGGCAATATCGCATCCGGAACTATGAAAACACCCCTTAATAAAGCCCCAACTCTTTGATCTGGCTCAGGGCGCTGGTGAGAACGTGATAAATCGCTGCGCACAATCCGGCAGTGATGCCGACCATCGCGGCCGTAAGGATAATTTTGACGCCTAAACTGTACCGTCGATTGGTCCATACCAGCGGTATCGCAAACGGCCCGACCGTCAAAAACGCCAGCACCAAAGCCCCGTTGGACTGATGCCACTTCTTTTTCGGTGTCGCCGGTCCGCCTGCCGGCGCCGGTCCCCGGCCATCGAGAAATTCATTGCAGTAACGGCACTTAATGGCCTCGGGTTGGATTAATTCTGCACAGAAAGGGCATTTTTTCAGGTTTTGAATGGGACGGTCGTCCACGTTTCTTTCCAGTTCGTATAGTGACTGCATCGGCATCTCCGGACAATTATGTTGATCACCGTTGAAAATCCCCGTTCCTTCGCGGCTATGTAGTTTTGCAGTCGTAAGTTACGGCTTTGCTCGCGGGAATTTACTACCCTTAAGGGTAAACTCGGCTTCTTCCCGTATTATCGTCCAGCCGACGCGGTCAGTTCACAAAAAAAGCCGCAAGGGGAGGAGGAACCTTGCGGCTGCGCTATAGATAAGGTGAGGTATCTTTCCATCCTCTCCACTACCTACAACAACATTCTACAAAAACCCAGTCCCAATGTCAAGAAAGATCTCGGTTTTGTTCCCAAACCGCCAACAGCCGAAGGCGCTGTTGACGGTTTTGCTTAGGTGCCTAAAGGCATCGCCATTTCGCCATTTGGAACAAAAAACGCAGGGGGGTAAAACACAAAAATACGAAAAAATAAAAAATTTTATCTCGTTGTATCATCAGAACTTATCGATTTTGACACCCTTCGCCATTTCGCCATTTCGAACAAAAAACGCAGGTTCGTCCCAATGTACGGAGGGCCTCATGCGGGGGGCAAAAGGCCTTAAGAGTGGCCGAAGCATCCTGCTTCGGTCGGTAACGCCGGCTTCCATGCGGCAGTTATAAAACGCGGATAATTTTGTCCGCAAATAAAAAAATGAAAGGATGAACGATGGCATACGAGCTAAGTATTTTCGAGGACGCCTCGCTGAACGCAGGATTTATTCAGTGGCTCATTGAACAGCAATGGCCGCACACCAGCCGCCACTTTAACCGGCTCTGGGATTACTACGCCAACCCTGCGACTGAAACCCTGCTAACCGATCCCGATGGCGTCGCCGACACCAGTCGCGGCTACGTTCAGGCACAGGAAATCGGCCTGCCCGTCCGCATCACCGGCAAGGTCTTCGCCAACAGCGCCGACCCCGCCGCCGGCAAATCCGTCGCCGACATCCAGCGCAAGGAAGTCGTCATCGAAAACGACATCGCTTGGCGCATCAATGCCATGGTCGATTTCCTTTTCGGAAAACCTATTACGATACAAAGCACCGCCGTCGATGCAGGCCGTCGCAGAAACATTCAGGCGATTCTTAAAGCTGTGTTCGATGCAAACGGCGGCGCTGTCTTCTTCCAGGATCTGGCGGTGCTCGGCAGCATATACGGCTTTGTCGATTGCATCATCCGTCCCGGCGGCTCATTGGCCGAGCGTCTTGTCGATCTCACGTCTCTTGACACATCCACACGCACACCCAATCTCTCTTTAGATTCTGTTCTGCGTTCGGCTGGTGAGGTCACGCTGGAACTGATCGACGCGCCCCGGGCACTGCCGGTCCTGGAAGAAACCGATTATAAACGCATCCGCGCCTACGTGCAGCACTTTCATCAGGTGCGCAACGAAGTGGCCGATGACGGTTCATTCATAACCCGGCTCTTTGGCGGACCTGCGGCTACTGCACGACGGAAAACCGTAGCCGTCACCGAAATCCTGTCTGCGAATGCATGGCAGCGCTACGAAGACGGCACACTGGCGGCCGAAGGAGCCAACCCGCTGGGGCGGGTCCCTGTGATCCATATCCAGAACCTGCCCCAGCCGGGCTATTATGAAGGCCTTGGCGATGTCGCCCAGCTCATGCCCCTGCAGGACGAACTGAACACACGCCTGTCCGACCGCGCCAGCCGCATCACCATGCAGTCGTTCAAGATGTACCTCGCCAAAGGTCTGGACGGCATGCCCGACAAACCCGTTTCGCCGGGGCGCATGTGGTGTACCGACAATCCCGATGCGACCATCGAGGCCTTCGGCGGTGATGCCGCCAGCCCCAGCGAGGACCTGCACATCGCCGAGATTCGCGAAGCACTGGACAAAGTCTCCGGCGTCACCCCTGTCGTTGCCGGTGTACTGAAAAACAAACTCGGAAATCTCTCCAGCGCCGTCGCCTTAAAGATGACCTTCATGGGAATGCTCAGTAAAACCTATCGAAAACAACTGACCTACGGACAGGGCATTAAGGACATCTGCAAAATGACCCTGGAACTGCTCGACAAGGCAGGTGTTTTCAAAACCGACCTGAACGAACGCGATGTCGAAGTCATCTTCCCGAATCCCATTGAAGAAACAATGGAAACATAAACTCGTATCAGAGCCGCGACAGTAATGGCCTGTCCTCCATAGCTCGGAGAGCGAAGGAGGGAGCGGGCAAATAACCTCAGGCCCAACGCCTCAAGCCGCAGGCCTGTTCTTTGACAAGTAAATAGAGTCTTCTTTTTAATTTGTTCGTCTGATAATATCGTGCAAAAGGTGTGATAGTGTGCCTTTCATGTCGATTGACCCTGATATGTTTATTCATTATATTTTATAGGAGGGTACGTTTTACGAGGTGACTTATGAGCGCCACAAAAGACTTTTGGAAACATGTTGAGAACGGCCGGATCTACGCGATCAAGTGTAGTTGTTTCGGCGAGATTCTCGGTGCCTGCGGTCCCCTGGGCCCGGACAACCTGCCGGATCTGGATGATGTCGAATACGGCAAGGATATCCTCATCTGGGTCGAGACCACCATGGCCGAGGGCAAACTCCGCCGATTCAACCCCGAACCGGTAAAAAGCTGCCAAACTCACTAAGATTGTCATCCCAAGCGCAGCCAAGGGATTTTTTAAAAACAGTATCCGCCCTAAGCGGATTCCACATTTTTGATATTTACACTTTAGTTTTTGCAATTATTTGATTCCTCTGAACTCCAGCAATCCCTCATCGTAGAAGCCTAAACACAATAAAAGACTGTATGTCTCTATTCGGATGGGTTATAATGAAAACGATGATGGACCATTATCACGAGGAATTGAGCAGAGGCAACCCGGAAACGTGGCGGCTTCTCAAAGAAAGGGCCCTTGAATCCACGGCCGAGGGCATCGTGATTTCCGACTGCACTCAGGCGGACACGCCGATTATCTATGTCAACAATGCCTTCACTGAAATAACCGGATATGCCTATGACGAAGTGGTCGGCAAAAACTGCCGCTTTCTGCAAGGGGCCGACACCGATTCGTCCGCCGCCCAGGACATTCGCAAAGCCATCAAAGAACAGCAGCCCTGCAAGGTTGAGATTCTTAACTACCGCAAAGACGGCACACCGTTCTGGAACAACTTATCGATCACACCCGTGCGGGATGACGATGGCCAAACCACCCACTTCATCGGTATCCAGACCGATATCACCCGCCGCCGCGAAGCCGAAGATGCGTTGCGGGCTGTGAACGCCCAACTCAAGCGGGATCTTCATGCCGCCGCACAGGTCCAGCAGTCACAACTGCCAAAAGAATTGCCGGAGACCGACAAGTTTCGATTTGCCTGGCGGTTTAAGCCGTGCCAGGAATTGGCCGGCGATATCCTGAATATCAGTGCGCTGGACGACCACCGTATTGTGATGTATGTGCTGGATGTCAGCGGTCACGGTGTGCAGGCGGCGCTACAGTCGTTTTCACTTTCACAGGACTTGAGGCCGCGGGATGACGGGCCCGATCTTGGCTCGCCAGGACAATTGCTGGAGCGGCTCAATGTGAAGTATCCGATGAATATGGATACGGGAATGTACTTTACGATCCTGTATGGCGTGCTGGACGTTTTAAGCGGTGAGTTTACCTATGCCTCCGCGGGCCATCCCGGCCCGGTCCTGATCCGCCGCGGCGGGCAGCCCGAAATGATTGCCGTCAGTTCCTATCCGGTCGGGGTCTCACCGAAACCCGGCTACCAGGACCAAATCCTGAAACTGGCTTCCGGCGACAAACTCATCCTCTACACCGACGGCGTCGTAGAGGCACTCAGTTCGCGCGATATTACTTTCGGCGAAGGGCGATTCCTGAAAGCGCTTTCAAAAAACGCGGACAAACCTGTTGAAGAATGCCTGAATACGGTGATCAAGTCGCTGGAAAACTGGGCCTGCCACGTCAATCTCCGCGATGATCTGTCCCTCGTCGGCATTGAAGCCATGTAACCCCGGCATTCTGCCGGCAGTTTTTATGAAGGCATGTCAAAAATTTGTCGGCGTAACCAATACAACCGGCAAGCGGCTTGCGCCGCCGCGCTTTTGTGTACTACTCTTTACCGGCCCACTGCATGGTGCGGCAAATCAGCGAAGCGGCGAACATGATCGAAGATCCCGTAAACAGTCCGTTTAAATTAGGTTTTAAACCGCTGACAATCACCAAAAGGGCGGACAGAAACATGACGATCATAATAATCAGGTCGGCTTGGCTTTTCTTTTCCATGTTATACTCCTTATAATGTAAGGTTGTCCCCATGCGTTGGACAGAATCACCTTTGAATTAAGGTGGAACTGTTACGCTCGGGTTAACGGTTAACTGGCTCTTGGGGAGGGAGCCCGGAGGGCGACCGAGCCAAGAGCCG
>Ga0272442_10011661_pt1 | contig 10694 bp, 9 predicted proteins | sample SSMForm2O_FD_200262 | JGI IMG/M metagenome (GOLD analysis project Ga0272442, IMG submission 200262) | Marine sediment archaeal communities from Little Sippewissett salt marsh, Falmouth, MA, United States - SSM-Form-2O | ecosystem: Environmental > Aquatic > Marine > Wetlands > Sediment ... | reverse complement strand
CAAGGTCATGCAGTTTTTACGATGTCTGACTTAATTAAAAAATTGCAAACAAAATATGATTTTTTAAAAAATATTGAAATCAAAGATACAAGATATGTAGAATCAGAACAACCAGTTTCTGTTATTTCAAAGATTAATTCGGTAAATTCCGATCAAATGGGTAAAGCTCTTCATGAGATAATTAAAAATATGAACAACGCTCTTGGAAAAGATGCAGGTCATTTTTTTATAAAAGAACTTAGGACAAATATTGGGGATGAGTATAGTTTGCAAATAGAAAGCATGGGATTGGACCTTGGTTTAATGCAATTAGAGGATGAAGTTAGTCGAATGACAAAAAAATTAGATACACTTTAATTTTTTTAAAAGAATTTTATTTTTCCTTCATATCATTTTTTTAGATGGGTGTGTATAAACATTTCTCCTTGTAGCAATATATGCATACATACCTGCATATGCACTTGTACATCCACCTGCAAATAAAGTATATAAGCTTATCAGATATTAGTCTGGTTAGCACTCTAAAAGTTGTTTATACAACTAATAGGAGGGATGTTAGGAAGATGGGAAAATACATAAGAATATTGAAAGAAAAAGATGTTGGAAGCATCGGAATTGGCGCGATGATAGTGTTTATCGCCATGGTTTTAGTTGCAGGCATAGCTGCTTCCGTTTTGATTCAAACAAGTATTACGCTTGAATCACAAGCACTTGCCACCGGACAGGAAACCACGGCAGAGGTATCCAGCGGTCTAGATGTTGTGAATATTGAAGGATATAATGTTTCAGGTAGTGTTGTATTACTTGCAATAACTATTAGAGCAAGAGCAGGTTCTGCAGATATTGATCTGGCTGAGACAGTTGTTGAGATATCTGATTCTGCTACAAAGAATTTTTTAACCTATGATGATTCAAATTATACTGGTCAAGCTGATATAGATGGAGATTTATTTGCATATTCGCTTTATAATTCTGAGTCTACGCGTTTCTCTATAATCGTTTTAGAAGATGCAGATAATTCATGTTCTAGTGCAACCAGTGCTGTAATTAACTCTGGAGATTATGTTGCCCTAGGTGTGAATACCAGTGCATGCTTTAGTGGATTCAGCCCAAGAGATGATGTATGGGGACTTATTTATCCTGAGGAAGGATCTCCTGGTGTTATTAACTTCAAATGCCCGCCATCATTTACAGATGCGGTTTTGGAGTTACAGTGAGGTGATAAAAAATGAGGAAATTATTTAATAAAAAACAAGCATCGATTGGTATTGGTGCAATGATTGTTTTTATTGCAATGGTTTTGGTCGCAGGGATTGCTGCATCAGTGCTCATTCAAACAAGTACCACGCTTGAGTCACAAGCAATGGCAACTGGTAGAGAAACTACAGATGAAGTTGCTGGTGGTATTGCTGTATTTGATGTAGAAGGCCATGTTCCTACGGGTGAGGATATTGATGGTCTTGCAATAACTGTACGAACAAGAGCTGGTTCACCTGATATTGACCTTAATGAAAGTGTTATACTACTTACCGATGGAAGTACAAAAACATTACTGTACTACGATTGTACTGATTCAGAATTCTTTAATTCCTCAGTAGGATCGGATGATGGAGATGTATTTAACTTTAACTATACTTATTTATCAAGTGAAACGTTTGGTATTCTAGTGCTCAGCGACCCAGATGACTCATTGTCACGATATAATCCGGTTATAAACCGTGGAGACAAAGTAATGTTGATGGTCGATACTGATGCCATCTTTTCACAAATTGGAGAAAGGACCGATGTTATTGGTTACGTCTATCCAGAACATGGCTCACCTGGTGTAATAAGCTTTAGAACGCCCGCCTCATACAGCGATAATGTGTATGATTTACAGTGAGGAGGTGAATAAAGGATGGGTAAAATCGTAAAAATATTAAAAACCAAAGACGTTGGATCTATTGGAATTGGTGCAATGATTGTGTTTATTGCAATGGTTTTGGTTGCAGGTATTGCTGCATCAGTACTTATTCAGACAAGTGTCAGGCTAGAAACTCAAGCATTGGCAACAGGTTCAGAAACCACGGCAGAAGTTGCAACTGGTGTTGCTGTATTTGATGTACTTGGCTATACTGTTAATTCAACGGAGGATATATCAAAAATTGCAATTGGTATTAGACCAAGAGCTGGGTCAGACAGTGTTGATATATCTCAATGTTTCCTTGAATTAGCAAATAGTTCTATAAAGGTCATAATGAACTACACAACTTCTTACTATGCTGAGCCAGATGGCCAAGATGATGTATTTAACGCAAATGTATTTCCAGTCAGTGCTTCACAATTTGGCGTGTTAGTAGTAGAAGATGCAGATAACTCTCTTTCATCAACTGCACCAGTAATGAACAGAGGAGATAAGGTATATCTTTGCGTTAATACAACAGAAACACACTCCGATCTAGATGAGAGAACAGATGTTTGGGGTATGGTAGCACCAGAAGAAGGATCACCTGGTGTAGTATCATTTACTACGCCGGCTTCATACACAGACAATGTACTGGATCTACAATAAAGACCAAATATAAAACAATAAAAAAACAGGTGTGGTTTATTTCCACACATCTCTTTTTTGTTTTTTTGATTAACTCTTTTTTTAATAAACCATAATTTTTTATTCTGCTAATTGTTACGTTTTTTTTGGATGGGCTCTCTTTTTGGGTGCCTTTAAGCCTTATTTACTGGGAGGTGAGAAGAGTTAAAATACCTTTAACTCACAGGGTACATAAATTTAACAATGCTGCAGCAGTTGGAATTGGTACATTAATTATTTTTATTGCCATGATACTTGTTGCAGGAATGGCTGCATCAGTACTTATTCAAACAATGAACCAACTTGAATCTCAGGCTTTAACAACTGGCCAAGAAACCCTTAGAGATATATCCAGTGGTCTTAGGGTTAATCAGGTGACAGGTTATTATGATGGTTCAGCAATCTCGCAATTAGCAATATTTTTAAGAACTACAGCTGGCTCACAAGATGTTGACTTAACTTATGCTTATATTACATTGTCGGATTCTTCTACACAGGCTGTTTTAAATTATACAAATAGTGTTTATAGTTCAACTGTTTCAGGTGGTCTTTTTGGAACTTTAAACTCGAGTACTTTAGCTGCAACAACGTATGGTTTGATGGTCGTTCGTGATATTGATAGTTCATGTTTGTCTACTTCTCCAACAATAAATAATGATGATTTGGTGGTGATTCTTGTAAATACATCAAAATGTTTTTCAGGTATTGGTACAAGAACAGAGGTGTTTGGTACTGTTGTTCCAGAATATGGTTTACGTGGAGTTATTAGTTTTACAACACCTAGTTCGTATATTGATACAATAGTTGAATTACAAACTTAAAAAAAAGTAAGAATTTTTTTATCCAAAGAATATTTTTGCTATATTGTATAAATCCATATCAACTGTTTTTGTAACTGATACAGCGTCACTAATTTCTATTGGAATAATTTTACTTCCCTGAAGTGCCACCATTTTGCCAAAATCCTCGTTTTTAACGCATTCTACAGCGGCTACCCCAAATCTTGTTGCTAGTACTCGGTCGTGTGCTGTTGGGCTTCCTCCTCGCTGTATATGCCCTAAAACAGTTACTCTTGTTTCTACATTCATACGTTTTTTTATTTCTTTTGCTAAAAAGTTACCTATACCTCCAAGTCTAACATGCCCAAAGGCATCTTTTTCATCTGTTTGTGTTATTATCGTCCCATCAGCATTTTCACTTGTTCTTGCGTTTGATGAGCTTTCAGTTTTTGGATATGCTCCTTCTGCAACTGCTACAATACTAAATGTTTTTCCACGATCATATCTAGCTTTTAAATTTTTACATATCTCATCAAAATCAAAGGGTACTTCAGGTATTAGTATTTCATCTGCTCCACCTGCAATTCCCGCTGTTGTAGCAATCCAGCCGGCGTGTCTTCCCATTATTTCTACAACTATTACTCTATGATGGGATTCTGCAGTTGTATGTAACCTATCTATTGCTTCTGTTGCAATTGCTACAGCTGTATCAAATCCAAATGTCACATCAGTTCCTGATAAGTCATTATCTATTGTTTTTGGAACTCCTACTACTTTTATTCCCATATTGTTTAAGTTTTTTGCAACACTAAGAGTATCATCTCCTCCTATTGCTATTAATGCATCTAACTGGAATTTTTTTATGTTTTCAACTGTTTTTTCTATATCTTTTTCATTGTTAAACGGATTTGTTCTAGATGTTCCAATTATTGTTCCACCTTTAGGAAGAATACCTGATACAGAAAACTCTGTTAATAATTCCATTTCACCGTTTATTAGTCCGTTCCATCCATTTTTGATACCTATTACTTGCCAGTCATATTGTGCTGATTTTTTTACAACAGCGCGTATAACTGCATTTAGTCCTGGGCAGTCTCCTCCTCCTGTTAAAACCCCTATTTTTTTCATAGATTTCATCCTTTTTTAAATAATTTAGTTTTTAAATCTCTCCGTATCTTTTATTTAAAGTTCTCTTATAAACCTTTTTTATGTTGCAAGCATTCCTCCAAATCCAACTTCAACGACATAGCTAACGATTGCTACTATCCAAACAAATGGTACAAAATACATATATGTTACATACTTGTGGCTTCCTCTGAGAAGTCTTAACGTATATGATAATAGAAAACAGTGTATTACCATTACAAAGAAAATAATGTAGAAGTTATTGTAGTATAGTGCAGGGTCGATATAATGAAGAAGAGTTGTTCCAAGGTTTAACTCGGTTCCAGCAAAAGGATCACCGGTTTCCTGTAAAATAGTATTTAGATGTTGGCCTATAATTAATGATACATAAATTGCAAAACAAATACCAAATGTTATACCTCCAAACAATGCAATTGATGTATTCACTATTGTAAGTTTTTTAACTCTTAAATCTCTTATTTTTCTAATATTCTCTGAAATCATTCTGGCAACACTTCTAGGATTAGCTGCGGCATAAGTTGCCTCACGAAACATCTCACTTGAGCGCTGAATAAAGTTACTTCCGGTATCTACTCCGAACCATTCCCAAGCTGCATCATCATTTATACGTGTTCTTAAACGACGGTAGAGATCTCTTACATGGCTTGTTAAAACACCATAGTCTTTTTCACTTAGATAATAAACAGAGTCATTGATTTTTCCTCCTCTCATTGTTGAAATTGAGCCAAGTGCTGGTAAAAATCCTAAAAAATTTCTTTCTTTTCTTGAGATCTTTTGTTCTTCACGGAAGGTTGCTATTCCAGCTAAAATAAGTGGTGTTATAGATATTGCAAATAATATTTCAAAATTAATCATTTCAAAAAAGGCTATTTGTAGTTGAAACTTTGCAAGATATAAAGCAATTCCGATTCCAACACAGGCAATTATTGATGTTTTAAATTTTTTTGCAAGACTTTCTTCTAAATAACTTTTTTCACCAGTTACATGCCAGATTTCATCTGTTGGAACCATTGCTTTCAATAGATACATCAACATTGCTTCGCTGATTATCAAAAGAAAAGATGATAAATAAATAAACATGTTCATATCATCAGTTCCCATGACAATTGGCAAAACTATTCCTAATGACATTACAAATATAATTGCAATAAGCATTGCAACGTAGACTTCATTTAAAATCACTACATTTTCGTTACTTGTTTCATACATTGTTTTGTATTCTTGTAAAACTGCTTCTTGCTCTACTTCTATAAATTCTCGATGCTCAACGCCACTGTCTAAACTCTGTGAAAATCTGTCTAGAAAATCTTTTAATATTTTACTGGGTGTTCTTGCAGATACAAAGCGAAATGTTTTTGCAAGGGGTAATCTCCATTGAGTAGAAAGTACACTTATTTTTTTTAATTCCTCTCCAAGTGCTCCATATGCTTTTTTTCCACCAAGTATATCAATGATATCTCTGAGTTTTAAATCAGAAATTGCTAGAACGCGTAAATGTGTTATAAAAAAATGCATTTTTGCATTGATGTCGTTTTCCTTGTTTTTCCAACTTACATATGGATAAAAAACTCCTAGAAATATTGGTACAGTTCCTCCAATTATAAATGTTATAGGATTGTAATTTACTTGAACTGGTAAAATCATGTTTAATATAAACGGCATTAGAAAAATTAGAACCCCGATTATTATTAACGGTGCAAGTATCGTTCGTTGGAACTTTTTTGGGTCTTCTAAATTTCTGTAAGCAATTTTAAGTTGTGTGCTAAAGCTTTCTTTTTTAGCATCAGCTTTTTTTTCTTTTTTGGATTTTTTATCCTTTTTTTTCTTTTTTTCTTTATCTGCCATGAACTTTTCCTACTATAATGAAATAGGGAGTCCTTTCTCTCCCTCCCTATAAAAACTCCAAATAAATTGAACTACCTCGTAATAGTCCATTATATCTTCTTCGATCATTCTATCAAGAATATGCTTACGTTTGTCATATTCTAGATATATTTCAGCAAGATCCTGATAACCTGCTGTTTTTGCTATTCTTTCTTCTAAAATGTAGCTGTTTCGGTTTGCAACAAATCGATGTTCATCTTTTAGTGCATCCCATTCAAAGGCAGTTCTTGACATAATTCCGTCTACTTCTCTGTTGTATCCTTCTATTTCATCAATGTTTGTGATTCTTCTCATTAGTTTACCATCACGTTCTATTGCAAGCTGAATTACTACAAAATCCAGATTATCCATGAATGTTTTTGGAACATTTATCGGGTCGCTTGTGAAACGTTGAATAACCTTTGTTACAGAACCTGCATGAAATGTGGTCATTACAGGATGACCTGTCTGCATCGCTCCAAAGACTATGTTTCCCTCTGCTCCTCTTACCTCACCAGGTATTATATATTCAGGTCTTGATCGAAGAGCGGCTCTTAATAGGTCAAACATTGAAACTCGGCCTTCAACTGGCCCTGTATCTTTTGTTAAAAGCTGTTGCCATACTTTATGAGGAACCTGCATTTCAGGTGTGCTTTCTGCGGTATAAATTTTTCTTTCAGGCGGAATAAAAGGCAATATTGCATTCATTGTTGTTGTTTTTCCACATGCTGTACCACCGCATATGAAGAAGTTGCGACCATATTCGCAGGAGATCCAAAGATAAGCAGCTATTCCTGAACTAAGTGTTCCCCATTTTATAAGCTGGGTTACACTAATAGGAGTTTCAGTGAAACGACGAATCGTCATACTAGGTCCCTTAATACTTATAGCATCACTATAAACTAGATTTCCACGACTTCCGTCAGGTAGAACTCCATCTGCAATTGGATTACCTTCGCTTACCGGGCTTCCCATTTTTTCACTGAGCTTACGAGTGAAAACATTTGCTTCTTCTTTGGTAATTTCGATATTTGTTTTAATCATGCCAAAGATTTTATGGATAAGATGAATTTTTTCACCTGCTACAACATGAATATCTTCAAGCCAGGGGTCCCTCATAAAACACTCAAGTTGACTTGTTCCAACAATGTTTTTTAAAATATAATACTCGATTTCTTGTTTTTGAACAGATGTTGCTCTTATCTTATTAAGTTTCTTTTTAAATTTGCTTTTTTTGTTTTCCTCTTCTGCTTTTACTGCTTTTTCATCAATAACAACTATCTCATCTATAAGCTCTTTTAAGATTTCTTTAAGTTCGTCATCGCTTTTTACACTTTTTTTTTCAGGTGCTTTTTTTACAATCAAATCAAGCAATTGATCATGCTTTTTTTGTTCATCCTCGTCTAGTTGCGGCTCTATTGCAATGTATTCTTTTTCATCCATATCTACAGTTTTTAAGATGTGAATAAAAATTAGACCCTGCGCTGAATAAATTAAGTTAGGTCTTTTTTCATCCCTTACCTCAAAAGGTAAATATGAATAAAAATCAGGTTTTCCAATTTTTTTTTCTACTTCTTCTACGTATTTTTTTAAATGAGCATTTTTATCAAGCAATTCTTTTACTTCTTGTTCATTTAATTTTCCCATCCCATTTTTTCTCCATTATATTTTTATATTGTGATAGGCAGCCCTGGTTCACCTTCTCTATAATATGTCCATATGAATTGGACGACTTCATAATAGTCAAATATTTTTTCTTCAATCATCCTTTCAAGTATTAACTTTCTACGATCGAACTCATCATAAATATCCATCGCATTCTGAAAACCAGCCATTGGAGCAATTTTTTGCTCTAAGATATAACTATTTCTGTTAGATTTAAAAATATGAGAATCACTTGCAGCATCCCATTCAAAGGCTTTTCGGGATACAATGCCATCTGCGGCTCTGTTGTATCCTTCTATTTCATCAATTGATACGACTCTTCGAAGTTTTTTACCTTTTCTTTGAATAGCTAGTTGGATTAAAACAATGTCAAGATTGTCCATAAAAGGTTTTGGAACATTTATCGGATGGCCTGTAAAACGTTGAATAACTTTTGTAACAGAGCCTGCGTGAAATGTTGTTACTACTGGATGTCCTGTCTGCATAGCTTGAAAAACAACACGACCTTCCTCGCCTCTTGTCTCACCAGGAATTATATAATCCGGTCTTGATCTAAGCGCGGCTCTAAGTAAATCTGATTCATCAATATGGCTTTCCTTTGGCCCAGTTGAACGTGTAAGCATTTGCTGCCAGACCTGGTGTGGAACTTGCACTTCAGGTGTGTTTTCGACAGAATAAATCTTTTTTTCAGGTGGAATAAATACAAACATAGCATTTGATGTAGTAGTTTTTCCACTAGCAGTTTCTCCGCATACAAATATACTACAACCATGCTGCAAGGCCAACCAAAGATATGCGCCAACACTTGAATCAAATGTCCCCCAATTCATAAGCTGTGTAATGCTGATTGGCGTTTCACTGAATTTTCTAACCGTCATAGTTGGTCCTTTTAAGCTTACATCTCGACTGTGAATAATATTGACTCTACTTCCATCAGGTAATGTCCCATCAGCAATGGGCTGTCCTGCACTTACAGGGCTACCTATTTTTTCAGAAAATTCTTGAGAAAATACATCTGCCCATTTATCATCGATGAAGATATTGGTTTTTACCATATCAAAAACTTTATGGATAAGATGAACGTTTTCCCCTGTTATAATGTGTATATCTTCAATATATGGGTCCCTCATAAATGGCTCAAGTGGCCCTCCACCAACCACGTCTTTTGTAATATCGTATTCTATGTACATTTTTTCTACAGAAGAAACACGGATTTTCCCTAATTTTGATTTTACTATTTTCCCGCCAGAGCTTTCGTCAACTATGGTTACCTTTTCAATTGCTTCTCTAATTGCTTTTCTTAGATCATCTTGAGTTTTGATAAAAGCTGCATAATTTGGAGACCACTCATAAATTCTTTCAAGAACTTGTTCACGTTTCTCTTTTTGAATGTCGTTTAATTCAGGAGCAATTGCTCTATATTCAATTCGTTCCATATCTTTTGTTTTAATTATATGAATAAAAACAACGCCTTTTGTTGCATAAATTAAATTGGGGAATTCTTGATCTTTAACATCGCGTGGAACTTTACTGTAAAACTGAGGTCTTTCTGCACTTTTTTCAACTTGTTCTACGTATTTCTTGAGATGAGGGTTATCCTTCATTAGTTTGTTAACTTCTGCTTCTTCTATTTTAGTCATGATTATCACTAAATATTTTTAGAATGCAACTCCGCTTGTTTCAATGGTCAAACCTACCCCTGGTCTCACAGAAAATGTTGTCAATGGCTCATATTTATGACGCGCACCGTTGAATTTTTCTAAATAAATATTGTGAACAATACCAACACCAGGCATTGATTCACGAGTAATTCTAAAATGAATATCACAAATCATTCGAAAGGCGTTATGGATTTGTTCAGGCCATTCATTTGGATTTCCTGTAAAAATAATAATTTTTCCCGAACCTTTTAAACGATTTAAAAAACTTGTAAGATCAACCAGGTTTCCTTCATTTAATGATTCTGATAAAAGAGTTGATAATGAATCAATTATTATTATATCTGGGTCAAAGAGTTGTTTGCATGTAGTCAGTGCTTCAAGAAAAGTGGATTTTGGTTTTGTTTCTGCTAAGGTAACCTCAGTTGAGATAAAAAAAAGTTTACCAGCCATTAGATACTTTCTTGTATCATATCCAACGGAATGAGTTTGACGAAGGAAACTTTTAATTGTATACTGAGTTGAAACATAAGAACAAGTAAAACCGTTTCTTAAAAAACTAATGCAAAACCGCTGACAGAATATGCTTTTACCAGATCCTTCTTTTCCTTCCAGGAACACAAGGGTTCCTTCTGGAATTTCTTGTCCAAATCTTTGAGCAAAACCATCTTTTTCGCCTTTTCTTTCAAGTATTATTGATTTTGCTCCCATATTTTTTGTTCCCCTCTATTATTTTAAGAAATTGTAAATGTAAATTCATCATCTATTGCTTGAGGACCTACAACTCTAATTGTATGATCACCTGATGATATATCATCGGTATCAACATTTAAGGTAGTAACTTCCTCAGGCTGAATTGAGGTATCTGTGAAACTATAATTTGATGCAATAATTATTTCACCATCGACAAATACATTGAATGTCGAAGTTGTTGTAGGAATTTCAACTGCTCCAATATTTTTTAGATAAAATAGATAATTACCTGCTGAATTTGGTATAGAATCTGGGTCATTG
>Ga0272442_10011660_pt1 | contig 10695 bp, 20 predicted proteins | sample SSMForm2O_FD_200262 | JGI IMG/M metagenome (GOLD analysis project Ga0272442, IMG submission 200262) | Marine sediment archaeal communities from Little Sippewissett salt marsh, Falmouth, MA, United States - SSM-Form-2O | ecosystem: Environmental > Aquatic > Marine > Wetlands > Sediment ... | reverse complement strand
TAAGTTTAATGTTTCTGTTAAGGGTATTGGTAAGACTCCTAAGATAGTTGATGAGATTGTTAAACCTAAGTCTAAACCGAAAGCTGTTACTACTTCTATTTCTAAAGTGGTCTATAAATCTAAGGATAAGAAAAAACTATGGTATGATATTAGTAGTTATGGTAAAAAATACAAGTTTAGAAAAGCAGATATTCCAAACCCTTTTAAGAATATGTTTGACAAAAAGATTAAACCTGTTTCGGTTAAACCTGTAAATTTCAAGAAGGTGAAAAAGAATGACTATGTTAAGTGGTGAGTTGTTTCATCTTATTCTTTTTGATCTTTTGGTTATTGTTTCAGCTTATGCTGGTGTTGTTTATGCTGTTGTGACTAAAAAACTATATAGAAAAACATAGGCCACCCCTACCCCATTCATGTTATAGAATATAATATCGCCTATGCCAATACAAAAAAACATTAATTTCATTTGAAATATTGCGAGATATACAAAAACATATATTTTTATATACTTTTTAGTTATTGCTGCAATAATTATTGATATTTTGTGTTTTCTCCTTAGAAAAGATGGCTTAAAACGGTTTATATGCACGTTACCCCTACCTTTACAGCGTACTTTTTTAGTATGTATTTCAGAAAGTGGGATTATTCCGTTTTTCCGATTTTCCCACATACTTTTATATTGATGAAGCAGATGTATTATTTTTGGGTGAAATAGATCGTTAGATGGGAAATAAAATTAAAAGTATTGGATGAAGAAGGACATGCAAGTATAGAAAGTGTGGAATATGAGGATGAAAACCTAAAATTCAAAGCATAACTAAAATTAAATACATCTTTTTCTTTTTCATATAAACAAAAACATACAAAAACTTTATATAGTAGTTTAAAAAGGGTGGTTTTAGACTAAAATTAAAATAAAAAACGAAGGCTGAAATATGGTTTTTGATAGGTATACAAAGACCAGCTTTTGATAATTTATAAATACTAGATAGTTTATACACTATACGATAAATATGGATATTATTGGGGGATTTTTGGACAAAAAGCTAATTACAAACCACAATACACGAAAAACCTATAGGTGCAATATCAACAAATTTTTTAATATAATAAACAAAGATATTAATACTTATTTCAAACAAAAACCTGAAAAGATAGAGAAAGATCTTGAAACAGTATTTCTTAGACTAAAAGACGAACACAATACTTCATTGATAGTTTTAAAGACTATATTCAACAGCGTAAAACAGTTTATGTTTACAATAGATAAAAGAACTAAAACACTTGATTTCTGGGATACTCTTAAGGCCCGTACCCGTAATGCTTCTCCTGTTTCAGATGATGAAACACCTAACAATAAAGATATAAAAAAGATATTACAACATGGTAACACAAGAGCGAGAGCTATGTTTTTAATACAGGCATCCACAGGTTGTCGAATAGGTGAACTTATAGCATTATATCCAGATGATATAAAACTCAATGAAAACCCAGTAAGAGTAACTTTCAATAAAACTTTTGATTATACAAAACCAGATAAAACAAAACTATTCACTAAAAACAAAAGTAAACATGATGCTTTTTTAACACAGGAAGCAGTAGAAAGCTATAAGGCATATATGAAGGAAAGAACTATGTTGTATAAAAAATCATTACGGACAATACCAGAAAGATATAGACCTGTGAAAATAACAGGCAACAAAGAACTTGATGAAAAAAACCTAGATGAATATGTAAAACAGGAAAAAAGAATTTTTCCTATAACAGATAATACTGCAAGATTAATATGGTTTAACATGGTAAAAAAAACAGATCTGTATAATAGAGATAGCAATACCAATAGATTAACAGTACACCCTCATTGTTTACGAAAGTTTTTTAGAAGCTATCTTAAAAATGTTGATCTTGCAGAACATCTTATGGGACATGGTGGTTATCTTACAAGCTATCGAGATATGAAAAAAGAGGATCTGGGAAAAGAATTTATGAAATATGCTAAAAATGTTACTATATTCGGTAGTACTGTCGATAGTGAAAGACTTAACAGTATGCAAGATCAACTCAACGAAAGAAATAAAAAAATAGAAGATCTTATAAGTAGAATAGATAAGCTTGAAACTCTTAACGAATTACTTGAAGTAAAAAGCAATCAATCTAAATTAAAACAAGAACTGCAAAAACTAAAAGAAAAATAAAAACTATTTTTTACTATTTTTTGGAATTGGTACAGGATTTTTATATGCTCTATAATGAAATCCTATTTCACTAGAATTTAATCTTTCATTAAAATTTAACTTCATATATTCTTTTTCAGATAGCTTCATTTTTTTATGTTTAAGTTCCATGATTTTATAAAGATATTCAGTTGCTTTTTCTATCCAATTTGATAACTCATTTCTTTCTTTTTCTGAAAGGTTTATCAAAATTACACCAGGAATCCCACAAAGAACGAAACTACCAATATATTTATCTTTCATGAAATCAAATTTTTTTCTTATTGAAACATCAAAAATAAATTTATCTATTATACTATCAGGTTTCCAACGACCAACTTCTTTTTTAATCATTCTTCTTTTTTTATCTGCTATCCATTTTATTGTAGTAAAATAACGATAATAACGAGGTTCATCTTTTGTTTCTATCCAACCTCTATCTCTAAGTTTTTTTAATCTTTCATTCAATTGAACAGAATTTTTAATACAACCACGAATAATTTTTTTTTTGTCAACAAAATAGTTATATTTTTTATCAGATGCTATATCATTTAAAGTAGTCTTTTTCTTTGAAAAAACATTATAATCTGTAAAAAACTCTTCCATTTCAGGATCATTTTCAAAATCACCATTCTTTTTCCTTAAAGCATATAATAAATGCCCTGCAGTTAAACCAACCTCTTCTCTTTTCTTAGTATCTTTATTCTCTTGGTATTGATAATTTTCTATTAGATACATAATTGATTTATAATCATCCTTTTTTAATAATTCTTCATCACTTATAGGATTTTTAGGCATACTTTTCACACCTCTATGCTATGTATGTTTCAACTGTTCCATCATGATATATATCTGTAATTACATAAGCTGATCCATCATAGAAAACACCTTTAGGGTTATCAGACCACCTTGAAGAATAAATATCTTCTAAAAACTGAATACCCTCTTGAAAAAACGCCACGTAACTATATCTTTTTTGTATTACACTTTTACCATAATTATTGAAATATTTAGGTGCAAATTTCTTTTTTGCTGGTGGCATACCAATATCAAATGCATAAAGAGTGCTATTCTGAGTTTTAATTATTCTATGCTCTTCTGGAATGTCTACTTCCACACGTGTAAATTTCCATTCCTTATTACATTTAGGACAATCAACTGAATAAGGAAATGTCCAATAATGGTAAACATCCATGCAACCGTCAAAATATTCCATTTTACGTGGGATTTTTACAAGGGTGTTACATTCTGGGCATTTTTGAAATAGTTGTGTTTGCTTACTTCCAATCTTAATTATATTTTTATTTTTCATTTTTCATTTCTCCTTTTGTTATGGTTTATAAATGGTAAAACCTATATATAATACTTTTGACAAATAAGGTATTATGAATAAAACACAGAAACATAGTAGTGTATATTTAGGAAAAAAAACCAAACAACTTGTAGACGATTATGCAAAAGAAAATGAAATTAGCAGATCAGCCGTCATAAAACTAGCAATAATACATTTTTTTAAGGAGGCATGTTAAAAATGTCTTCTACTCTTAATTTTTCTCAGTATCCCAAAGCAAAAGTATTTCTTGAACAGCATCCAAAAATGAGCATAGATCAAGCTATAAATTTTTTAAAAAAACAACTGGAGGAATAATAAAATGAAAAAACCTTGGAAAGAAAACAAAGAGTATAAAATTTTTAGAAATGAATTTGGAACAACTATAATCACTAAAAAATAAGGGTTACTACAAGATAGGTCAAGGGTTACTAAATGTTCCATCGTTGAACCTATCTTGTTTTAGCAATGAGTATTTGGGACTCATTTAAAATAATTTCTCCAAAAAGGAAACAAAAATGAGAAATGAAGAAGAATATAAAAAACACATAAAACAAAGCTGGTATTTTTCAAACAACATCGTTGAGAACACATTAAAGATTAAAGGTGTTTTAGCAACTAATCTAAAACTAAAAATTTTTGAAAAAATAACAACTCCTTTACATTTTTTTCAACAAGGACAAAATAAAAACAAACCAAAACCAACAGAAGCACAAATAAAATATGCAAAAAGTTTAGACATTGAGAACCCTAAAAGTTACACTAAAAAAGAACTTTCAGAGAAAATAAAAGAGGTGCTGTCAAATGACTAACCCAGTTTACATAACAGGTGAAAACTGCAGCAGTTTTGAACTTAGAAGATTATCAAAAGGATACGCTTGGAATATAAAAGTTTACAACCCAGATATTGAACAAGGATTTGAAATAGTAAAAAAAATCAATAAACAAGCAGCAGACGAATACGGAAAATATGACATGGAGAGTGACTAAAAATGGCAGTAAAAAATTGTGCAATTGTTTTTGCAGCACCAATAACCGAAATTGACTCAATAATAGATAACTTTTCAAAAATTAAAAATGTCGATATAATACACTGTGAAACAAGCTATTCAAAACTTTGGATAACAACAGATCAACAAAGAAAGGAGGACTAACCATGTCTAAAGAAAAAAATAAAGAACCACAAAAAACAGAAGATAAACCTAAATTTGAACTATGTGGTATAGACATAAATGAATATAAAACAAAACCAGTAACAGCAGATATACCAATTCAAAAAGAAATAACAAATATACCTGTAAAAAAACCAAATGGACAACAATTTTTTAGAATACATCCAGAGATGGAATTTACAGCATATTGCATCAAATGGAAAGAAGAAAACGATAGACTATATTTGCTACATCCTTCTATGGTTCCACTTCTACAGGAACAGGCACAACAATTCATTTTACATCTAGGTCTATATCTGACAAGTAGAACTATTTTCCTATTTCCAGTGCAACTCCCAGATACAGATGGAAAATGGAATAGTTGGCATGAATCACAAGCAGAAGCAGTTGACAAAGCTAAAAAACAATGGATCAGAATGGAACCCAGCAGAGAACAAGGAGGTTATATCTTACACAAAGCACAAGGAGAGTTAAGTAACCCAGACTGGCCAGATAAAACAATGGAGGAAATCCTAACAATTGCATTTAAAAGCCATATTATCGCAGATGAAAACCATTCTATTGTAAAACAACTGAAAGGCCTTTAAATGAAAACTTGGGAGGATTTTGATAACATAGTGGTTGTTGACTATGAATTTTCAGGAGGTGGTGGTAACCACCAAAAACCACTATGTTATGTTGCAAAAAATCTAACAACAAATACAGTTATTAAACAATGGGTCCAAAACGATGCAAAACCTTTATATCCAGTAGATAAAAACACTTTATTTATTGCATATTTTGCTAGTGCAGAATTAAGATGTCATAAAGTTTTAAATTTCTCTATTCCTACCTATATTTTAGATTTATATTCAGAATTCCGATGTTTAACAAACGGCCTCCCTTTACTTTCATCTCTTTTAGGTGCATGTGATTTTTTTGGAATTAAACATAGTGATTTAACCTATAAAAAATCAATGCGTGAATTAATACTAACTGAAACATATTTTAATGGTAGGCAAAAGCAAGACATTCTAGACTATTGTCAACAAGATGTTGAATTAACAGCAGAATTATTTTTAAAAATGAAAAAGTCCATTGATTTGAAACATGCTCTACTTAGAGGTCATTATTCAAATGCAGTGGCATCTATGGAATATAATGGTATTCCAATAGATCAAGAAAAACTACAGAAACTCAAAGACTGCTGGGATATTATTTTAGAAGAATTAATCTATAAAGTGGACCGAAATTATAACATCTATGATGGAACCACTTTTAAAATCGAAAATTTCCAGAACTACCTGAAAGAAAATAATATACCATGGGATGTTACCGAAACAGGACTGCCACGAACTGATTTAGACTATATGCACCAACAAGCTAAAATTTTTCCAAAAATAAAACCACTGCAGGAACTAAGACACACTCTAGGTCAATTAAGACTAAAAAACCTACAAGTAGGAAATGATAATAGAAACCGTTGCCTCATTAGTCCTTTTAGAAGTAAAACAGGAAGGAACCAACCAAGTACAAGTAAATTTATCTTTGGCCCTTCAACATGGGTTAGGTTTCTTATAAAACCAGAACCAAATACAGCTATAGCATATATTGATTATGAACAGCAAGAAATTGCAATAGCTGCAGTTTTAAGTCAAGATCAAAATTTAATTAATGACTATAAAACAGGTGATCCATATCTTGCATTTGCAAAAAAAGCAGGTGCAATTCCAGCAGATGGTACAAAAAAAACACATCCACAAACAAGAGACATTTATAAACGATGTATGTTAGCTCTAAATTATGGGATGTCTACAGAGTCTTTTGCAAGAGATGTACAAATATCTTATGCAGAAGCTAATTATATTGTAAAATGGCATAAAAGACGTTATAAAAAATATTGGAACTGGATTGACAGTTTTATAGATCAAGGTTTTCTCAAAGGATATGTACAAACATACTATAATTGGTTTTATCAAACTAGAAACGCTAAATATAGAACTCTTCAAAACTGGCCCATGCAGTCACATGGTGCTGATATTCTTAGGTTAGCTATATGTTTATGTGTTGAAAACAATATTAAAGTAATTGCACCAGTCCATGATGCTATTCTAATTGAAGCACCTATTGAAAAAATAAAGCAAGATGTAAAAACAACACAGCAAATTATGGAATATGCCACAAAATGTGTCCTTGATTTTCCAATAAGTACAGATGTAAAAATTGTAAAATATCCTAATAATTTTGTTGAACCAAGAGGACAAGTAATGTGGGATTCTATCTGGGAAATAGTCAACAATATTAATCCTGCAGAAATTGAAGATCGATTAAAAGAAAAAGAAATGGAAAAAGCTGTTTCATTAGATGAATTCAAACCTAAAAAACCAAAAATTGAAGGAAATTATACAAAAAAACGCAGAGGCCAACTTCAACTTAAACCACAAAATATAAGTGAAAAACAATTAGCAAAAAAAATTAGAGAAAAATATGGATGGAACCATATCTCAATAATGCACTTAATTATAGAAGCAAGAAACACAGATTTTGATCTTGAACATGAAATTGATTGGAAATATGATTCTTATGATACAGCTAAACAAAAAATACAACAGAAAAAAACAATAAAAGATGTTTTAACAGGAGGTTATTAAGTATGCCTCTAAAATTTTATGCTGGACATAGTTTTGAATGGATGCAACATTTTTTTAATGCTATACCAACAAATAAAAAATATCACAAGAGTATTGCCTATTGTATTGCTTGTTGTTTACATCATTACTATATCTATAAAAAACAACCTACTTTTAAACTTACACATAAAAAACTAGAGTTATTTGCTATAAATAGAAGAAGTTTAAGACGTTATTTAGAGTTATTTAAACAAACTAAACTATTACAATATACAATAGAGGATAATAAAACACCTATAGTTACTCTCTTACTACTACCTACTACTAACTATAAACAAACAACAAACAATACTAATATACCAATACGCCTGTACAATAATGTACAGGATACCCTACATAAATGTACAGGTTACCTGTACAAAAATGTACAGGATGAAAAAAGAACCAAGGAACCCAGCAACCCAGCAACCCAGCAACCCAGGAACCCAGCAACCAAGGAACCCACGAAGGAAGGAAGGAACCCATTAACAAATTCAGACATGGAGGATAAAACACATGTCTGATAGAAATTATCCTGCTTATTCTAAAGGTTTTTATGAAGAAATTAAAAAGGAATTTGAAACAGAGGAGTCTTCTTCTAAAAAATTAATTAAACAAATAAAAGAAATAAAAAAATATTTGACTAAAATAGAAGAAATACTTGAAAATATGGAGGTTTAAATTGTCTAATTTTTTAGATCGTGATATTAAAAAAGGTGTCTGGCAGAAATATATTAAAAAAAGGCATGGAAAAAAATATCGTGTTTTTCGTGATGAACTTGGAATTTGGAATATCAAATGCAAATATGGTTTCATTCAACCTTATAGTATTGTAAAAAATGAGCTTATAGCAGTTTTGACATATAAGACACAGCGAGGTATCAAAATTCTTTTAAAAAAGTTACAGTCACAAACAGCTCTGGCGTATAGAATTAGTCAACTTGGAGACTTTGAGGTAAATATAGTCTTTAACGAAAAAAACATAAAACAATTTGCAGAGCTTCTTAAAATTAATTATAGACGTCAAATTAGCAAAAAAGAACATAAAATTTTGTGTGAGAGACTAAAAAAAGCACGAAAAATAAAAAAAGAGGAGGTTTTTAGTCATGCCCTATAAAGAACCACGTTGTGTAATTTGTCATAGGAAAATAAAATCTGGTTGGTTTTGTGAAAGGTGCAACAACTACAGCAAACATTTTCTCTACATGAATACCACGATCGGAACTTCTAGGGTTAATTATTTTTTTGATTTTAAAAAAGAAGAGATCGTTAAAAAGAAAAATGAAAAGGAGGAAATTGAAAAATGAATGATTTTTGTAGCGAAATTCTGCTTATAGTCCAGAAAGATACTAAGGAGAACTATACTCATATCTTAGGAGAAGAGATCAGTTACTATGATCTTGCTGTTTTGTATATTCTTCTAGACGATATAAAACAGGAAATTCGTGAACATTTTTTATCTAAATCAGTTAGTTTTAATCATAAAAATTTAGGAGATGAATAAAAATGAATATGAAAAAAAGACATATTGGTTTGTTTAAAGCTGGTGTAACTATAGGTGTAATAATTGTCTTGACTTTGTCTTTATGTGGTTGCCAAAGAAGTATGAAGTCAAACTATTTTCTTCAAAGCGACCATGCTAAACTGACTATTGAGGATTTTGAAGGAAGTCTTAAACTATTTGTTGGTGGACATTACAACGAGATCACTATTTCCAAAAATGTTAATATATCTCAGCTTACAGTTGAGGGTGAACATAACACCGTCTGGATCAGCAGAAGCCATCATGTAGATACAGAGGTCTATCTTAGTAATTCTAAGGTGTTATATTATGATTGAAAAAGAGAAAGATAGACTTGTAGATAGTTTGAAGAATGTACCTACTTGCAGACTTGCAAAAATGATTAAGAGTGATATATGTGGCGAAGAGTGGAATGTTGTTTTTAGTGTATATATGAAACGTGATGACCGTAACCCTATATCTGATACTAGGCGTAGGCATAACCGTTTAAGATGGAAGAAACGTAACACCGAGATACCAGAAAGTGTTACTATGTCTGATCTTGAAGGTTTTAATATCCATCAGCTTAGAAACATAGTTAAACCAAGTAGCAAAAACAAATACCGTAAAGAACTAAGAACACGTGCAAAGCAGTTAATCACTAAGCGTAACAATAAACTTAGAAACAACCTGTTACCATAGACATAGTATGTTTCTTATAAGTATATAGTTAAACTCTGAACCTAGAAGTTATTTTTAGAACTGTTGATATATACACTATATTCTATGTCCTCCCCCCTCCCCATTTCCATTATCAAGGAACGAAGATAATTAATTCTTTATTACAATCTCAAAACTATATTCAAGATCAATCAAAAAATATCAAACAAAATGTTAATTCAACAGATAGAATTTACATAGCTTCTTCTATACCCCCCTATCCCATAGTCAAGTAACTTCTTTTACATACTCAAAAATTATATTGCTACTCATTTATGAGTAACATATAAATATTAGTAACCACATAGTAAACACCTAGTGATTATAATATGAAAAAAGTTGAGAAGGAAGGCAGACTAATTTTAAAAGAAATAAGTTTTAACAGGATCGTATCAACTAGGGTTAAGCCACATAGTAATAGTGCTGGAAGGATATATCTTCCATCTGATCTTGTTGGTAAAAATGTCTATGTTATTCCTGTTGAGGGGGAATAATTATAGATGGCTATTAAGGATAAATGGATATGGGGAACACGTAGACGTATTGAGGAACACCAACAGCAGAAACAACAACAGGAACAACAGCAACCACAACCAACTGTAAAATCTAAACCAAAAAAGAGATCAACGCCAAAGGTTAAGCATACACGTAAAACCAAAGAGCAGTTTCTCTATGAAACAAGACAAAAAATAAAACAATATGAACAGGATAAAAAACTAAGAAAAGCCCAGCAAAGACAACAGGTAAGGCAAAGACCTATTAATGATCTTCCTGAAATGTTACCTGATCGTTGGGAACGTAATAGCCATGCGAGAGAAAGAATAGAAAGACTTAAACAACAGTTTCAAGAGTTGCCCTATAAACATTCAGCACGTGAGGAATACCAACGAACAGGTGAAGTACCAAAGGATATTAAGCAACAGATCACGCCACCTAAAGAGGTTTTACAAGTTGGTCTAGGTCCTGAATATCAAAAGTCTGTTTATGAAGAATACATAGGTCATAAGACTAAAAGACCTGAGGGTTTTGTAGGCCCTATTGCCCCATCTGGTATGAAAAGTTTTGAAAGGTTATATCGAAAAAGAACTTCTGGTAATATAAGTTGGGTAAT
>Ga0272442_10011659_pt1 | contig 10695 bp, 7 predicted proteins | sample SSMForm2O_FD_200262 | JGI IMG/M metagenome (GOLD analysis project Ga0272442, IMG submission 200262) | Marine sediment archaeal communities from Little Sippewissett salt marsh, Falmouth, MA, United States - SSM-Form-2O | ecosystem: Environmental > Aquatic > Marine > Wetlands > Sediment ... | reverse complement strand
CCGCGGTGAAAGCGCAACGCAAGGCCCCCGCAAAGAAGCCGAAGAAGAAGTGGACAACGAAGAAAGTCAAAACAGTCGCCAAGAAAACGAAGCGCGGCAGCCGTACGAAGATGAAAAAATAGGCCTCCCGCAAGTATCCGCGGCTGGCCACGGAAGGTCGCAGGCGACGAGGTACGATCCCATCCAGAACGACCGAGACAGACGCCCACTGCGGGGCGCCGTGCGATGCGACTGTCCTACTGACTGTCCTATTTTGGAGGTAACAAAGCGTGTCGGAATTGTGTAGGTACTGTACCCCAACGTCGCGCTCAATGTCCTGTGCAGAAAAGACTTGCGGCCCAAATCAGCATTTCTTAGCATGAAGCGAGAAGGGCGGTTGTGAATCCCGCCCTCTCCGTTCATTTTCTGCGGTCTGTTGGAATACGGATTCTGGTTCCTTCTGGCGCCCCGTGTCATCCTGAACGGAGCGCAGCGAAGGGAAGGATTCGGGCTGCCACCTTGAGAAACACTTCATTCGCAGCCGAGATCCTGCGCCTGCGGCTCACGATGACAAACACTCAAAGGCGCGAAGACTCCTCCTGATCGGCATAAGTGGTTGCCCGGGGGACAGATCTCGGCGGTCTTGATCTGCACACGGGGGCCGTGAAACAGGCCGTCTTCATCATATCCGTGTATCCGGGCGTCAGAAGGGCCGCGAGATTCAGGAGTTGAGCATTCCATTGGGGGAACCGCTTCCGGGCCCGTGACTGTTGGGTCGACGCTATCGGCTGGGTCGAGGGAATCGGTCGGTACGTTCAATGCCAAGAGAGGCGGAAACGGCATGCGGTACAGGGTCGGCTCTTCGAATCGTCGGAAGCCACCGCTGCGGGCAAAGGAAACGGGCCTGCCTTCTTTGGGGGCGCGCTACCATCTGCCTCCGGGGCGCACCACCCATTCCACGCCCGCCGGAGGCGCTTGTTCAGTCAGGGTTTCGGGTTGGGAAAATCCCCATGCGGTAGGCCTTGTTGATGGCCGATGGGGCGTTGGTCGCATTGAGCTTTTCGTAAATGTGGCTGACATGCGTGACCACCGTGGTTGTGCTGATGCCGAGTCGGTCGGCGATCTCTTTTTTTACGAAGCCATCGGCGAGCAGGGCAAGGACCTCCAACTCCCGTTCTGTGAGCGTCGGCCCCACTTCACCGTTGGGGAGTTTTGTTTTCAGGGTTTCCAGAATAAACGTCGCCACGTTGGCGTCGAGCGAGGCACCTCCCTTATGCACGTTTCGGATGGCGTCTGTGATCTGTTTCAAGGTCGCGGATTTCAATAGATAGCCCGCAGCCCCGCGTTTAATGGCCTTCAGCACGTCCGCCTCGCGGTCGGACTGCGTGAGAATGACGATCTTCCCTTCGGGCACGACTGCATGGAATAGGGGCATTGCTTCCAGGCCATTCATTCCCGGCAGATTCAGATCGAGCAGGATGACATCCGGCGCCTTGCCGTCCTTGGCGTGCTTCAGGCTGCGCAGGGCTCGCTCGGCGGTGCCGAATTGGCCGGTCAATTCCAGGGACGGTTCCTTTGCCAAGGCCAGCTCAATGGCATCGCGGTATTCGGGATGGTCTTCCACCAGCATGACACGTATTCGATTGCTCATGGTTTCCTCTATTTACGGCGTCCCCACCTTTGGGTCCTGAGCTTCAAGGTGATGCAGGTTCCACCCGTTACGGGGCTTTCCACCGCGACTCTGGCGCCGAGCAGCCGTGCCCGGCGTTTGAGCGATGATGGGATGCCGTTGCCCCTGGATTCGCCAATCCCATGCCCGTTGTCGCGGACGGCTAAATGAATCTCCCTGGGCCCGGCGCGCAAGCGCGTGCTGAATTGGGTGGCCCCGGAATGACGGCTGATATTGACCAGGCACTCCTTGTAGAACAAAAAGAGGTCGACACGGGTGCGCGGTTTGAGTTGCTCGAGGAATTCCTCCCCTTCGACAGAAATATCGTGTTCGAGCTGGGCCATGATTCGCACGGCGGCGCGCTCCATATCGGCCCTGAGCCCCGCATAGAGTCCACTGGCCTCCTGCATGGCCGTGCAATGGCGCATGGCCGTTCCGGTGCGCTCGGTCACCGCCCGAATGCGTTGATGCAGCATGGACATCTCCGGTGGGACCCTTATTTTGGGCCAGGACACCGGCTTGCAGGGGTATCTCGACTCGGGGCAGATCACCGCGTATGGCGGTTTGGGCACCGTGAACGTTGAGCTCGTGGACGGCAATACGGTGGTGACCGGCACGGCGGACGCCGCGATCATGGCCAAGGCCTGGCAACCGAGTCCCGCAGATACGGAACTGGTCTTTGATGACAAGGCCACCCTGGCCTGGGTTGCCGGGAAGGGTGCCGATACGCATCAGGTCTACTTCGGTACGGACCCCAATGTCTTAACCTTGCTCGCCGCGGATCCCAATCAGGGCGTACTCCATGTGGACTTCTACACGAACGTGGCGGATCTTGAGTTGGGGAGCACCTATTACTGGCGTGTTGACGAGGTGATTGAAGCAAACGCGGTTGAAGGGATTGAAGGCAGTGTGGCCACCGGTGATCTCTGGTCCTTCCAGACCTTGCCGCTGGGAATGGCACGTCCGGTGTATCCCGCCATGGGGGCCACGGGTGTTGAGATCACGGATCTGCTTTTGCAGTGGGAACCGGGCGTGGGCGCGATCGGCCACGATGTCTATTTTGGCACCGATGGGGCGGAGTTGCCCCTGGTCTCGGACGATCAGACCGAGCCCAATTATCCGGTTGCCCAGACCTTGATTCCGGGCCAGACGTACTACTGGCGTATCGATGAATCCGACGGGAATGATGTGTATGCCGGTGTGGTCATGGATTTCCAGGCGGCCGCACCTGCCGGTACATCCACGTGGACCGATGCCGGGGACGGCAACTTGTGGTCCAACCCGGACAACTGGAACGCCGGTCTGCCCGGCATAGGCACCAACGCCCGTATCGTCGATGACGTTGGCCCGGCTGTCATCGATGACAACACCAACGGTTATTGCTCAAAACTCGAGTTGGGCTGGGATACCGCCGGCGCCGAGTGCGAATTGATTGTCGAGGGTGGCTCGTTGAAAATCGAAGGCGAGTTAAGCCTTTCCCGAATGGAGCATGGTTTTTCAACGCTTCGCATCAGTGGTGGTGTTGTGACCGCGGGGTTCGTCCGCGGCTGGCATGGTGACATGTGGGTCGAGATGACCGGTGGAGAATTGAACCTTACCGGGTACGGTGAGGACACGGCCAAGATCGAAATTCCGCGGTCCTATGCCAGCGATCCTTTTACGAAGGGCGTCTTCAATTTGTACGGTGGCGTAGCGCGTGCCCAAGACCTTATTTTGAATGCCAATGCCAATGTCTACTGCAAGATGGACATCACTGAGGGTACCCTTATCCTCAACGGCGATCAGCGCAGTAAGATCAATGGCTATGTTGGAGACGGGCTGTTGGTGGCCTATGACGGCGCCGGCTCGGTCAGCACGCTCTATGATGCCGATACCGACAAGACCACGGTGATCGGCTGCGCCGAGGTCTGGCAGGCCGATTTCAACGGCGACTGTGTGGTCGAGGAAAAAGACCGTGATCTGCTCATGTCGGACTGGCGGTATCAGACGCCCTCCGAGATCGTGTGGGACTTTGACATGGACACGGATCCGGTCGGGCCCGATATGATGGATCTAAGGGTCCGGGGTGCCAACGGCGACTACAGCATGGAGGAACTCCCGGGCAGTCTGACTGTGACCGGCGGTGCATTTACGCTGGATATACAGACCGTAAACGTAAGCGGCTAATTTGACATGGGTCTGCATTGGGTGGCCCAGTCTACCAGCACGCTTCCGTTGCGTGTCTGGTTCCCGATCGAGAGCAACAGCAGTCCCGGCACCTATGCGCTTCCCCACGTAGCCGTCTATCTTGATACCGACGGCTCTCAGGCCGTTTCCATCTCGAACGGTGCGTACTGGTGGGTAGGTGGATATGATCCCTTCATCGCCACGGGATTTGCGGCCGACAAATTCGTCGACATTACCATGAACTGTAACCAGCAGACCGACACGTGCACCTATACCATCACCGATGGCACCAAGACCGTAACGGGGACCCTGAATTACATCAGCTCCGGCGGTGGTGGCTTGGGCGGCGACTGGGTGGTCCTCAGCGATGCCGGCGCCACGGGCTATATTGACTATTTGCGTGTTACCATCCATGGCACCAAATGGCACTCTGCGTACGACATCAATAAGGATGGTGTGGTGGACCAACTGGACCTGGATATTCTGGAATCCGAAATGGGCAATTGATGCATGTCGTCGATAGCCAGGGAGAGGAACCTGTTTGACTTGGGTTCCTCTCCTTTCTGGCGACTGCAGAGTTGTCAGTAGGTATCGCTCAGGAACAAGGAACACCACGGGCAGCTAATAATTCAAGGCCATAATCAAGTCCTCCTTCGAAGGATGTGGTGTGGGTGCGCCCTTTCGAAGTGCAGGCCCAAACCATGATTTGAGATAGACAGGGATGAAAGGCAACCTATTAGGGAAAGGGGAGAGTATGAGCAGAAACGCTTTTACACTCATTGAATTGCTGGTCGTGATTGCCGTGATCGCCGTTCTGATGGGCATCCTGATGCCGGCCTTGCGCATGGCCCGCGAACAGGCCCGGAGCATTGCCTGCTCCAGCAACCTCAAGACGCTGGTCCTTGGCTGGACACTCTATGCCAATGATAATGACAGCCGGATTGTCAATGGGCACACACCTGATACAGTGAATCAATCCGAACCGGGGTGGGTCGTCATGCCCCCGAATGCCGTCAGTGCGCCCGTTGAAGATAAGATCGCGTACATCAAGCAGGGGGCCCTGTGGCCGTATGTCTCGAACGAAGAGGTCTATCGCTGTCCTTCCGATCGACGCAAAGACAATCCTATGCATCTACAGGCCTATCGTAGCTACGGCATCCCCGGTGGGCTCAACGGTGTGGCCGACGACCAGGCGGATATCGCTAAACCATGCAAGTCTCTGACTGATATCAAGCAACCGGGTCGTAAATATGTTTTCTTGCCGGAATGCGATAAGCGCGGATACAACCGGGGATCATGGCTACTGGGACTGGTTCGTGGGCAGTGGATCGATGCATTCGGTGTCTGGCATCGGGGCCGCAGCACGAATTTCGCCTTTGCAGACGGGCACACGGCAAAACACGCCTGGCAAAGCCAAGCCCTGGTGGATTGGTGCTATTTGGCACTGGATAATCCTGGGAAGTTTGACTTCTGGCGTGATGTCCTGGACACAGATGACGAGAAGGAAGATTGGCGCTGGGCCGTAGATGGGTATGCTTATAAGTCCCTGACCGGGCCAATCTACGGGTGGTGACGGTCCTTGACTGGAACAGGCAATCGGGCCCGGTGACGATTGCCCGCTGCTTTGACAAGAAGAAGGAACAGTAGGAATGATGAAGAAACGTATTGTGATCATGGGTGTTCTATGTGCTTTCGCAGTGCAAGGTGCCTTGGGAGCGGAGGGCATGGATGAGATGTGGGGCGAGCAGGTGATGACGCTCAAGGCGGCTGATGCCGAGCGGGGTCAGCTTTTTGCGGACGGCAATTACGCCATGTTCATTCACTGGGGGCTCTACTCCCACCTGGCCAACCGGGTGAACGGCAAGACCTATTACGGCATTGGCGAATGGATCATGCACGAGCGGAGAGCCGGAATTCCCGTAGCTGACTACAAGGAGCTCGCGCAGGAGTTCAATCCCACGCGGTTCAATGCCCTGGAGATCGCCCAACTGGCCAGGGATGCGGGTATGAAGTACATCATCATCACCAGCAAGCACCATGACGGCTTCGCTATGTACCACTCGAAAGCCAATGCCTTCAATATCGTGGATGCCACGCCGTTCAAACGCGATCCCATGAAGGAGCTGGCGCAGGCCTGCCGGCAGGTGGGCATCGGCTTCGGATTCTACTATTCGCATAACCAGGACTGGACCTTCCCCGGTGGCTCCGGCGGGCCGAAGGTTGACGAAAACGGCCGGCCGGCCACCTTTGACGATTACTTTGAAAAGAAGTGTCTGCCGCAGGTGAAAGAAATCACCAGCGAGTACGGGCCGATCGAACTGGTCTGGTTCGACACCCCCGGCAGGATGCCGAAAAAGTATGTTCAGCAGTTGGTGGACGTGGTGCGCCAGAACCAGGGCGACGCCCTGGTATCCGGCCGGGCCGGCCACGGCTTGGGGGACTATCAAACCCTGGGGGACATGGAGGTGCCCCATGCGAATGTGCAAGGACTGTGGGAATCGGTGGATACCACCAACGACTCCTGGGCCTATGCCTGGTACGATGAAAACTGGAAAAGTCCTAAAGAAATCCTGCAACGTTTGATTGCCTGCGTGGCACGTGGGGGCACGTATATGCTCAATATCGGCCCCCGAGGTGACGGTTCGGTCCCCGAACGTGCCGCGCACGCCCTGCGGCGCTCCGGTGCGTGGATCAAGAAGTATCCTCAGGTTGTATATGGCACGGACGCTTCTCCCTGGCAGCATGCCCTGCCCTGGGGTGACGTCACGGTGAAAGGAAAGAGGTTGTTCCTGTCCGTGTTTGCCTGGCCGGCGAGCGGCCATCTCTACCTGCCGGGCTTGAAAACGCGTATCAGCTCAGCACGCTTGCTCAAGGAACAGGACGCAGTCCCGATCAGGCACAAGAGCATCGATGGATGGATTCAGTTCCAACTTCCCGGCAGGGCGCCGGAAAAGCTTGTATCCGTGATTGAACTCGATTTGGAGGGTCCCCCCCGGGCGGATGCCGTGTGGGGGATCGATCCGGGGATGGCAACCGAGATTCTCGCCGATTTTGCCGCTGTTCAGGGTGCGATCAAGGAGGGCAAACGCTGGATGGAAAAATTCGGCGAATGGAAACACGTGACGCAGGTAACGGCATGGGAAACCGATGGCCGGGCCACCTGGGAGGCGGATGTTCTGGCGCCCGGGGACTACCGGGTGGATCTGACCTACGCCGGCCAGGGGCGCCTGGTCTGGGGCGTGGCCGTCGAAGGCGGGCAATCCATCCGGAATCAGCAGAACGCCTCGCACAACTACCAGCGTTTTCCGATCGGCTGGCTGAGTTTTCCGGAATCCGGTCGTTATCAAGTGAGCGTTTCTTGCCTGGAAGGGGAGACACAGAGTGCGAGTCTCAAGGCCATTCGATTTACACCCATTTTGCAAGACAAGTGATCCCGTGACGATTTCAATTGTTGAAAGGCATGGCTTGCTGAATTCAAGGTAACCGTCGAGTTGCATTTACCCAAAGTCCATTAGGAATCCCCTGCCCCAAAGACAAGGAAGCACTCTCTCATTCGCCTGTAACAAGGCGGTGGATTCGCTGGTTGGCGTCGGCCCAAGTGCTTTGGGCCGTAGTTCGTTTCATGCGGCGTTGGAGAACCTCAGTAATGTTGACGAAACGAGGCCCTACAAGAATGAAACATGTAGCAATCGTTGCAGCAGCGCTTTGCTTGGCATTGACCGCTCATGCTGATGGAGATGCGCAGGTGAGCTGGGAAGAACACGTCGGTTTGTTTGCGGATCGTCCCGCGAAGCCCAATGTCGTGCTGCTGCTGACCGATGATCTGGGCTGGCAGGATGTGAAGTGCTACGACATCGACGAGCCGTGCCCGATGGAGACACCGAACATCGACACACTCGCGAAGAAGGGTGTCTTGTTTTGGCAGGCCTATGCCCCGGCGCCGACGTGTGCGCCGACGCGCTGTGCCATTATGAGCGGCAACCATCCCGCCCGGGCCCAGAAGACCCATGTGGTGGGCGGTGCTCCGCCGGCGCCGTATAACCGGACGACTTTCCGCATGATGCCGCCCTGGTACAGCGGGCGCATGCCGGAAGATGAGGTGACACTGGCCAAGGTGCTCCGGCAGAACGGCTACGTGACCGGTCATTGCGGGAAGTGGCACATGGCCATCGACCATCATGCCTTCCCACAACCGGAAGACCAGGGCTTCGACTGGACACGCAGCAGCCGCGGGGCGCGGGAGAAGATGCGTCCGCACCGCCTGACCGGCTTTGCCACCCGGGATGCAAACGATCCGTACCGCCTCGATAAGAACGGTTATTCCTATCATCAGAACAGTGAAGACGCCCTGACCTTCGTGCGCGAGCACAAGGGCAAGCCTTTCTTTCTCTACTACGCCACCTGGCTGGTGCACACGCCGGTTCACACGCGAAGCAAGAAGTTGCTGGACAAGTACCGCAAGAAACTCGGGGTGGAGCTTCCTGAGAACCCGGAGTATTGGGAAGGGAAGGGGCAGACCAATCCTTTCTACTGCGCGATGGTCGAGGAACTCGATTATCATGTTGGCAAGCTGTTCGATTATCTGGACACGACCGAAGATCCGCGCTGGCCCGGCCACATGCTGAGTGAAAACACCTACATCATTTTCACCTCGGACAACGGCGGCATGGAACAGATCCCGCATCAGATCATCACGGACAACTATCCGCTCGATCGGGGCAAGATATCGTTGATGGAAGGTGGTACACGGGTACCTCTCATCATTACCGGGCCGGGCATCCCGGCGGGTGTCGAGTCCGATGTGATGGTGAACGGACTTGATTTTTATCCGACGATCCTGTCGTGGACGGGCGTGCAAACGCCGGCCGGAAAGAACCTGGATGGTTGCGATCTTGCTCCTCTTCTGAAGGCTGATCCGGCTGATGCCTCTTTGATTCAACATGCCGACGGCTGCGTGCGCGACACGATGGTCTGGCACTTCCCGCACAGTGTCGCCCTGGAGAGTACGATCCGCATCGGCGACTACAAGCTGATCCGCAACTACGACCATGTGAACAACGCCCACACGCCTGAACTGGAGCTGTACCGGCTCTATGAGACAAAAGGGAGGAAGCAGGTGCGCGTGGACATCGAAGAGCAGAAGAACCTGGCCGACTCAATGCCGGAGAAAGCCGCGCAGATGAATGCGCGTTTGATCGAGATCCTCACCGAGATGAAAGCCAGTTACCCGTATTACAATCCGGATTGCAGGTATCCGCTGCCGAACAAGGAAAAGGTGTGTGAGGTGGTTTCCCATCGCCAGATCGGCAACGTGGTGGAGTTTGCATACAAGGAAAATGGAGCCAGCGTGGTACGGGCCAACCTGATCTATACCTTCAACGGAGGAAAGCGGTATGAGGAGTGGAGCCGCGCCCCGGCGGAGTTGGTGCGCGATATGAGAGTGCGCGCCCGATTGCCCGAGGGAACGACGCACTACTTCATCAATTTGATCGATGAGAACAATTTTCTCATCAGTTATCCTCAAGTACAGGATATGGTGACGAAGAACAAGTTGAAAAAACCGTATTCGTCGACTGCACTTACAGTGGATGAGAAACGATCATCCTGATTGGTTTAGCAGGTGATGAGTCTTGGCTGAAAGAAGCGATTCATGAACAAGAAAGCACTTTCGGTATTCACGGTTATTCTGTGCACATGTGGATTGGCGTCACGGGCCAGACCGGACTTCTCCTGGGACAAGGTACCGGTGTATCTCCACTTCGGCAGTAATGTGCGGATGACCGACGAGCAGGTCGGGACTGCGGCGCGGCTTTCCAATTTCATCTGTTTGGAAAAGGCACATGGCCGCTTGACGGACCGGGAACATCCCGAGCGCGTTGCCGGCGCCGATGCGCGGCGCATCAGGCAGGCAAACCCGGATGCGAAGGTGCTGATGTACTGGAACACGCTGATCGCTTGGCCGTTCACCTCCTACAATATGAACTTTGCCGAAAGCCATCCCGAAGACTGGGTTCTGCGCGACATGAACACCGGCGAGCCGCTGCTCAAAGGGATGCTGGGAAGAACGCCGGTCTGTCAATACAACCTGCTCAATCCCGACGTGCGGAAATGGTGGGCGGAAACGATCGGCGGCGCGGTCAACGAGTTTGGGTTCGACGGATTCTTCATGGATGCCATCTCCCAATCCAAGCGGCCGCTCTGGCTGCGTAAAGGGTGGGGCATGGAAAAGGCGGACGAGCTGGACGCCGCAGCCGTGGACATGATGCTGCAGGCGAAGGCCATCATAGGCGACGACTGCCTGCTGATCTACAACGGTTTCCGGTCCAGGGCCGGAGGTTCAGACGGTAACGCGGCGGCGGGAACCGAATTCCTGCCGTATGCCGACGGCGCGCTGATAGAACACTTCGACCAGTTTGCGTCCGCCTCGAAGGAAGATGTCCTGGCCTATTGGGAGATGGCGGACGAAGCGGCCCAGGCCGGGAAGATTGTGCTCTACAAGGGCTGGCCGGATCACAACATCAACTGGCTCAACGAGGAATTCATGGCCAGCAGCGCCGAGGACAAAGAGGCCATGGCCCGGAAGATGATTACCTATCCGCTGGCCTGCTACCTGATCGGTGCCCGGGAAAACAGTTGGTTCTGTTATGGATGGGGTTATAACATCGCCGACGGCCAGTTGATCGAATACCCCGAATACAATAATAGACTTGGCACGCCTCAGGGCGAGGCCGCGCGCGCGGGCTGGATATTCCGCCGCGAATTCGAACACGCCCGGGTCATGGTCGATCTGGTGGAAAGGAAAGGATCCATCCAGTGGTTGGAAGACTGAGACGTCAGCCACATATTGATTCGAGAGGTGATCGTTGTGCGTGATGAATCAA
>Ga0272442_10011658_pt1 | contig 10696 bp, 20 predicted proteins | sample SSMForm2O_FD_200262 | JGI IMG/M metagenome (GOLD analysis project Ga0272442, IMG submission 200262) | Marine sediment archaeal communities from Little Sippewissett salt marsh, Falmouth, MA, United States - SSM-Form-2O | ecosystem: Environmental > Aquatic > Marine > Wetlands > Sediment ... | reverse complement strand
GCAACAAAGGGTCGTGGTGTTCCGACCTTGTTGCTTAAAATATATATTATAAATATATATTTCCACGTTAGGTAAGACCGCGGTGAATAAAACCTGTATTGATAGGTATGAACAGTTTTTTACAAAATTGACACTTTATAGATAAAATGGTTTTACCAAAAGTATTAGGTAATTTTATCTAACACGAAATATTTTACCAAAATTGAAACACTACAAAAATAAAACCAAATTGAATGTCTATACCTATATTTCTCCCCAATCTTCTGTATATTTCGCCATAGCCTGTTTATCCGCGTTTGAAAAAGGAATAGTTACATAATACTCCAGTGAAGTTAATTGAGTATGTCCCTGTGATACACACACCTTTAAACTGTCTTTATTAGTAGCGATGAGCCAAGACTCCCATGTCTTTCTTGTAGTCTTTGAACTCATACCTTCATCGCCTATTCCTGCATAGTTTGCCCAACGCTTTAAATTATCTATCCAATTGACCTGATGTGGTAGTCCTGAGTTACCTTCTAAGTAATACTCAACTGCTGTCCTCGCTTGTGAAGTCAGTATAACCCATCTTTCTTTTTGGACTGCTTTCTTTTTAGTAGATGGAACTTTGATACCATCTCCAGTAAACCAGTCTTTGTTTTTGTAAAGTGCCTTTGCTTCAGCATACCGCATTCCTGTAAACATCAACATTTTGAACTTTGTTCTGTTTTCCAGTTTTGGTATTCCGCGAATCAACAATTCAAACTCATACGGCTTCAAAATCCTCACACCGGCTTTGTCAGTGATAATGCCCGACTTTCTCTCATTCACAATTTTCACCTCAATTATCACTATATTTTTAGAACTACTTAATGATTTTTATTTTTTTCTTATCACCTAATAAATAGACAAAGTTATAGGTAAAATTTTACCACTAAATTCTAGGGGAGGACTTAGTGATAATTTTTTGCTTACCTAACAAATGAAAAAATGGACGAAAAATCAGGTGAAAATCGCGAAGATGGGCTGTTACGACTGTAATTGTCTTACTTTTTGTATACAGAAACCCGATTTTACGCGATTATATAAACATATATATCTTTATAAATGGTTGGCTCTGATGTAATTTACAATGGCAACAATTGACATTGAAATTCCAATTCCACACATTACAACATTTGGAATTGAATACAACCAAACTGTATCAGGTGTAACTTTTGGAATCAGTAATGACATAATAATCAATGCAACCCCAATAATCAAAATCAACTTACTTTCACTTTTATTTAATTTCACTATATCTCCTCATCAAAAATATCATTTACTAAATCCCACTTATCAGCTTCATAATAATTATCTAATTTTATATTCCTTACAAAAAAGTATATTCCAATTGTAAAAATAACTATCTCAGGCCAATGTTCATAAAAACGATTTGTTTCAATAAGAATAGAGTAAGAACCACCGTTAATAATTACATCAATACTTATAACTATAAAAGTAAAATAAATAACAAGTGCCAAAGATAATACTGTTACGTCGCCAAGTAATCTTTTCCATTTCAACTTCATTTATACTTTTCTCGCATTCGTTTTATTGCATTGTCGAATCCTTCTTGTTCTCCTGCTTTAAACCCATACTTGTATCCTTCATTGTAAGAATGTCTTTTAGATATGCTAATTGAAGATGCACAAAATATTAACATTCCAAAAACAAGTAGCACTCCAAATATAGCTGTTAGTATTCCTAAGTAGTCCTGAAAATAAACACCAATTGCACCTATACCAGATAAAACAGCAGAAATTACCATTACAATATCTAACTTTTCCATTTATTTCAACTCATCAATTTTCTTTATAATTTCATCATGTTTTAATTTTCTTTTCCTCTTTTTGAAATCTTTCTTAGTTTTAAATTTAACTTCTATCAATGGAAACTCTAATAGATACTTTCCATCTTGATATGAAAGTGAATATTTAATTTTCTTATAATGGTAGTAATCAATCTGATAAACGAATTTCTTTAAATCGTTAAATGTCTCAGGTGGTTTAAAAGAACGAAATATTGAAATCAATGCACATTTCTTTTGAATACTTAATTCCCATTCAAAATCTTTAGGTGAAAATCCAATTTTACCATAGTAATCATAAGTTTTTGAAACTTCTTTTAACTTCATATTAATATGTTTCTGAACTTCTCGAAGATTTCCTTTTGGAATCTTTTTCTTCCATTCAGGTCCTAATCTCATTTAACCAATCCTTAAATTGAAAAAAATAAACAGGAGCGCTATTGAGGAGAATACTAATCACGAAAATGAGGATTTGAATTCACGCTCCCTTAATATCCTAAATATTGGATTAGATATAACTAGTTTATGAAAAAATGAAGAAAGGATTTATTTCTTATTTCTAAGAAATAGCATTCCAGTCTTTGCATTCTTTCCGACTTCTTTTCCTTCAGGGATATCACAAGGCGTTCCAACTTCTGGTACTTTCTTTCCAAAGAACCAAATTTGTGTTTTCTTTCCTTTGACACCTTTAAAGTTTATTTCTCGCGTATATAGTGTATATCCATCTTGTTTATATACCATTTTTTATTTCCTCCATTATTCTATTTACATCTGGTGCATAAGCCGTCTTTTCCAACAAACCCATGTTCACCACATTTCTTACATTTACCATAAACAGAAATTACATCTTTTTCTGCAAATGGGTCTGGCTTCTTTTTCTTCGGGGGATTCTTGCTAAAGATTCTAACAAAGAATCCTTTCTTTTTGAGCGCTTCAATGATTTCAGTTTCCATATGTGGTTTAAACTGCCAATGTTTTACTGGTTGACCACGATACCAACCCTTGTATGTTCTCATAACTGAAACTATCTTTGGGTCATATTCAAAGTGAACCTCTATATGGTTTCCAACTCTAACTACTGAAACTTCTTTGGATTTATTCTTTTTTGGGTAAGCACTCATTATTAGATGTCTATACCTATAACACTATTTAATAATTATTATTTATTTCATATCTTACCACATTACATCTTTAACTTTTATCTTATATGCAATGTAGTTTGTTAACAAATGCAAAACTGGTGTTAATAGTAATAAAATTATTATCATATATAATGGTGGGACTTGTAAAATAGAAATAAAAATCAATGACCCAACAATAAAATCTAACTGGTCAAAAGGAAACCATTTATCTCCACCAGATTTATTAAGTTGTCTTTTGAAAAAACTTTCAATCAAATCACCAGCCATTGAACCAACAGAAAATAACAAACCAACTAAAAACCAGTTATTGTAATTCAAAACCAGAATTGAATCGAGGTATGGACTGGTCATGTACTGTAAGAACACAATCGTCTCACCAGCGATGATGGCACAAAGAAGACCGCGTATGGTTTTATGTTTTCCAAAAATTGGCTTATCCCGAAATGTCTTATTGAAATCAATTGGTCTGTCTAAAAATTTAATATTTTTACAAATCAGAGGTGCCATATTTGCGACGTAAGCTGGCAGAATAAACCAAATGGTTTTTATTACTAACAATATTATGCTCACAGGCCTATTTCTCCTATTTTAGGTATTTTTTCAATTTTCGCCAAAATTGCTTCGTTTTAAGACAATCTCCAGGCGAAACGCAACGAGCCGAATATATTGAATACTGTTATTTTAAGGGTAGTATAGAATTTCCGTCTAAGCGATTAATAATTACTTTTCCAGTCTCATAGTCCGTTATGCAATTTCCGTCTAATCGTAATCCCAAATCTTTGAATCTAAAAATACATTTTGGTTTCTGTCTATCTAATCTGTATATGACTACAGGAATTTTATCAAGTTGGTCAGCTTCTCTGATTGCATCTTTATTCATCCATTCTTGTATTAGATTATCACTTGCATGCCTAAACCTTTTACATTCAAATAAAATCTTTGAAGTCATTAAATCTCCAGGTTCATCAGCTCCTACTCCAGACCATTTTGATAACTTGATATCTGGTAATTCTATTTTCAAATCATTATACACGAAGAGTTCGAAATCTCTTCCCTTCCTTTTCGACGACATCTTTTATCTCCTTTCTTAATGTTTCACATTGAGTTCTAACAGAAACTTCATTATTATCTACAATTATTCTCAAATCTTGAACAACATAAACAACAAATTCAGAATCAGTTTGTTTATCTATCCAAGAACTTAATCCATTTAAGGCAAGGATTAGCATTGTAGTTTCCTCTACATTTTCATAAAAAGACATAATATCTCTTGATGAATCTGGTTTGGTAGAATTTAATAGATAATTCCTTTGAGTAACACGGCAGTTTATTTTAGATAATGTTATACCATGTTTCATTACTCTTATTGTATCCTCTGGAAAATTCTTTTCAATTCTCGAGTTTACTAATCCCAAGTGCCTATATCTTAACATATCTAAAATAAAAAACGTGGATTTTTTTATATAATTTTTTATTTATTCCTTATCTTCTAAAATTGAATCCACTAAATCGTTCAATCCATCCGTATCTAAGTCCAAGATATCTTTCTTTGATATCTTCCTTGGCTCCTCCTTTCTTCGTTTTATTCTTTTTAAAAATGGTGATATTAAACTAATACAACCTAATATAATAAATAATATTGATATCATTACAATTATATATGGCAATTCAGGAAATTGATTTTCTTCTATTAGGTCAAATTTTAAAATAATTTCAGTTGTTTTAAATGGTACATAAAATGCCATGAACCAAAAGAAAATTGCTATTAATGTATTATTTATTTTTGTCGTCGTCATTTTTCTTATACCTCCTTTCACTCATCCATTCACAAATCTGGAAAATAACCAAAGACATATACATCATACATATTGATACTACACTCATTATTACATAGATTATTTTCCTACCAATACTATATTCTGTCATCAATCAATTTTTTTAACTTTTTTAGTTGTTCTTTCTCCTTACCAAGTTTGTCTTTTACTTGTTTTTCAATTTTCTTTAACAAAGCATCTGGTGAAATAATTAATTCTAACTCCTTTTTAGGTCTTCCTTTTGTTTTAGGTGGATGTGAAATATACTTAATGATAAATTCTTCTTCTAACTGTTTTGATGCTAAACTAACTTCTGGTTGTCTCATATCCATAACGTGCTCAATATGAGATGAAAAGCCACGTTTGAATTCTAATAGGTAAATTATAAGTTTAGCTTTACAACGAGGATATCCAACGCTTATAAGTATTTTAAGTATCTTTTCCTCTTTATCTCCCATAACAAATGTAGTTTTAGTTTCCATAAAACCAATTATTATATTGTGTATTAATTTATAAGTCTTTTTATAATTTTATTATCAACCCAAGAAAAGTGATTTATAGTGACTAATTGGAGTTGAGCAATGCTTAGAAGATTTCTAAAACAATGTCAGATTAGTCATATCTATTCACCCTTCTTTGGAAATTGATATCTTTTATCTATTAAAACTCCTTCACCTTTGATATAAGCTTCAATCCAAATTCTTTTTCCTACATTATCGCCATATCGAGGATGTCTTAAAGTTCTCCAGTGTCCCATAACCCAATAACTATGATTATGCTCCCATAGACCACGCTCTTTAACCTTATCAACGTAAATTTTTAATCTACCATCTAACCTCACTATGTTCCTTGGATAAAACGGAGGCGTCGTATAATAGTGTTTTTTATTCCTTCTGGTTTTAACGGAACGAACAACAATGTCTGGGTCTTGTAATAAATTCATAAAATTTAAAACAAATTCATGTAAAAATTTATTGAGATGTTTTCTTTCACCTTTATGTCTTTCTCCTTCCATTCTCCAAACACTTTCAGATGTTTTCATATCATACATATCAACGTTAATTTCTAAATTCCCTGCAAATACATTTCTTGAATACTTTTTACCTCTTCTGATTAACGCTTCAATTAGAAACATTCTTGCCTTTTTACCAATGTCTTTTTCTTCAACTGTTGTTTCTGAAACAATAATGCCTATTACTTCATCGCATTCAATATCTAAGTCAGTAAAATGTTTAACTTGTTCTTTTGTAAAATTGACATCAATAAATATTTCCTCAAATGGTAAAATATAATCAGAGTTCTTTTTTGGAGCTGTTGTAAGCATTAATAAATTTTTAATATTATTATTTATCTCAAATATTTTAAGCGTGTCCATCCAAATAAATAATCTAACTAAGTTTGATTTTTCATCGTCTTTAAAGTATTCTACAAACTTTCTCATATCACGTGCGTGACCTTTCAATTTTTTATTCATATCATTAACTAGATTATTGACGCTTCGTTCTAAAAAAGATTCAGTGAATTTTCTTTTATCTATTCCCTTTTTGTAACCTTCAACAATAATTACATCTTTTAAGTTTCTTTGTACCCATGCATTGAACTTATGGTAATTCTTCATTGCTCAACCCAATAATATATTTGGTTTACCTATTATTTATAACTTTTGCCATTTATACTAAACAATGGGCAGAATGTAGATATGATGGAATTAAAACAACAAACCTTTTTAGGAGATGATGTACTCCTCTACATCCCTCTACCCGTTTAGTAATGTTGATTCTGTCTATATTCCTTATGAAAATCTTCAATTTCTTCGGTTAAATAATCTACACGACCTATTAACTCTTGTAAACTATCATAGAAGCTCTTTAAGCAAAGAATTTGAATTATTTCATCTGGTTTAACTACATTATCAATCAGAAAAAGAATTAATTCGTCTTCTTCTTTTCCTCTGAATGTTTCTATTAACTTTTTAAAATCCATGTTTTCACCTACTGAGTTAATTGAAGTCTTAATGGTGTTCCATTCTTTCCAAATAAATCCCAACCATAACAATCTTCTATTTCTCTAACTTTACCGCCTTTGATTATTGCTCTTTCATATGCTTCTAGTAAAGCAATAGGGTCAAGGGTGTTTGCAAAATCTTTAATAAATTCCTCTGGTGTAAAATGTTTCAATAAAAGATTTGCTACTTCTTCTCTCATTTTATTCTGGTCTATTTTGCTTATCTTCTTATTCTTTTCATTATCTATAAAAACTGCACAAACTTCATTCATATGTTCATTTGCATTTGACCTTGGTTTATGAATAAGAAACATGTTTCTTATTTTCTTCTTTGGTCTTTTTACTTGATGTTTAACAACAAAGAAACCTTCTGGTACAGCTTTCATAAAATCTTCCAAATTTATATATTCCTCTTTCATTTCATGTTCTACTACATTCTCTATTTCTTTATGTTTTTTTACCACTTTTATTGCCTCCCAACTAATATTCTTTTAGGTTTTTTATAACCAAACACTTTTAAATTAAATACTCCAATTTTAGTATCTGCTTGTATTTTTCCTTTCTTTACAACAGCTCTATCATAAGTATCTATCAAATCTAAACAAGATAAATCTTTAACTAAATCATTAGCAACTGCTTTTGGGTCAATAAAATCTGCTAGAATTTCTGCTAACTCTTTTTCTAATTTCTTTTTATCCATATGCCAAATTTTTTCTGAACCTTTCTCCTTTATAAAAACTGCTGTTTCATTTATTGACACTTCGTCAGGTTCTGAATAATATAAAAAATAAATTTCATCATGAACTTTATCTCTTTCTCTACTATAAACTTGAAGTTTTCTTTTAGCAAACAATGCTTTCGGTGGTATGTCATTTATAAATTCAGCAAAAGTATCATATTGTTTTTTCATTGTGACACCTAATAATCTAATATTTATACCTATATATAAAATTATAGGTAAAAAGATGGAAGGAAAAGGTAACCTTCCACCTTACCCGCCTTTTTATAATGGTTTCCAAATTGTTATATAGGCTCACTATTTCCTAACGGGTTTCAGTATTTAATATGGTTCGCATATTTTTTGGTTTTCTTGAACGAGTTAGCTCATACTGGTGCGCTGGGTTTCAGTGTCGCATTGATTCGCTGAATTTTATTGGATTTCACACCTTAACTGGCTCACAGACACATGATGGTTTTCGTTTTGAATCTGGTTCATATAGCAGGTTTGGGTTACACGGTATTGCTGGTTCACAATCACAAATTGGTTTTCACGATTGTAACGGTTCACTAAATATGTGTGGGTTTCATTACAAATCTGGTTAATCTAAATGTGGTGGAGAAATATAATGTTTATGTTTTTCTCCTAATTTATCAAATGGATATGGTTTTGAAACTTCTAATCCTTTCATTTTTCTTGCTACTAGCCAATAATGTTGTAAGAATATTTTGACTGCCTTTCGTTTTGCTCTATTATCTGCGTGTTTAAGCGACATAGGAGCTAAAGGAACATCAGGACTATATATTTCTCCGTCTTTACAATGATACTCCATATCGCGGTATTTTTTCTTGTTTCTGCTATGTTCCTTAGGACCTTTCCCACAACAAATACATTGACATTTTTCCATTAACTTAACCTGTCTTTCTTTTTCATTATCATATACTTCTCTATATGGTTGAGACCTTTGTTTTAATAAACTTTCACTAATCTTCCAGACAAATGTTTTCAGTTTAGGATTGTAATGTGTTTTCTTTCCAACTTGTTTAGGTAAAGCACCTTCTGGGTCATATCCACAGTGCCTCCATAAACTTGAAATATGAACATATGTTTCACAGTATCCAAAGTTCTTTATTAAACCTGCACCAAGTATAGGTCCTATGCCTTTTACTTTTAAAAGCCAATCTTTCCAAAGTTCTTCTTGTTTGAGAACCTTTAACATTAAAGATTTATAATAATTCTCAGTTTTCTCAGCAATTTCAGCTATTCCTTGTAGTTCTTTAATATATTTTAATTCCATTTTTGACAATTTTTTATCCTTAACTAATTCATCTAAAATATTAGGTAAATTCTCAGTTTTATATTTTAAATCAAATGTCTTGTTTTCTTTTTTGTCTTCTGGATAATCTAATGGTATTCCTTCCGCTTTACGTCTGATTAAATCACGTATTCTATTATTCTGTGCAATTCTCACATGTTGATAATCATCATATCCTTCACTTGAAATTTTTAGTAGAGTATAAATTACTGTTGCCACTTTGAATCACTCCTTTACCCAACTTTTCGATTTATATTTACCATTTTTAAACATACTTTCTTTTTCATCACTTTTTGCTTTAAAAGGATGTAATTTATCGTAGTGCGTTTTTAAAATAAATTTATCTCCTTTTCTCACTATCTTATTTGTTGCTTGTCCATATAATAAATGAACATAAACAACTTGCTTATCAAACTTTGTAACTTCTACTAATTTCTCTAAAGAAGCACTATGGTTCCAAGCTTTGTCCAAATGATTAATAATCTTTAAATATTTTTCATCTGTGATTACTATTCCGTACTTTTCATATAAACTAGTTGCCACTTCATCTTTCCTTGGTATCTCTCTCTGAAGTTCTTTTGATGTCCGTTCTGTCTTCGACAATTTAGTTTGTTCTGTTTTATCTTTTTTAACTCTATAATTGCCTTTTCCTAAATGCTTTACAAGACCTTTTATATCTGCATATCTAAGATGTGCTTTTGTTGGATGTTTAGGAATACCAGTTTTCTTTGATATCTGTTCAGCATTCATAACTGTTGAATTTAATGTTTTTAATATTACTTCTAATCTCTTTTGTTTTAATGTAGTTCCATATGTTCTATTTAAGTAATAAGCATCTTCATCTTCTATATCAGGTCCAAGTGAGTAAGTTCCCCTAAGTGGAATTTCAAATACCTTCTGTCTTTTTTGAACTTTTAACTTTGGCATTTTCTTATTTTTTAACATATATTCCTCAGGATTCTTGAAGAATTGTTTATAATAGCTGTAATACCGCTTTGCAGTGCTCTTATTTGGATAAACTTTCTTAATAACTCTCTTTATATCTTTGTCCTTCTTTGTCTCCCCAATCGCCTCTAAAACGCCTGAGTAAATCGGTGTTGTATCAACAAGTGCTATTTTTTCACCAATTGGAAAATCTTTATTAATTCCTAGTTGCTTTTTTGTCTTTTTTCCAGATGCATTTTGGATATTAGAAATAGTAATATCTTCCCTACCAATATGCTTATAATAATTTCTGCAATAAACTTCTCTTGAACACTTTTTTGCATTGGGATACCATTTCTTAAAAAACACATTTACAATATAATTGATATCTCTATCCTTTACTTCATTGAATGTTTTTAAAACTTTTGATTTAATTGCAGTTCCTGAAACAGTTTTAATAGTTCTGCCTCTTGCTTTTGATTGTTCTGAAATAGATAAACCAGCTAAATTAGGAAAGTCTAAATCATCTTCTGTTTCCTCAAGTTCTGGCTCTGGCTCTGGCTCTGGAGCTTTCTTTGGTTTTGCTTGAATTGGAAAATCCTCAAATGATTCTAATCTATCTTGAACGTCTAATCTTCTCAACGCTTCAGCAACTATGGTTTTATCTCTTTCTAATTGAGCAAGTAACAAATTAATTTTACCTATTGCTTCATCTAGTTCTACTTTCCTATAGTTCTCTTTTAATATTTGTATTAAACCAGCTTCTGGATTGTTTATTTTTTCAAACTGACAACTCTTATCTAAAATTTCCATAAGATGTCTAAAATTATTTTGATTTTCTATGTACTTTTCCAGATATTCTTTCAAAATAATCAGTTCGTCTTTTATGTTTACTCGTTCCATTTTAATTCCCTTTTTTACCTATTAATATTAGATATAGATATATAAAGG
>Ga0272442_10011656_pt1 | contig 10696 bp, 7 predicted proteins | sample SSMForm2O_FD_200262 | JGI IMG/M metagenome (GOLD analysis project Ga0272442, IMG submission 200262) | Marine sediment archaeal communities from Little Sippewissett salt marsh, Falmouth, MA, United States - SSM-Form-2O | ecosystem: Environmental > Aquatic > Marine > Wetlands > Sediment ... | reverse complement strand
TATTACCTGTTTCTCAAGCCGGGCCTCCTCCCGCCGGCCGTCCTCAAGCCCGCCCGCCCGGCGATCCCGTAAGGGCAAGGGCAAACCGCGACGTCAGGCCCACGCTTTGGCGACGGCCTCGATCCAGTTCCGCGCGATCAGCTCGTGGCCCTGGGGCAGCGGATGCACGCCGTCCCAGATCCAGTGGGACGGTTCGGCGCGCTTGGCGGCCTCGTCGAAAATCTCCTGCGTCTTGAGCAGGACCGCCTTCTGCTGCGACGCCAGCCTGGCCACCACCGGGCGAAGCCGATCGATCTGACCCCGCCACCTGGCCCAGCCGGCCTTGACCTTCCCGACGGGCAGGACGAACGGCTCGAGCAGGACGATCTTCAACTCCGGGTTGACCTGCCGGGACTGTCTCAGCAGCGACCGGTATCCCGTCTCGTAGGCCTCGACGTCGACGCCCTGGTTCGATCGCACGGCCCGGCCGACGTCGTTGACGCCGATCAGGATCGACAGCACGTCCGGCTTGAGGTCCAGCGCGTCTTTCTTCCATCGCGCCGCCAGGTCCCCCACGGTGTTGCCGCTATGGCCCCGGGTCAGGAAGTGGAGCTTCGCCTCGGGCATGTCGGTGTGCAGTCTGGCGGCGATCAGGTAGACGTAGCTATGGCCAAGATAGTGGTTCCGGTCCCGTTGGTTCCGGCCCCACTTCATGTCGGTGATCGAGTCGCCCTGGAACAGCAGGGTCGCGCCGGGTTTGATCTTCGGCAGGCGATAGTCGTAGCCGGTCACTGCCGAGGCGTTTGTCCGGGGCTCGGCCGCCTCGGCCCGGGCCGTCACGACGGCCGCGGAGGCACAGGCCACCGAAGACCGGATAAACGTTCGCCGATTCAACTCTCTCATCGTGGTTGACTCCATCTAAGGGACCTGACCCGTATCATACAGGCCTCGCAGTGCGCGCGGCGCGGGAGAAACACAGATCGGGAAACGCCCCGCACGTTCCATGCGTCCAACTCGACCGCTCCCGCACCGCCAACGCCCTCAAGGCCCCGCGGTAGTGGTGTCCCCGCGTTGGGGTTTCCGGCGTGGTGGGGGTGTTTCGGCGTCAGCGGCCGCGGCGCAGGTCGTCGACGAGGGACCGCAGGAAGCGTCCGAAGGCGCCTGAGGGCCGGGAGGCGGACCCGCCGCGCTTGTGCGCGATGCCCGAGGGCAGGAAGTTGGCGTGAATGGGCGTCAGGCCGAGGCCCTGGAGGGCGAGCCCGCACGCGGCGGCCAGGCTGGCGCAGTCGTCGGCGCCCGCCAGATCGACTCCCGGTGCCTGCACGAACCGCTCGCACGGGTCGATCTTCCTCTGGGGCAGGGCGAGGTCTTTCTCGAGCGACTCGCCCAGGCCCGAGATGCGCAGGCCCCCGCCGGCGGGAACCCATCGCGTGAAGGTGGACCCCGGGTGGTGGGTGGCGTGGTCCTCCAGGCCGCGATGGACGCTGCGGGCCAGCTCGGCGAACAGCGGCTCGAGGGTGGCGTCCAGGCGGTCGTCGTCGCGGTTGGCCAGGTCTCGCTGGACGGCTTCGGCCTCTGGCAAGTCGACGCCGAGCGCCTCGGCGATCGCCCGGGTGAACTGCCGGCTGCCGAACGGCTGAGTGTGCGTCCAGATTCTCCGTCCGTCGGCGACGACGAGGTCGAGGTCGTCGGCGCCGAGGTCGACCAGCAGCGTCGCGCCGTCGCCGGCGAGCTGGTCGTTGAACCGGACGAAGTTGTACAGGGCCAGCGTCGTGGTCTGCATGGTATCGACGTGGACGCCCGCGGTGGCGAAGGTCCGCAGCATCTCGCCGACGTCGTCGCGCCGCGCGGCGAAGATCCCCACGTCGACGTCGGGGCTGTCGAGGTCGTCGAGGTCGCGGAACGTCTGCCATCGCCAACTCGCCTCGTCCAGCGGGAAGGGCACCTGCTGGGCGGCCTCGTAGCGGACGAGGTCGGGGATGGCCTCGGAATCGATGGGCGGCAGGTGGACGAACCGGGAGCAACTGCTGGCCCCGCCGATGGAAACGACGACGTGGCAGCCCGTGAGATTCCGGCGCTCGAGGAATCGCCCGAGCGTTCGGCCGAACAGCTCCCGGCGGTCGTCGGGAGATTCGCCCGGGACCTCGTCGTGGGGAATCACCTCGAAGCCGAGGACCTCGACGTTCTCGCCCGCCTCGCGGAGCGATATCGCTTTCAGTGCCCAGCAGCCGATGTTGATGCCCCAGGCTGTCTTGGTTTCGGGCATGCCTTCACCTTCCCGGCGGCGCGGTCTTCCGCTGGACGATACATCCCGTGCTCCGGGGCGCCAGGTCGAGCCGAAGGACAGCCCGGTTTCCCGAGAGACGGTATCGGACGCGTCTGCGATTCCATGCGTCGCGGTACTCACGGGCCCCGGCATGGGCTACTTCGATCAGGTCGCCGTCCAGGGCCCTGTCGGACGCATTATACAGGGTCCAGACGACCTTGTCTTTGGCGCGGAATCGGTTGGCGAAGAGATTCCTGTGCTTCGTGGGCACGAGGGGCGTGACGTCGACGTTGGTGAAGGCCTCGCGGTGTTCGCGCAGGATGCGATGTGTCCGGGCGATCAGCCGGCGAACCTCGGGGGGGAACCACTTCCGGACTGACAGCGGGCCGGCCAGCCAGATGCCCTCCCCGTTGAAGAAGATGCTTCGGACCGCGTCGAGGTCATTGCCCAGGGGGCGGTCGCACCGGATGATCTCGAAGAGCTTCAGGCCGGGCAGGGCGAATCGCGTCAGGTTCACCCTCGACGGGTTCGACGCCCTCTCGGCCGAGGCGATCGCGTAGGTGAAGCTCCCGTCCAGCAGTTGTGTCGTCACGTCCGGGCCGGTCTCCTCGGTGTACAGGGCCGTCCCCGCGGGCAGGGCGTCGCGGACAGCCTTCAGCAGGCCGAACTCCCCCCGCAGCGGGTTGCTCGGCACGGGGTGGCCGTGGTCCGCCCGGTGGCAGACATACTGGTATCCGAAGCCGAACTCGTCCATGTAGACGCCCCGGACGCCGCTCTGCCGGCAGAGGCGGGCGCAGGCGTCCGCCAGATGCTTCCGCCAGGCGAGCACATGGGGGCAGACGTACCGGTACCCTGTCCCGAACCGCGCATACGGCTTGCCGTCGGCCGCCAGCATCTGCCAAGCCGGCCCCGAGGCCTTTGCCGCGGGCGACCGCTTCGAGAGCAGGTACCCCTCCAGATAGGCGCCCACTGGGATGCCCAAGGCTCCCAGGGCGTCAATCTGGCGCCGGAAGACGTCGGCCCCTCCCAGGTAAGCCCATGGGTCGTACTGGCCCACGCGCCCGTGCGTGGGGGTCTGCGACCAGTCAAAAACGTGCACGAAGTCCACGCCACCGAAGGCGGCTGCGTCGGCCCGGACGGCGTCGGCCAGGCGGTACGTCTTCGTCTTCGCGTCGAACGCTCCCGTCCGGACCCCCAGGTTGGGGTGGAGGAACACCTGACGGAAGTTGAACACCTCGCGGAACCACGCCTTGGCGGGCGAGGCCGGCCGATACCACGTTCCCAGCCAGCGGCGGTAGGCATCGAACGCCGCGTGCCAGTCGCCTTCGTGGGCGCCGAGGACGGCCTGGGGAAGCTCGCGCGTCTCGGCGGGGCCGAGAACGACCCGAGGGTACTCCACGCCCATCTCCACCGTGCCCCCGGCCGTCTTTTTCAGCCGGTAGATCTTGCGGTGGTTGGCGAGGTCCTGGGTCATCAGGTAGACCCCCCCTCGGCCGGGGTGGTACACGTCGATGAACTGCATCGGGAACAGGCCCCCGTAGTGTCTCCGCAGTTCGACCGGCCTGGCCGAGAACACCGCGCCGCTCTTGGGGAAGCAGTAGTACAGGTCCTCGGGCGGGTCCCCGGCGGAGAGCCCCTCCAGGACGGGGAACGTCACCGCGACGGCGACGGTTCGGTCGCAAGGGTTTGTCAGCGCCAGGCGGAGTCGGATCTGCCCGTTGGCCAAGGCGTCCACGCGGAGGCGCCCGGAGACTTTTCCCGCGGGCTGGAGACGGTACAGCGCGCTCGGCGAGGCGAGCCACGACGTCTTCAGGCGGCGGGCGGTCAGGGCCAGTGCTCGTTGGCCGGCAGCGTCGGTCCGGAGAGACAGCTCTGGCGTGGTGACGCCGGCGGGATCAGCCGCCGCCAGCGCCGCCGAGGCGGCCGCCAGCAGGGCTGCGGACACGCGAAGGCCCGGCCGATGCGTTCCCGTTGGGCGAGTCATCGCTTGCTGACCAGGTCGCCGAACGGCCCGAGCAGGTCGTACTTGTTTCGCCAGGTCGTGTAGAGGATCCCGACCGCGCCGCGGGTCTTGTCCAGCTCGGCCAGCCAGCCCTTGGGGTTGTCGAGCGTGTCGGCGTCGTAGTACGCACCGGCCAGCGTGCGGAAGCCGAGCCTCGAGAAGTGCCCCAGGCTCTTGGCGCGTTGCTTGTAGTACCAGCAGACGATGACAAGGTCCTTGGGCACGTGCTTCCACGAGTCGGCGAAGTTGCCCTCGACGAGGTAGTAGTCGCCGTGGGCGTTGTGGTTCGGGTCGAGCATGTCGGACCAGACGAGGATCTCGGCCTTGGGGTTGAGCTTGCGGAGGATCGCATGCTGGCGGGTGATGCAGTCGCCGAGGATCTCGCCCATGGTCATCTTGCGGGCCTTGCAGGCCTCGCACGAGCCGCCCGCGCGGACCTCGTCCATGCTCAGCAGGTATCGCTTCGGCGCCAGGTGCTTGTGGATGAGCTCCGCCTGGCGACGCCACAGGTCGTAGACCTTCGGCTCGGACATGCACACGCTGATCTGCCCGCGGTTGATGGCCACGCCGTGGTACCAGCTCACGCGCAAGCGCGCGCCGTCGCGGATACGCCCGCCGGGCAGGAGCTTGATCGCCGCCCCGGCATGGTCGAAGCGGAAGTTCAGCTTCGGATCGGCGATCGGGGCGAAGTCGCGCCCTTCCTCATACGTCGTGCCGGTCTGCTCGTCGCGCACGGACACGGGCGTGCCCGCCCGGCGGAGCACGTTCACCAGGCCCACCTCTTCGATCGACAGGTCGTCCACCCAGAACCGCCCGCCTCGGGCACCCCATGCGCCCGCGTAGACGCGGACCTTGTCGAATTCGAGGCTGTTGAAGCCGAGCGTGACCTTTCGCCAGTCGGTGGTGGCCGGGACACGCGGGTCGAACGGCGCGAGCGTTCGCTTGCCGGCCAGCACCATCAGTCGGAAGCTCCCGCCGGCCAGCGCGTCGGTCTTGACCCAGCACGTCAGGCGGTAGCAGCGGTGGGGTCTGACGGCCAACTCCTGCATCACGCGCGCGTGGCCGTGGCGGTCGGCTGCCGAGGCGTCGAACCGAAGCGAGGCCCCGCCCGATCGGCGAACGGTCGTGTCCACGAAGCTGACCTTGCCCGGGGCGTCGTGAAAGCGGAAGCCCTTGAGCCGGTTTCCCGCGTGGTCCTCGAAGCCGCCGTTGGCGATTCGCACCGGCGGGTCGGCCACGAGCTGCGCCCGGCCATCGCCGGCCACGAACAGTGCGTTTCGCACGGCCAGGCCCGCCGCCAGGTTGCGGTCCCGGCCGAGGATCGCCCCGCCGTAGCCGGCTGAGAAGATGATCGGGATGATCTCCACGCCACGTTGCCCGCACAGGGCCTTGACCGCCTCCAGCCGGCGGAAGTACGCCGCGTCCCGCCGATCGAGGCTCGACAGCCCGGTGAGCACCATTCCGTTGAGCCCGTGATCGGCGGCCGTGTTGACGATCCGCCGAACGTCCGCGAGGTCCTGGTCCTTCGTCAGCGACCGGCTGACGTACACCCAGCGCAGCGGGTAGACCTTGCCGCCGGCCGGCGCGCTCGCCGCCGGCGCGAGCAGCGCGAGGACCAAGCAAGCACAGGTCTCGGCCGTTGTGAGTCGTCTGCTCATGTTGTCACCTTTCCTTGCCCCTCGCAGCCGCCCGAGGAAACGAATTTCGTGGATTTCGAGGGTGAAGTAAACCCCGCACCGGTCCATAATTCGACGCATCCGAGTTGGCGAAAGGACACCGCCGTGCGAACCCAAGACATCTACTTGGCCGTCGTCGTCGCGGGGGTCGTCGCCCTGGCCGGGGCGTCCGGGCGGGCGGCTTCGGCCGGTGCGCGGCAGTGGCGGATCGTCGAGCGGACCTTCCGGGCGAGCGGCGCCCGTGCGAAGGGGGTTTCGGACGCGGCCCTGTCGGCCACGTTCACCGGTCCGGGCGGGCGGCGGTACGTCGTGGGGGGCTTCTGGGACGGTCCGGCGACGTGGAAGGTGCGCTTCGCGCCTCCGGCGCCGGGGCGGTGGACCTGCCGGACCACGTGCAGCGACGCGAACGACGCCGGCCTGGGTGGGCGGAGCGAGCGCTTTGACGTCGCCCCGGCCGACGGAGACAACGCGCTCTATCGCCACGGCGGGTTCCTCAAGGTCAGCGAGAACCACCGATACCTCACGCACACCGACGGGGCGCCGTTCTTCTGGCTGGGCGACACGTGGTGGTTCTGCCCGTCGAACCTCGTGCCGATCGACACGTCCAGTTGGCCGGGCACGAAGTCGACGTACCGCCTGCTCGTCGAGACGCGCAAGGCCCAGGGGTTCACCGTGGCGCACATGGCCTTCCTCGGCGGGCCGTGGCGGAAGATCGCTTCGGGGGCGGTCGACCTGGCCTACTGGCGGAAGGTGGACCGCTACTTCGCGACCGCCAACGACGCGGGAATCGTGCCCGTGTTCGGCCTGGGCTTCCACCAGCAGCTCAACGACGTCTCGCTGGCCGAGCTGAAGCGCATCTGGACGTACGTGCTCGCCCGGCTGGGATCGTACGCGTGCACGTTCCTGGTTTGCGGGGAGTACAACCAGGCCGGCGCGAAGGACGCCCAAGGCCGGGTGACGTTCGGCCCGGCCGACGCCGCGCGGGTCAAGAAGCTCCTCGCCCTCGGGGCGTTCATCAAGCGGATCGACCCGTACCAGCGGGCGATGACGGTTCACCCGTGGTGGTACCGAGGCGAGAAGCGCCAGGTGTGGAACGAGGGTTGGTACGACTTCATCATGCTCCAGGGCGGTCACGGGCGGTGGGGGCCGGCGGCGAAGTTCTACCTGGACATTCGTGGCCGAGAGCCCGCCAGGCCGCTGCTCGAGGGCGAGTGCACGTACGAGGGCATCCACGGCTACGACGCGGGGGTGGTTCGCCATCACGCGTACCGGGCGATCCAGTGCGGGTCGTTCGGCTACACGTACGGTTCGCACGGGCTGTGGTACCCCAACCAGAACGCTCGGGACAAGAAGTTCAGCGAGTGGGGCCCGCCGGTGCCGTGGTGGGTGGCGCTGAAACGCCCCGGCGGGGCGCAGATGAAGCACCTGCGGGCGTGTTACGAATCGGTCCGCTGGTGGTGCCTGGCGCCGCGACCCGGGGCCGTCGAGACCGCCAGGAGCCTCGGCGAGCACCAGCGAATTCTCGCCCAGTCCGACGGCGAGGGGCTCTACCTGCTGTACTACCCCGCCAAGCTGCCCGCCGGCACCGAGGCTCGGCTTCGCGCCCGCCCGGGCGGCGGGTTCGAGGCGACCTGGTTCAACCCGCGGGACGGCAAGACGACGCCGGCGGGCAAGGCCGTTCGCCCGGGCGCAGCCGGCAAGGTGCCGCTGCCTGTTCCGCCCGATCGGAACGACTGGCTCCTGATCCTGCGTCGTCCGGCGCGGCGGACGTAGGGACCTGCCCATGCGAGCGACGTGTCGAACCGTGTGGTGGATGCCCCTGGTGCTGGCCGTTGGCCCCGTCGGGCCCATTGCTTCAGCCGGCGAGGGGCAAGTCCGAATCGCCCGCGTCGAGCGGATGCCGAACCTCCCCCAGCCGTTTGCCGTTCGCGACTGGAAGGCGGTGGCCCTCGGCTTCGATCGCCTGGCGTTCGACGCCAACGCCACGGGCGAGCACTTGCCGCTGATCTGGCTCGTGCGCGAGCGCGGCGGCGCCGAGCCGGTGACGTTCGGCCTGCCCAGCTACGTGGGCGACTATCGGGGGGCGTCGAAAGGCCGGCGGATGCACGAGGCCATCACCTGCATGGGGGCCGTCCTCGGCGCGACCGTGGCGGGTGTGGACAAGACCCGGGGCTCGCACAACTGGGTTCGCCTCTGCGGCTACTACTATGACCGGACGGCCAAGGGGCTGATCAGCAACCGGGGCGACACGGCCTCGGGCGGGAGCTTCTGGTACGACCTGTTCCCGCACATCGTTTTCTACGCCCTGGCCGAGAGATACCCCGACGAGGCCGACGCCGCGAAAATCGTCCGCCGAACCGCCGACCGCTGGCGCGACGCGGTCGAGGCCATGACCGGCCCCGACGGGCGAGCCAACTTCGATCACACGGCCTTCAACTTCCGGACGGGCAAGCCCGTCGACAATGGTCGGTGGATCGAGCCCGACGCCGCGGCGGGCATTGCCTGGATGCAGTACGCAGCCTACACGTGGTGGAAGCGGCCGGCCCACTTGGCGGGCGCCCGGGCGTGCATGGACTTCCTCGCTCGCCGGAAGAAGAACCCGTACTACGAGATCCTCCTGCCGTTCGGCGCCTATACGGCCGCCCGCCTGAACGCGGAATGCGGCTGCGACTACGATCTTGCCAAACTGGTGAACTGGTGCTTCGAGCGGAGCGACGTGCGCCCGGACTGGATGGTGATCGCCGACCGCTGGGCGGGGTGCGACTGTCACGGCCTGGCCGGCGCGGTGAACCGCCCGCCACACCGCCCGGCCGGCGGGGGGTACGCCTTCACGATGAACACGTTCGTGTCCGCCTGGCCTCTCGTACCCATGGTGCGGTACGACCCGCGGCTGGCCCGGGCGATCGGCAAGTGGATGCTCAACGCCGCCAGCGCCGCGAGGCTGTTCTACGCCAACGCGCACCCGCCGGGCCGTCAGAGCTGCCCCGGCTGGAAGGGCGACCCCCACAGCGTGATCGCCTACGAGGGCCTGCGGCACCTATGGGACGCCACCGAGCAGTTGTATGCCAGCGGCGATCCCATCCGTCACCGCTGGGGCCCCAAGACGGACTTCGGGCTCTACGGCTCGGCCTACGTGGGCCTCTTCGGCGGGATCGTCTCGCGAACGAACGAGGAGAAGATCCTGCGACTCGACCTGCTGGCGACGGACTTCTATCGGGACCAAGCTTACCCGACGTGCCTGTACTTCAATCCGCACGCCGAGGCGCGGGCCGTCCGCGTCGACGTCGGCACCGAGCCGCGGGACCTCTACGACTGCGTGGCCAAGCGGTTCCTGGCCCGGGGGGCGTCCGGCCGGGCCGCGGTGACCATTCCCCCCGACGGTGCCGTCGTGCTCGTGCTCGCCCCCGCCGGCGGCAAGACCACACGCCGAGGGCACAAGCTCCTGATCGACAACGTCGTCGTGGATTACAGGAGCCCGTAGTCAGGAGCCAGGCGCCCTGACAAGCCACTGGCTCTTCCCTGGCTCCTGACTCCCGACCACCGGCTCCTACTTGATCGCGACTTCCTTGCGGCTCTTGGCCGACCGGAAGATGCCGTCGATGATCTTCTGCGTCCAGATGGCCTCGCTGCCGGGCACGCGGACGGGCTTGTTGCGGAGGATGCTGTCGCAGAAGTGGGCGACTTCCAGCTCGTGGTGGGTGAGTCTCGTGGGCATGCCGTCGAGCCCCACGGTGTGGATGTCGCACGGCGTGCAGTCCATCAGGTGGCCGTTGGCCTCGAGCTGGACACTCAGCGGGCCGATGCCCGCGCCGCCCTTGTCGCCGAGGATGTGAGCGGCGTGGCAGTCCTTGTCCAGGTTGGCGATGAAGCTGCACTCGATGCTCATCGTCGCGCCGCCCTCGAAGCGCAACAGCGCGCAGGCGAAATCCTCGACGGTGTAGGTCTTGTGGTCCCACGGCCCGAACATGCCGAAGTGCCCCGGCGTGTTGCCGATCGTCTCGTACGTCGCGCCGCTGACGGAGACCGGCCTGGGCTTGCCCATCATCCACCACGTCAGGTCGATCTGGTGGACGCCGATGTCGATCAGCCCGCCGCCGCCCTGCTTTTCGAGCTGCCCGAAGACACCCCAGCTCGGCACGCCGCGCCGGCGGATCGACTGGCACCGGGCGTAGTACACCTTGCCCAGAACCCCTTGGCTGACGAGTTGCTGGACGTAGCTCGCGTCGGCGCGGAATCGCTGCATCAGGCCGATCTGGAGCTTCTTGCGGCACGCCTTGGCCGTGTCGACCATCTTCTTCGCCTCGCGCGGATTCATGGCCATCGGCTTCTCGCACAGGACGTGCTTGCCCGCCTTCAGGGCGTTGACCGTGATCTCGCAGTGGGGCTGGTTCGGCGTGCAGACGCTGACCGCGTCGATCTCCTTGAGCTTCAGCAGCTCGCGGTGATCGAGGAAGCACCGCTCCTCGGGCACCTCGTACTTGGCGGACTTGGCCTTCAGGACGTCCGGCTTGATATCGCAGATCGCCCACAGTTCCGCGTCGGGGCTCTTGGAGTAGCCGCTGTGATGAACGCCGGAAATGCCGCCCACGCCGATGATGCCAACCTTGAGTTTCTTCTTCTTCGCCATCAAACCCATTCCTTCCTCGTGCCAAGTTCTGTCGCTGCCGGTCCCGCCAAACGCGGGGATTGCACCACAACCGCCCTTGGATGGCAAGGGGCGTGTTGCAATAGAATACCACCGGCGGCGAGCCCGTTCCGGACCCGTCACACCGC
>Ga0272442_10011655_pt1 | contig 10697 bp, 3 predicted proteins | sample SSMForm2O_FD_200262 | JGI IMG/M metagenome (GOLD analysis project Ga0272442, IMG submission 200262) | Marine sediment archaeal communities from Little Sippewissett salt marsh, Falmouth, MA, United States - SSM-Form-2O | ecosystem: Environmental > Aquatic > Marine > Wetlands > Sediment ... | reverse complement strand
CGCCTTGAGCAGCATCTTCTCCGCGCCCTGCGGGTACTTCGTCTTCACGCCCTGAACGGTCGCCGGGAGATCGTGCGGGACCGCCTCCCGCACGGCCTCGATCGCGTCCGGCTTGTTCTGCTCGATGCCGATAATGGCGCGTTCCGCCTGCGTGGCCTTCAGGGCGATGGCGAGGCCACGGAACAGGTCCTCTTTGCGCTCGAGCATCAGCCGGTGATCCGTGGTCAGATACGGCTCGCACTCGCAACCGTTCGCCACCACGGTATCGACCCGCTTGCCCTCGGGCACGGCCATCTTCACGTGCGTCGGAAACGCCGCCCCGCCGAGGCCCACCATGCCCGCCTCCTGCACGGCCCGCACGATCTCCGCCGGGGTGAGCGCGTCCACCTCGCGCGCCTCGCCCACCACGGTCCCCTGGTCCGCGTCCGGATCCGTCTTCAGCACCACCGCCGGGGTCATGGCGCCGCTGGCGACGAACGCCAAGCCCACCTTTTTGACCGTGCCCGTGACCGGCGCGTGCATCGGCACCGACACGAAGCCGCCCGGCACCGCAATCGATTCGCCGCGACGGACCTCCTGTTTCTTCTCGACGCTCGCCTGGGCCGGCGCCCCGATGTGCTGCGACAGTGGCACAATCAGCTCGGGCGCAACCGCCAACCGCCGGACCGTGCACGCCCGGGTGGCGTCTTTGCACTCGGCCGGATGCACCCCGTGTGCAAAGGTCTTTGCTGCAGCCGCCATGCTCAACTCGATTCCGTCCGCGCTGCCTGGGACTGGGCCGACTGGGCCTTCGTTCCCTTGACAACGCCCTTGTCCTTATCCAGCCACACGATCGCCCCGGTCGGGCAGCCCTGGATGGCCTCCAACGACGCCCGTTCATTCTTCGAGTAATCCACGACCGCCAGGTTGTCCTCCATGTGGATGAGGCCCTCGGCCGCGTCCTTCACGCAGCGGCGACAGCCGATGCAGGCCACGTCGCAGTGGGCTCGGGCATCCTTGCCCAACTGGCGATTGCTGCACGCAACCCACAACCGGTGCGCCTCGTCATGCAGCGAGAACAAATCCTTCGGGCACACCACCACGCACTCGCCGCAGGCCGTGCATTTGTCTTCATCAACCACCGGCAGGTCGTGTGCGTCCATCGTGATGGCGTCAAAGGCACACGCCGCGGCGCAGTCCCCGAAACCCAAACACCCCCAAGGGCATCCCTTGCCGCCTCCCGAGACCAACGCGGCGGCGCGGCACGTCTCGATGCCGCGATAGCGGGCGATGTCCCGGGCGACGTGATTGCCCCCCGCGCACGCCACCCGCGCCACCCGCTTGTGGCGCGCACCCGCCTCGATGCCCAACAGCGCCGCGATCTCGGCGATCGCCTCGGCCGAGTTCACCGTGCACTGCGCCGGAGAAGCCGAGCCCGCGACCAACGCTTCCGCAAAGGCCCGGCACCCGGGGCGCCCGCACGCGCCGCAGTTCGCTTGTGGAAGCAGCTCATCAACTGCGTCGATGCGCGGGTCCTCATGGACGTGCAGCCTCTTGTTGGCCAGCGCCAGCACCGAGGACAGCCCCACACCCAACACCGCCATCAAGCCCCCGGCCACAAGCAAGCCGTTCATCGCTCAGCAAGACCTCGCTTCAGGCACGCAGACAACGGGCTGCAACCCCTTGTCTCGTCGCCCATCGCATCCACCTCATGATGCATCCGGGCTACTCCTCGTCGCCTACGCACGCATCCAGATCCGCCAGTTTCGAGTACAGGTCGTAGCGCGCAGCCACCAGCCGATCCGCCTCCTCCAAGAGTTGCTTGGCCCGTTCCGGGTCGGCGGCCTGGAGCACCCGGAAGCGGTTCTCCTGGCTTGCGAAGTCGGAGTAGGAAATCTTCGGCGGCTTGCTGTCCAGCTGCAGCGCATTCTTCCCCTCCTTGAGGCGGTTCGGGTTGTAGCGATACAGGGGGAAGTGGCCGGACTGAACCGCCCGCTTCTGGTTCTCGAGGCCCGTGCGCATGTCGATTCCGTGGGCGATGCAATGGCTGTAGGCGATGACGATCGACGGCCCATCGTAGGCCTCGGCCTCGGTAAAGGCCCGCACGCACTGCGCCGGGTTGGCGCCCATTGACACCTTGGCCACGAAAATGTTTCCGTAGGTCATCGAGAGCATCCCCAGGTCCTTCTTCATCTGCGGTTTGCCGCTCGCCGCAAACCGAGCAACCGCGCCCATGGGCGTCGATTTCGACGCCTGGCCCCCTGTGTTCGAATACACCTCCGTGTCCAGCACCAGCAGGTTGATGTTCCGCCCCGATGCCAGCACGTGGTCCAGCCCGCCATACCCGATGTCGTAGGCCCAGCCATCGCCGCCCAGCCCCCAAACCACCTTCTTCACCAGGTAGTCCGCCAGCGATCCCAGTTGCTTCTTCACCTTGGCCCCGCTGGCCGCCAGCTTCTCCTTCATCTGTGCCACACGCGCCCGTTGTGCCTCGATGTCGGCCTGCGTCGACTGGTCCGCGTCTCGGATTGCGACCAGCAGTTCGCGGTTGTCCTTGGCAAACGCGGCGCCCTCGTCCGCCAAGGTTTCCTCGATGAGCTCAAGCGCGCGCTCATTGAACTTGTCCACCGTCAGCCGCATGCCATACGCGAACTCGGCCGCGTCCTCGAACAACGAATTCGACCACGTCGGCCCGCGACCATCCCCGCGGGTCGTGTAGGGCGTTGTGGGCAGATTGCCGCCGTATATCGATGAGCAGCCCGTGGCGTTCCCGATGTAGAGCCGGTCGCCGAAGAGCTGTGTCAGCAGCTTGATGTACGCCGTCTCACCGCATCCGGCGCAGGCCCCTGAGAACTCGAACATGGACGGCACAAGCTGGCTGCCTCTCACCGTCGCCTTGTCGTACAGCGAGGGGTCCATATCGGGGATGCCCATGAAGAAGTCGAAGTTCGCGGCCTCCTGCTGGCGCAACGGCATCTGCGGCACCATGTTGATGGCCTTGCGCCCGGTCGGCTTCTTGCTCTCGTCGCGCTCCTTGCCCGGGCACATCTCGACGCACATCCCGCAGCCTGTGCAGTCCTCCGGCGCCACCTGCACCGTGTACTTCATGCCCGCGTACTGCTTCTCCCGCGCCGCCACCGACTTGAAACTGGCCGACGCGCCTTCCAGCTTGGCCGCGTCGTACACCTTGACCCGGATGGCCGCGTGCGGGCACACCAGCGAGCACATGCCGCACTGCAAACACGCCCCTGGGTTCCACTCCGGGATCTCCACCGCGATGTTGCGCTTCTCGTACTTCGTCGTGCCGACCGGCCACGTGCCGTCGGCAGGCATCGCGCTGACGGGGAGCAGGTCGCCTTCCTGACGCATGAGTTGGGCCGTCACGTTCTTCACGAAGTCAGGCGCGTGCGCTGCGACCGTGGGCGGTACGGTCTGCTTCCCTGCCGGACGCTCAGGCACGGTCACCTCTTGCAGCGCGTTCACGGCCGCATCCACGGCCTTGAAGTTCATCTGGACCACTTCCTCGCCTTTTCTGCTGTAGGTCTTCTTGATGGCCTTCTTGAGGCTCTCGATAGCCTGCTCCCTCGGCAGGATCCCCGAGATCGCGAAGAAGGCCGTCTGCATCGTCGTGTTGATCCGGGCGCCCAGCCCCAACTCCTTGGCCAACCCGATCGCGTCGATCACGTAGAACCGAAGCTTCTTCGAGAGGATCTGCTGCTCGACCTCGTCGGGCATGTGGTCCCAGATCTCGTCTGCCGAATACGGACTGTTCAGCAGCAAGACGGCCCCGTCCTTGGCCTTCGAGAGCATGTCGTACTTCTCTAGAAACGAGAAGTTGTGGCACGCCACAAAGTCCGGCTTCGTACACAAGTAGGGACTGCGGATCGGCTCGGGGCCGAAGCGCAGGTGCGACACGGTTATCGCCCCGGCCTTCCTCGAGTCGTACACGAAGTAGCCCTGCGCGTAGTTGTCCGTCTCTTGGCCGATGATCTTGATCGAGTTCTTGTTCGCGCCAACCGTCCCATCTGCGCCGAGCCCGTAGAACATGCCCTCGAATCGGCCAGGCGACTCCAGGTGGAAGTCCGCCACCGGCAGGCTCGTCCCGGTCACGTCGTCTGTGATGCCCACGGTGAAGTGGTTCTTCGGCTTCTCTCGGTCCAGATTATCGAACACCGCCTTGACCATGGCCGGCGTGAATTCTTTCGATCCCAGCCCGTACCGGCCGCCGACCACCTTCGGATAGCCCCGCACGTTGAGCCACTTGTCGCTCTGCGCTTCCCCGATCGCCGTACGCACATCAATATAGATCGGCTCTCCGATGGCGCCAGGCTCCTTGGTGCGGTCCAGCGTGGCGATCGACTTGACCGTGGACGGCAGCTTCGCGATGAAGGCTTTCACGTCAAACGGCCGGAACAGGCGGACCTTGATGACCCCCACCTTCGCCCCCTGCGCACACAGGTACTCGACCGTTTCGTGCGTCGTCTCCGCAGCCGACCCCATCACCACGATCACCTTCTCGGCCTCCGGATCGCCCACGTAATCGAACAGATGGTACTGGCGCCCCGTCAGTTCCGCGAACCGGTCCATCTGCTTCTGCACGATGCCCGGCGTTGCCGCATAATACTTGTTCACCGTCTCCCGCCCCTGGAAGAACACATCGGGATTCTGGGAGGTGCCCCGCAGCACGGGCCTGTCCGGCGTCATCCCCCGCTGCCGGTGGGCCATCACCAGGTCCTCGTCCAGCATCCGCCGCATGGTTTCGCGGTCCACCTCGTCGATCTTCTGGATCTCGTGCGAATTGCGGAAGCCGTCGAAGAAATGCACGAACGGCACGCGCGATGCCAGCGTCGCCGCCTGCGCAATCAGCGCATTGTCCATGATCTCCTGAATGCTGTTCGACGCCAGAAGCGCGAAGCCCGTCGAACGCACGGCCATCACGTCCGAATGGTCACCGAAGATCGACAGCGCCTGGCAGGCCACTGCCCGCGCCGAGACATGGAAAACCGTGGGCGTCAACTCGCCCGCGACTTTGAACATCGTCGGGATCATCAGCAGCAAGCCCTGCGAGGCCGTGAAGGTCGACGACAGCGCGCCCGAGGTCAACACGCCGTGCAGACTGGCCGCGGCCCCCGCTTCCGACTGCATCTCTACGATCTGCGGCAGCATGCCGAAGACATTCGTGAGCCCGCGCGCGCTCAACTCATCCGCGTTCTGTCCCATGTCCGACGACGGCGTGATTGGGTAAATCGCGCAGATCTCGTTCGTGTGGTGCGCCACCGTAGACGCCGCCGTGTTTCCGTCGATCATGATCTTAGTGGCCATACTTCGCTCTTCCTCTCCTGGGTTGTTTGCGCGGCTTAACGACTGCGGGTGGCCCTGGCCGTAGTACGCTCGGGCCAGCGCCGGTCCAACCACCCGAGGGATGGGCTCGCCTCGGAGACGCCATCAAATGGGGAGATTTTAGCACGCGCGGGCTACTGAATGCACGCGGCAACCGACGTCTTTCGACCCGCGGGCCGCAAGTACGCGCCATGATTGCCGCTACGCAACCGCTAGCGCTGTACCGGAACTCACGCAGGTAGCCGCAGAAGTCGGCCGCCGTTGCCAACGGCGGCCTCTTGCCGGCGAAACGCCGCGTGCGCTACGGCACCACCATGACCACGTCCACTACCACGCTGTCGCCCTCGCCATTGATGGTGAACGAATGGGAGTACGTGCCGGGGTCCAGGTCGCCGCGCCACACGGACACCTCCGGTTCATCGGGGGCCTCGCCGCACGCCAAGAAGCCCGACGACGGCGACACGCCAAGCCACGCAGGAAAGCCCGTCGTGTCGATGGTCCATACCAAGGTGCTCTGGCCGGTATTACTTATTGTCATGTCCAGAGCCGTCTCACTATCGCCGAAGTCCAGCCGGGTCGTGCCGGGATCAAAATCCGCGGACGTGACCTCCATGGCGGGCGGCAGGATCGTGGCCGTGAACAGGATCTCTACAATGATCGGCTCGGTCAACAACCAGTTGTTGTCAAATATCAGATCGAAAACGCCTTCGTAATCGCCCGCCTCCATCGACCGGTCCAAATCGAGGGTGATCGTGTCGACCTCATAGGTGGACGCCAGGTCGCCCTCCGCCGGCTGCGGCGACACGGTCAGGAGGCCCGGACTCTCGAGGAACCAACGCAGCCACACGCCGGTCGGTGTGTGGCTACCGCCGATGTTGCGCAACTCGATCTGAGCCGAGGCTACGCTCGTGCCGTAGTCGATCCGAAGCGCGTCCGAGGCCGGACTGGTGATCGTGATCTGCGGCGTCGGAAAGGCCGGGGCCAGGAACTCCGCGTCCTCGACCGGGATGCTGTCCGGATACGAGAAGTACTTCTGGTCCTGGTCGAGCGGGTCATAGAGCGGATCGTTGAGCGCGCAGTCGAGCCGGAACGAAGCCGAGGCTACGGAATCGAAGTCCAAGTAGAGCATGTCGCCGTAGCGGCCATAGCTCAAGGGCTCTTCGGCGGGCGGCGTCAACGACCACCGGCCCCCGCCCAGGTCCTCGACGGTCCAGTCCGCCACAATGCCCCCCTCGACGGGCGCGACCTGGGTGACGGTGAAGGTCTCGGTACTCGCGAAGGCGAACTCATAGCCGGGCACGTTGCGGGGGATATACTCGGCCCGCAGCACGACACGGGCATGGCCCCCCTCGATGCCGTCGGTGCGCAACGAGAACTGGCCCATCTGGATATCCCCGGCGATCTCGACATAATCGTACTCTTTCTGCGTGAAGGACCCCGAGATCACCCCCTGCTCCGCCAGGCAGACCTCGTCGTCGTCGTTCGGGTTGTCGAACGCGGCGTCGACGCGCACGGTGACCGGTGCGTCCTCGGTCAAGGTCACGTAGCTGAATACCACCTGAGACTTGAGGTCCTTCGCCACCGACTGGTCGCACGGGTCCGTGCCCAGCTCCTCGGTCTGGCACCAGTCGAAGAGCTCGGACACGATCGGGCGCACCACCGGATTGCCGGTCGGATCGATTTCGCCCGTCGGCTCCTGCGGCGTCGGATAGTAGTGCCCGCCCGATTTCGCCGACATGCGCGCCAGTGGCTCGTGGATCACGTTGTGGCCCCACCCGATCGGGAAGTAGCGCACCTTCACGTCCTCGAGGTAGTCGGCCACGTCACGGGTGCGCCCCGGCGGCGTGGTGAGCCGGCCGTCGGTCACGCTGATGATCAGCCGCTGGTCCGGGGCGTCGAAGGGAATTCGGAACTCGCCCAAGTCCTCCGCCTGCAACACCAGGGACGCGTCCAGCACGGCCGGCAGCAATTCCGTGGCGCCGTGGTCGAGGGGCGACAGATTGGCCAGACGTTCCTGGAGAACCGTCTTGTCGCGCGTGAACGTGGGGCCGAAGTCCGGCGCGAGGACAATGCGGGTCACCTGGCTGCGTTCGTGGAACTCCATCAGTGCGATGTTGTACGAGTCGGGCAACTCGTCGATGAGGGTGCTCACGGTCTGCGAGTACAGGGCCTGGAGCGGGTCCGGGGCTTCGGCCACGCTCGCGTCTCCCACGCTCATTGCCGCCTCGAGCATGCTGCCGGAGTAGTCCAGAAGAATGACGCAGTTGGTCCGGATGTGCTCGGCGCTGGTGAGGAACTGACTGGTTTCCGTGATTTCGACGGGGACGTCTTTCTCGAAGATCGAGAAACCATCCACATAGTCATCCAACTCGTCCCAGAGCAACGCAATGGGCTCGAAGGCGATATCGCGCATCAAGAGCACCCACCGCACTAACGAGGGAATGCGCGTGCGTGCGCGCGCGGCCTCGAAGGACAGCGGCGCGGCTTCCACCGACACGGTGACAACGGCCGGCTCGACGCTCTCGAGCGTCACGCGCTGGCCGTCCTCGTTTACCTCGAAGGCCGTAACGGACAGCGTGCCCGTCGCGCCCGTGCCCTCGAGTTGCGCGCGGTCGATGGATACGTCAATCGTTTTCCAGTCTTTGAGCAGATCAAGGGTCCCCTCGCTGCTGCCGGTCTCCGGATAATAGAACAGCCACGACTTGTTGCTCGATATCTCGAAGTTCAGGATGGAGCCCGGATCGCCGTAGTTGGCCACCTCCAGAAAGCTCGATATGCCGTACGGCCCGAACGCGATCTCGCCCGGCTTCACCCCGATGATGACTCGCTTGGGCACCTGCATCTCGATCCGCAACGGCAGCGGCGACCGGTCGTTGTCGTTGGACAGAATCGGGAAGGTATGGCTCTGGTCACCGAAGGTGAGCCCCGTGCGGTCTACGCGCACCCGCACCGTCGTGCGCTCCTGCGGTTCGAGGGTCCCCTGCGGAGAGTCCAGGAATTCTAGCCAAGACGGCACCCCCACCGTGTCGATCTGCCACTCCAACGTGCCGGTGCCGAGATTCATGATGTCGAATGCACTGTTGTTGAGCGAGGTGCCAAACGGCAGGAACGCCACGCCCTCCTCGTCCACGTTGGGCCGGCCGTCGGGCTGCGTCCCCGTGTCCACCGCGATAACCGACTGTCGCGCGATGTTCATGCTCACCAGGATGGTCGCCCCGGCCAACGCCTGGCCGTCGCCATCCTCGGCCGTCACGTCAAACACCCAAGTGTAGTCCTGATCCGCCGGCGCCAAGCCTGTCCGGTCCACCACCACCGTCACCATATCGGTCGCGTCGCCGCTCACCGAGCCCCGTGCGAACCCGTCCGGCTCAACCGGCGTCAGCGTCGCCCACGCCGGCCGGCTCGCTGTGTCGATGGTCCAGTTCACCACGCCCAGGCCGCCGTTCCAGATCGCCAGACGGCGCCGCACGTACGTCACCCCAAAGTTGAGTTCCGACGGCAGCGTCCGCAACGTCGGCGGCAGCGCGAACTGCGTCACCGACACGATGCCTTCCTGGGCATCGGGGGTGAAGACGCGCAGATAGCCCACGTACGGATTGTCCGGATCCGCCGTCACCTGCGACCGGTCCACCTGGACCGTCAGCGTGCTCGCCCCGCCCGCCGGGATCTGGCCCGTCGTCCCCTCGAGCACCGAGAGCCACGCGATCTCGGTCGTCACCCACTCGCCCTGCACGAACTCCACCTCTTCCAGCGACCACTCGAGCGTGCCGGTCCCCGTGTTCTGGATGGTCAACGGCTGCGACTCTTCCGTGCTGCCAAGGTCCAACTCCGTCGGCGTCACCAATAGGCGCGGGTCCGGACCTTCGATTCGCAACGTCACGGTCTCCGACCCGCCGTCCGAGTCAATCTCGATCTGTCCCGTGAGCGCGCCCGGCCCCAAGCCGTTGCGGTCCGCGCTCACGATAATGGTTTCGTTCGCCCCCACATCGAGCGCGCCGGCCAGGTCCCCGGCCGCGATGGTCACCCACGACGGCAAGGCCGGTCCGTCGATAGCCCACGTCAGGGCCGCCGAGCCGGTGTTCGTGATCGTGAGGGACAACTGGTCGATCTGGGGCCCAAAGTCCAACTCGAGGGGGTCGACCGACAGCGCCTGAACCACCGCGCTCACGTTCACCGTAGCGGCGCCCCCATTCGACGTGACCGAAATGGGGCCCCCGTTCGGGCCCGGATTCAACTGCGAGCGGTCCACGGTCACGGTAATGGTCTGGCTACCGCCGCTGGCCGTGCTGCCCGACAGGCTGCCCGGGTCAATGCTGAAGCCCGTCGGCAGCGGGGTCAGAATGTTCCAGGTCAGCGTGCCCGCGCCCGCGTTGCCCACGTCGAAGGTCCTCGAGAGAGCCGACCCTCCGAAGTCCAACTCCGTGGGATCCACTTCAAGCGTCGGCGGCGCAACCACCGTGGTGCTGACCGCCACGCTGCGCGTGCCGCCCGTCGAGCCGATCGTCACCAGCCCCTGTTGCGTGCCTGGCGCGAGGGCGCTGAGATCGGCTTGGAGCGTGACCACCTGGCTGTCCGCCGTCAGCGTGCCCCGTTGTGGGCTGGGCGTCAGCCAGGCCGGGCTCGCCTCGACCTGCCACTCGAGTACCCCGGGGCCCGCGTTCGATACCGTAAACGCCGCCGTGCTGACGTCGTTGTCAAAGGTCAAAGCCGCGGGCGAGACGTTTAGGACGGGTGCGCCCAGTGGGCAGCCCACCAGGCCCAACGGCGCCAGCGCCAACAATCCCCAAATCCAAACCCATTTGCTACGGAACATACGCGATTCCTCAACGATCTGTACCAAATCTCAGTACCGCGGCGGCCGCGGCGGCCCGTCACGGTATTGCCGGGTCGTTCGGGGCCGGGTCGTCCAGGTCCGGCGTCCCGTCCTCATCCGCGTCACCCACTTCGTCGTCGTCCGGGTCCGCGTCGTCGAAGTCGTCCCACGAGTCATCGTCCCGATCCCAGACCCCCGGCTCCTCCGGGTCAAAGGGCTCGGCGAAATCAAACACATCGCGGGCCGGTTCCGCCACGTCCGAGCCCTGGGCCACCCGCAGCACTTCCTCCGGATTCAAGTGCCCGCCGGGATACAGGAAGTACTTGGCAAGGCCCGGCTCGGCATACAGCGTGTTGTCCGCACGGAAGGCCACCGTAAACCCATCGTCCATGCTCAAGCCCTCGAAGCGCAGCCGGAGCAGGTCCCCGAACGCACCGAACTGCAAGTAGTCGCTCGGCTCCGTGACCAGCGTGAATACACCGTTCCCCTCCGGGATCGAGCGCCACGCCGTGACCAGTCCGTCCGCCGCCACCGTCGCCGCCCCGTCATCGAGCGCGGCCTTGAG
>Ga0272442_10011654_pt1 | contig 10697 bp, 11 predicted proteins | sample SSMForm2O_FD_200262 | JGI IMG/M metagenome (GOLD analysis project Ga0272442, IMG submission 200262) | Marine sediment archaeal communities from Little Sippewissett salt marsh, Falmouth, MA, United States - SSM-Form-2O | ecosystem: Environmental > Aquatic > Marine > Wetlands > Sediment ... | reverse complement strand
GAAAAACTTATTCGTCTTGATCCCGCGGATTTCCCTTTCCGTGAATGGCTTGTTATCCGTTTCGCCCGTGACCGGGCAATCGACCCTTCAGGAATTTCTGACAGTCCCTTTATGAAGGACTTCTCTGAACATTACACTTCCCGTGAAAAACAATATTTTATTAAGCTTATAAGAATGATGCAGTTCGCGAACCTCTGGAACAATACCTTCCGTAACAATCCATGGCGGCCCGAACTCGAAGACCAGGGCCTCTGCTGTCCTGTTCAGTTCCCCCCGAAAAAAGATGATTAACTGCTGTCTCCTGACTTATCTGAATATTTAACACGGCAATAATTCCTGTTTACACAACCACCGCCGGAGGCGGCGGCAACCTGTATTTCAGAATAATCATTATCAGTTTTAAATATCCGCCGCCTTAGGCGGCGTATACAACATAGCGTTTAACCCTCTATAAGTTAAGGAATAAATACTGGATTTAACTTGATTTTAATAGTCAACTGTTTCATTATTATCCTATGAAATTACTGTTTTCACATACTGTTCCTGACGATGTCTCAGGTGTACGTTTTGACCGCTATGCAAGCGATGTGTTTGTATATTTTCCCTCCAGGAACAGCGCCCGTAAGGCTATCAAACAGGGGGCCCTTTTAATTGACGGGGACATGCGAGCCCCCAACCATACTGTAATGCCAGGTCAGATAATCGATTTATACGAATACCACTCACATCATCCCGGACTATACCGCTCTCACGTTCCTGTGGTGTACGAGGATGATCACATGGCAGTTCTTGAAAAAAAGCCAGGCATGCCTGTAAACGGTAACAGGTTCCGTACGCTTGAAAATTCGCTGCCTGTAAACATTTCACAGTCAGGGCTTTCAGACGCGCTTGAATGGCCCAGGCCTGTGCACAGGCTTGACAGCGCCACAGGCGGCCTTATTGCTGTTGCCAAAACAAGGCAGGCGCTTGCTGATCTCGGCCGCCAGTTCCAGCAAAGGCGTATAAATAAAAGGTACCGTGCTGTTGTTTCCGGACGCCTTAAAGGTTCAGGCATTATACGCAAACCGTTAGACGGCCGTGACGCTGAAACTTTCTACTCATCGATTTCTCATTATCCGTCCATAAAAAATGGTTATCTCACCCTGGTTGACCTCAGGCCTCTTACCGGCAGAACTCACCAGCTTCGCAGGCATATGTCCTCAACCGGATATCCCGTGATGGGTGATAAACTTTACGGCAGGGACGGGGAAGTCCTTCTCGGCAAGGGTCTCTTTCTCTGGGCTGTTGAAATCTCCCTTACACACCCTGCATTCGGGTGGCCCCTGACAATCAGGATTACAGAGCCGGCAAAGTTTCACTCACTTCTCGAGCGTGAGGAAAAACGGTGGAAGAAATACCACTGAAAGATAAAATATCTCTTCTCAGGGGGACAGACCTTTTTTCCATGTTCACCCTTGATGAACTTACCCTTATAGCGGGCCAGAGTACATGTGTGACATTCAGTCAGGGTGAGGCGGTTTTCAGAAGCGGCATGAGGGCTGAACACCTGTATATTATCAGGTCCGGTTCAGTAATGATACACAGGAAATCTGAAGGAATTGATAATTATATTGCGAAATACATTGAGGGTGACTGTTTTGGAGAACTTGAAATGCTTCAAAATTCCACCCGTACCGCTGATGCGATTGCAGAAAAATTTACCAGTCTTCTGGTATTCCCGGGCACAGGCTCAGATTTTACAAATGTACTGGGCAGCCACCCTGAAATCTCAGCTCGTATACTTTACAAGTTTATCGCGCTTGTTGCTGAGCGTATCAGAAGCACAAACAGGCTGATTTCCGAAAAGACACCATGGATCCAGGAACTTAAGAACCATCTTTTTCACGACAAGCTGACAGGTATTTATAATAAAAAATATCTTGCTGATGACCTTATGTCAAGGCTCCTGGACGGAGGCCTTTATACATGCATTTTAATGATCAAGCCTGATAACTTCAAGGAGATCAACGACTCTTTCGGCCACCAGGCCGGCGACACTGTACTCAGAAAAATCGCTGAAACGATCAAGTCTTCAATAAGGGGGAAAGACATCCCTGTGCGATACAAAGGAGACGAATTCACAGTAATACTCCCGGACACCGACAGGCAGGGTGCAAAACAGGCTGCGCAAATGATCAGGTCTTCAATAAATAGCCTGGACCTCTCGGACCTGCTGAGCGGGACATCAATAAATATTACTGTAAGTATTGGAATATCCGTTTATCCGGAAAACGGTGATTCAGACGTAATAGTTACTGAATACGCTTACATGAAAATGTATGAAGCCCGAAACAGCGGCGGGGACAGCATACATGAATAAAAACATAAAATTTATCAGGGGAACCGGGCTTTTTTCTCTTCTCGAAGACAGAGAGATCCCTGTGATCATGTCATTCCTTGAAGAGACGCATGTACCTCAGAATACCGTTATTTTCAGGGAGGGGGAACCCGGAGACAGGATGTATCTCGTACGCGAAGGTTTTGTTACAGGTAAAACCTTTCTCAAGAACAATATTGAGCGTCATGTTGCTGATTTCCCTCCTGGATCGTTCTTCGGTGAAATGTCTATATTTGAACGCGCACCCAGATCAGCGACATGCGTAACAGTAGAAGACTGTATACTTCTGTCTCTCCACGAGGACAGGCTGTTTTCCCTTATCCGTACAGATCCCCTTATCGCCATCAAGATAATGTACCGTATGCTTAACATCACAACTGAACGTCTCAATGAAAGTAATGAATTCCTTTCTGAGATGGTAATATGGGGAGAACAGGCGAGAAAAAGGTCCATTACCGACGAGTTGACAGATCTTTACAACAGGCGTTTCCTTGATGAATTGCTTGCGCAGTACAGTGTAAAGCAGATGGATAATCAGGATAGTATATCCATGCTCATGATTGACATAGATCATTTTGCTGAAATTAATGAATATTACGGCAGAAATAATGGAGACCGCCTGCTTGTTGAAATAGTACAGCACCTCAAATCATGCATCAGTGAAAATGATTTCCTTGCCCGCTACGGTGGTGACGAATTCTGCCTTGTTCTACCTGACATGAAAATTGATAGAGCCCTGGAACTCTCTGAAATAATACGAGAAACAATACAGAATATTGATTTTTCAGATATAATCAGGAAATCAGGACTTTCTGTAACGGTAAGCATTGGAGTTGCCTCATTTCCCGTGAATGCATCATCAATAGAGGCTTTATTAAAGGTCTCTGACAGCGCACTCTACAGTGCCAAGAGTCAGGGAAGAAACAGGGTCGTATATGCATGATAACCTCAGGTAAAAGGAGTACACCGGATATGCAGAAGAAATCAATACACAGCCTTGCTGAAAAGAACAGTATAATCGGTAATATTATTGACGCCATTATCAGTGGTAACCGTTTTCTCATTGCAGGGCACCGTGACTATGATGAAGACTGTATTTCTTCATGCGTCGCAATGGGCCTCCTTCTGAAGAAGTTCCACAAGGATGTTACTATCTATATCAGCAAGCCCGTGCATGAGCATTTTCAGTATCTTGTTAACATCTGCGAGTATAATTCCATTAATGTGACAAATTCATTTAAAAAAAGCGATAATGAGGTTGACACCATAATCATCTGCGATACACCGAAACCCTCAATGATTGACGCGAACCAGACCATTCGGGCCATGCTGAAGAACGACATGGTACGTGTAATAGAAATTGACCATCATATCGGCGCAGACGGGCAGTACATTGGTGATCCCGGCTACCGCCTTGTTACTGAAGCATCATCAGCATCCGAGCTTGTAGGTCATATTGCACTTCGCCTGAAAAGGAGAAGGAAGCTGCTGAGGAAATTTCAGATAGATGATCTTTTCTCGCGTAACTTTGTCCTTTCAATATTAACCGGTATTATCGGAGACTCACAGATGGGCAAGTTTCTCAAAAGCCCGCGCGAAAAACGTTATTACCGTGTATTCAGCAGGATGTACAACAAGCTTCTCGCGAGTAAAACTACAAAGGATACTAACTTTTCGGACAAGAACCAGGTTTACGATGAGATACAGAGCCTTTCAAGAAGTGAGGCTGCCTGCTACAATTACATGCTCTCGGTCCGTAAGTTTTCCAAATCAATAGGATATGTTATCCTTGCAGAGAATGATATTGACCGTCTGACAATGCAGTGCGACATTGACGCTATTGTTTCGGTTTCCCGCGCAATGGCGGACAGGCTGGCCGAGGAAAGCGGAAAGCTGAGCCTTATTTCATATTATGACCATGAAAAGGGCTCTGATCTTATCCAGTTCAGAGTACGCAGGAGCAAGAAATTTAAAACATTTGACGTCAGGAATATACTGACTCAATTCTCCATAGAAAACGGAGGGGGACATGAAGGTGCGATCGGTTTCAGGATTCCGCGAAAAGAATTACCCGATCTCAGTTCCTATGTTGAAACTCTCATCACCGGCATTGAGAACACAATTGAGTCACTCACATGAACCAGGGCTGTAAGAGCCTGTTCAGATACTAATTTTGGAAAATATTTATGTCACATTATACATTAATCGCAACTTCCGCATTCGGAATAGAATCCGTGGTCGCGGATGAGCTTCGCAAACTTGGCTACAATGAACTTACTGTAAATGACGGCAGAGTAATTTTTACAGGTGACGAGACTGATATTGCCAGGTGCAATATCTGGCTCAGATGCGCGGACAGGGTACTGGTACGTATGGCGGAATTTCCCGCACGTGATTTTGAGGAGCTTTACCAGGGAGTACTGGCTGTTGAATGGGAAAAGATAATCCCTGAAAACGGCATCATGCATGTAAAAGGCAAATCTGTACGCTCAACACTGCACAGTGTGTCTCACTGCCAGTCAATCACCAAAAAGGCGGTCGTGGAAGCAATGAAACGCCGTTATAAACGTGATACCTTTCCCGAGAACGGCCCGTTGTTTACAATCGAAGTAGGGATGCTGAGGGACACTGCAACAATCACCCTTGACACATCAGGACCGGGCCTTCACAAGCGAGGTTACCGTGTCACAGGAGGTGAAGCTCCGATCAGGGAAACACTTGCCGCTGCCATAATCTACCTTAGCAGGTGGACACCGGATAGAATTTTTGCGGACCCTTTGTGCGGTTCCGGTACTATTGCAATTGAGGCCGCAATGAAAGGTCTCAATATCGCGCCCGGTCTAAGAAGAAATTTTGTTTCCGAGACGTGGAACATGATACCTTCGAAGATATGGAACTCCCTGAGAAGCAAAGCAGAAGAATCCATACTCGAAATCAGTCCTGTAATATTCGCCTCTGACATGGATACCCGTGTATTCAGGACCGCCCGCGAGAACGCCGAACATGCGGGAGTGGGGGAGCATATCATTTTCCAGAAAAAACCAGTTGAGGAATTCAGTTCAAAAAAAAGGCTCGGATGTATTGTGACAAATCCACCCTATGGTGAACGCCTGGGTAAACCCGATGACATGGAACATCTGTACAGGGCAATGGGCGATGTATTCAGGTCGCTTGAAGACTGGTCATATTTTATTCTTTGTGCGCACCCTGACTTTGAAAAACATTTCGGCATGAAGTCAGTCAAAAACCGCAAACTCTACAACGGCAAGATTAAAACCTACCTTTACCAGTATTTCGGCCCACTCCGTTGATTCCGTATTAATAGTTTTCAGTAATAATACACAAACATATACCTGCCGCCGCCGTAGGCGGCTGGGACGGATTAGAAGTTTCAAAATTATCTATTGACCACCGCCGCCAGAGGCGGCGGTTACAGCATTTACCTGCAATAATTTAAATAATTAATTCTGATCAGTTTTACAGCTGAACTGATTTTATGTTGACAATAAGTTCATTCCTTAATATTTTTTTCAACACGAAGAACGTAATTTTGCAACACTTCAGTATTCATCCTATTTACATAACAAAACAGGACATTATATGAATATTTCAGCAGATATTTCAGGGCTTATCGGCAGGACCCCTCTTGTGCGCCTGAACAGGATTACAGAGTTCTGCAGGGCGGAAGTTTATGCAAAGCTCGAGTATTTTAATCCTGGTGGTTCAATCAAGGACAGGATAGCCCTCTCCATGATTGAAAAGGCCGAAAGGGACGGCCTTATTGACCCTGATACGGTTATAATTGAACCTACCAGCGGAAACACCGGAATAGGCCTTGCAATGGTATGCGCTTTAAAAGGTTACAGTTGCGTCATTACCATGCCGGACAGCACCAGCCTTGAACGAAGAAAAATTCTCAAGGGCTATGGAGCATGCCTTAAACTTACACCAGCTGACGGAGGCATGAAGGCCGCAATAACCATGGCTGAAGAAATCGCCCGTGAACATGACAAGTCCTTTATACCAATGCAGTTCAGCAACCCCGCGAATCCTGAGATTCATATGAATACAACCGCATCCGAGATCTGGGAGGATACTGAAGGGCAGGTTGATATATTTATCGCAGGGGTCGGTACAGGTGGAACAATTACAGGCACGGGCAGGGCGCTAAAGCTGAAAAATCCAGTAGTCCGGGCTGTAGCTGTTGAACCGGATTCATCCCCTGTACTTTCAGGAGGGGAGCCGGGTCCTCACGCTATTCAGGGTATTGGTGCCGGCTTTGTTCCGGATAATGTGGACAGGACCGTAATTGATGAGATTATAAGAGTCAAAGATGACCAGGCTATTGACATGGCGCAGCGTCTAATGAAGGAAGAGGGCATATTCGCCGGAATATCATCCGGAGCCAATGTATATGCAGCCGTCAAAGTTGCAGAGCGCGAGGAAAACACCGGGAAAAAAATTGTTGTCATAGTTTGTGACACAGGCGAACGCTATCTCAGCACATCTCTATTTGAGGAAGAGTCATGATAGATAATAAAACTCCTGATAATCACAGAAGCATATTCGTGAACGATGACTTGAGCGGCTCGGATATCAACAGAGTCGTGGACAGCCTGTGCGCCCCTGAATCATACGGACGTGTATATCACAGGGCAAATCACCTTGTGCCCATGCCATCCTCAGAGATACTCGGCGATATTGTTGAGCTTCTTAAATCAATAATATTCCCGGGCTACTTTGTAAACTCCGAGGTACGTCCGGAAACAATGAAATACTATATCGGTTCCAATCTTGACCGTATATTCATACTTCTTGCTGAGCAGATCAAGCGCGGGTTCTGCTTTTTATGCGACGGCATTGATAAATCATGCGGGGATTGTGAAACCCGCGCAAAAAATATTGCCAGGGACCTTTTACTCAAGCTCCCCCATATACGTCACATGCTTTCAACTGACGCTCTTGCCGCTTACGAGGGAGATCCCGCTGCTAAAGATGTTGGTGAGACTATTTTCTGCTACCCGAGCATGAACGCTCTCTCAAACTACAGGATTGCTCACGAGCTTTACCTCAATGAAGTGCCGCTTATTCCAAGGATCATCACTGAAATGGCTCACTCAACTACAGGCATAGATATCCATCCGGGCGCCATAATAGATGAATTTTTCTTCATCGATCACGGCACAGGCACTGTTATTGGAGAGACATGCATTATTGGCAAACGCGTAAGAATATACCAGGGCGTTACACTTGGCGCTAAAAGCTTTCCGCTTGATGAATCAGGAAATCCCATAAAAGGCATTCCACGTCATCCTGTTGTCGAAGATAATGTTACAATATATTCCGGGGCTACCATTCTCGGAAGGGTGACTATAGGGCAGGGCGCTGAAATCGGCGGAAACGTCTGGCTTACAAGGAATGTTCCTCCCGGGGCAAGGGTAATCCAGCATTCCGCTGATGAATGTAAATTTGAAAACGGTTCAGGGATCTAAAAATTAAAAGTCAGCCAGAAATTCACTGGTCAGTTTTTCTTATAAGAAACTTCTGTGCTGTACCGTTCAACGGGTCCCATACCGGGGAAAACGGCGGAGCGTACCCGAGATCAAGATAGGCGAACTCATCAATACTCATTCCTGAAGTAATCGCGGCAGCAATTACATTTGTGCGCAGCGCGGCCCCGTCACTGCCCGCAATCTCTCCCCCGATTATTTTCCTTGTTCCCGAATCAATTGTTATTGAGATGAATATCTTCTGTGCCATCGGGCAGTAACCTGCGCGTGATTTCCATGTTGCAGTACGCGTTTCCGTACTGATACCGTTTTTCTCTGCATCAGTACTGTTAAATCCTGTTTTGCCAACCTCAAGGTCAAATATCTTTACGAATTGTGATCCCGCTATTCCGTTAAACCTTTCATTATTCACGCCTGTTGCATGGAGGCCTGCGACACGTCCCTGTTTGTTTGCTGTTGATCCCATGGGCATGTAGGTGTCCTTTCCTGTTATAATATGTTTTACTGTTGCGCAGTCTCCTGCAGCATATACTCCCGGGATACTTGTACGCGAATGCTCATCAATGATTATTGCGCCCCTTTCTGTCATGGATATTCCGCTGTTCCTGAGAAAACCGGTGTTTGGTAAAACACCGACAGATACAAGCACCAGGTCACTCCTGATCCTTCCAGTGTCTGTATTTATAATAATGCTGTTATCATCCTGTTCAATAGACTGAATATTTTCTCCTGGTTTTATTTCTACTCCATTTTCCTCAATTTTAACTCTTATTAATTCCCGAATCTCATCAGACATGGTCATTGCCACTGATTCCATTCTTTCAAGTATTGTAGTTTTTATTGAAAGCCTCGTAAAAGCCTCTGCCATCTCAAGACCTATAAAGCCGCCCCCTATTATTACAGCTGATCCAGGTCTGTTTTTACTGATATTTTCCTTTATTGAAATGCCATCAGCAAGATTTCTCAGCATAAAAACATTTTCACTATTGATACCCTCAATTGGAGGAACAAACGCATGCGCACCTGTTGCGATTACCAGCTTTTCATATCCATATATCTTATTTTCTCCCTGTTCCAGTATTGTTACTGTGTTTGATTTAAAATCCACTGATGTTGCTTCTGAATTGCTGCTTATCATTATATTACGCTTTTCAACGAAATTATCCCTGTCAATAGCTATAAGGTCATCCGAATTCTTTATATCACCCGCAATATAGTATGGCATTCCGCATGCTGCATATGAAACGTGATTCCCTTTGTCAAAAACAGCTATTGATATTTCATTATTCATGCGCCGAGCCTGTGATGCAGCGCTCATTCCTGCCGCGTCTCCGCCTATAACAAGTAAGTCATATTTTTTCATTTCGGACCTTCGATATTATTATTTAAGATTGATTAAGTATATTTCCATTCATGTCGCCAGTCAAGCATTTTTGTTATTTAGTATTTTATTATTTTATTTCTTTATTATTTACTTGACTTTCTATATGATATTTAATAAATTATACAAAAATACAGGAGGACGTCGTGGACGTAAAAATTACAGAAACTGCTAAAAATATACTTATTGATGAAATGAAGTCATCTGAATACAGCAGCCCTGCTCTCAGGATTGTTTTTAACGGTTTCGGGTGAGGCGGTCCCCGTATGGGACTGGCTCTGGATGAGCTTGCCGGAACAAAGGATCATGTACACGAAAATAACGGTATCAGTATCCTGATGGACAACACTATCAAGCGTTTCCTTGAAAACGGGGAACGGCTTACAGTTGATTTCCGTGAAACCCCTTATGGTAAAGGTTTTATTATTGACGGTGGCAGCACCTGCTGAAAGCAGTGAATCATGATAAAGCAACAGGGGGAGTCATTGACTCCCCCTGAATCTTTCTAATACTTTTCACATAATATTTCAAAATACGAGCGCGGGTGCAGGCATGCAGGGCATTTTTCCGGAGGCTCTGTTCCGTCGTAAATATATCCGCAGTTTCTGCATTTCCATGTCTCTGTTGAGCCCTTCCTGAAGACTTCACCTTTTTCGATATTACTCAGAAGAGCAAGATATCTTTCCTCATGGTGTTTTTCCACTTCAGCTATCTTCATGAAAATATTTGCGATATTTTTAAAACCTTCTTCCTCGGCAACCTTTGCTGCTTCAGGGTATAAAACTGTGTGTTCCTCATTCTCACCCATTGCGGCCGATTTCAGGTTTTCCGCTGTAGTGCCAATTTTACCGGCAGGATAAACAGCTGTTATCTCGCAATCACCCCCTTCAAGCTGCTTGAAAAATAGTTTTGCGTGCTCCTTTTCATTCTCAGCCGTTTCAAGGAAAATTGCAGCTATCTGTTCATACCCCTCCTTTTTGGCCTGTGACGCGAAAAATGTATACCTGTTTCGCGCCTGTGACTCGCCGGCAAATGAGGCGAGCAGGTTTTTTTCTGTCCTGGTACCTTTTATTGAAGCCATAATCCCGTCCTTTTTTAATTTTATTCATACTCCGCAGCATCAAAATTCCTCTGCGATAACTCCCTGTCAATCATAAATAACCCGCTTCCCTTTGATCCCGCCAGGCGTATCTTCTCAAGAACAGCACTCGCATTGGCTTCCTCTTCAACCTGTTCACTCACAAACCACTGAAGCATAACACCTGTTGCATGGTCCTTTTCATCCATTGCCATGTTTACAAGTTTATTGATCCTTTCAGTGATATACTGTTCATGAGCATAAGCGTCTTCAAAAACCTTTTCAGCGTTTTCCCATTCATTCCCGGGTTCCTCAATTCGGGTCAGTTTTACCCTTCCGCCTCTTTCAATT
>Ga0272442_10011652_pt1 | contig 10697 bp, 11 predicted proteins | sample SSMForm2O_FD_200262 | JGI IMG/M metagenome (GOLD analysis project Ga0272442, IMG submission 200262) | Marine sediment archaeal communities from Little Sippewissett salt marsh, Falmouth, MA, United States - SSM-Form-2O | ecosystem: Environmental > Aquatic > Marine > Wetlands > Sediment ... | reverse complement strand
AACAGAAACATTTAAATAGTATATATTTCTTGTGTATACATATAAGTGTATACAATATACTTGTATCACCTCTTTTCAACCTCAGCCACATCTTTTGATGTGGCTTTTTATATTAGAGAAAAAACAAAATGGATATATTTGATAACACAATTTTGTGCAAGAAATGCAAAACAGAAATGCAAAAAGCAAAAGTTTCTAAAAATGGTTTTATTTTTCGTGCAATTATTTGTCCTAAGTGCCATTTTAAAATAATTCATCCAGTAGATGAAGAAAAATATAATAAATACATAAATTTAAAAAACAAAGAATTTAGAGTTAAAATGAGGCTTGTAGGAAATAGTTATGCGGTTTCAATTCCAAAAGAAATTGTCTCATATATGAGAGCTCAGGAAAAAATGATGAATGACATGGTTAAATTATGTTTTGAAGATTTTGGAAGATTAAGTTTAAATTTTAAAGATAAAAAGGAGATTTTAAAATAAAATGTCAGAAGAAAAAGAAATAAAATTAAATGTTGTTGAAGCATTGCAAGATGATGCATATAAGGGAATTGCAAGATTAGACGCAGAAGTAATGAGACTTTTAGAAGTTAGAAGAGGAGATGTTATAATTATTAAAGGAAATCGTGAAACAGTTGCTATTGCTGATAGAGCATATCCTGCAGATGTTGGAGAAGGAATTATTCGAGTTGATGGAATTATAAGAAGAAATGCAAGAGCAAGCATTGGAGATGTTGTTACAATAAAAAAAGCAAATATTAAAGAAGCTAAAAAAATAATTATTGCTCCTGCTCAAAAAGGAATTATGGTTCAAGCAGATTCAGAAAGTCTTAAACGAGGATTATTAGGAAGAAGTGTTCTTAAAGGAGATATTTTAGTTTTAGGAGGAGTTCAAAGAAGAAAAGATTTATTTTCAGAAGAGTTTGGAGATATGAATGATGTTTTTGGAAATTTAAATGAGATTTTTAATGGCATGGGAAATCTTGGAGGAGGAGTTACTCAAATAAAATTTATTGTTGTGAATTCTAATCCTAATCAACCAGTTTATATTAGTGAAAATACTCAAGTTGTTTTAAATCCTAAAGCAGTTGAAATTTCAGATGAGAAAATACCTGAAATAACTTATGAAGATATTGGAGGTTTAAATGAAGAAATTAAAAAAATTAGAGAAATGGTTGAGATTCCATTAAAGCATCCTGAGATTTTTCAAAAATTAGGTGTTGATGCTCCTAAAGGAGTTTTATTGCATGGGCCTCCTGGAACAGGTAAGACTTTACTTGCTAAAGCAGTTGCAAATGAATCAGATGCAAATTTTATTTTATTAAATGGGCCAGAAATTATGTCAAAGTTTTATGGTGAATCAGAGAAAAAAATTAGAGATATTTTTGAAGAAGCAGAAAAAACAGCTCCGTCAATTATTTTTATTGACGAGATAGATGCAATTGCTCCTAAGAGAGAAGATGTTCATGGAGAAGTTGAAAGAAGAGTTGTTTCTCAGATTTTAACTATGATGGATGGATTAAAAGCAAGAGGAAAAGTTATTGTTATTGGTGCAACTAATCGTCCAAATGCTCTTGATCCTGCTTTAAGACGTCCAGGAAGATTTGACAGAGAAATTGAAGTTGGAGTTCCAGATAAAAAAGGAAGATTACAAGTTCTTAAAATTCATACAAGAGGAATGCCTTTGAAAAATGTTAAATTAGAAGAAATTTCAAATTTAACTCATGGTTTTGTTGGTGCTGATTTAGAATCTTTAGCAAAAGAATCTGCAATGAATGTTTTAAGAAAATATCTTCCGCAAATGAAATTAGATAAAGAAGAGCAAATTCCTCAAGAAGTTTTAGAAAAATTAATTATTAGACATAAAGATTTTGTTGAGGCTCTTAAAGTAGTTCGTCCATCAGCAATGAGAGAGGTTTTTGTTGAAGCTCCAAATGTTTCTTGGGAAGATGTTGGAGGTTTAGGACCAATTAAGCAAGAACTTTCAGAAGCAGTTGAGTGGCCATTAAAACATGCTGAATCATTTAAGAGAATTGGAATTCGTCCAGCAAGAGGAATTTTATTATATGGACCTCCTGGAACAGGTAAGACTTTACTTGCTAAGGCAGTTGCAAAAGAATCAGAAGCTAATTTTATTCAAATTAAAGGTCCTGAGTTATTAAGTAAGTGGGTTGGAGAATCAGAACAAGGTGTAAGAAAAGTTTTTGAGAGAGCAAGACAAGTTGCTCCGTGTGTTGTGTTTTTTGATGAAGTTGATTCTTTAGCAGGAAAAAGAGGAAATGAAGCAGGAAATAAAGTTACTGAAAGAGTTTTAAATCAAATTTTAGCTGAAATGGATGGTTTAGAAGATTTAAATGATGTTTTAGTTATTGGTGCAACTAATAGGCCTGATATGTTAGATAGTGCTTTATTAAGACCAGGAAGATTTGATAAAATTTTGTTAGTTAATGCTCCTGAAGAAAAAGGAAGAGAGAGAATTTTAAATATTCACACTAAAAATATGCCTCTTGCAAAAGATATTAGCATTAAAAAAATTGCAAAGCAAACAGAAGGTTATACTGGAGCTGATTTAGAAGCTGTTGCAAGAGAAGCTGGTTTATTAGCTTTAAGAGAAGACATTACTGCCAAAGAAGTTAAAAATAAACATTTTGATGAGGCTCTTACTAAAGTTAAGCCAAGTATAACAAAGAACACAATTAATGTTTATAAAAAAGTAGAAGAGGATTATTTAAAAAATGCAAAGTCTGCACTTCCAACTGCAGAAAGTTATTTAGGATAAAATGTCAGGGTATAATAAACTTGATAGTAGATTAGAAGAGATTTCTGTGGTTTGTCCTTGTTGTGTTTCAAGAGGAGATGAAAATAAGCAAAAAATGATTTATTGGGGAGAAGGGGCTTATGAAGGAGAGTCAATTCCTTATTATAGATGTGAAACTTGTAAATCTTGTAGAACTGGACCTACAATTGAAGAAGTAAATCCTGGAATAAGTTTTGATAAATAAGTTTTTATATTTCTTAATTTAATCTTTTATAATGGATTTGACAAGATATCATAAATCTACTTATGATAAAGTGGCAAGTGAATATGAAGAAAGAATTGTTATTAATAGACAGACTATTGAGACTGTTTTACCTAGATTAATGGGTTGGATTAAGAAAAAAGAAAAGGCTTTAGATATTGGATGTGCAGTAGGATTGCATATGAAAATGTTAGAAAATTTAGGGTTTAATGTTACAGGGATAGATGTTTCTGATGAAATGGTAAAGTATGCTAAAAAAAGAAATCCTTTTTCTAGAGTTATATTGGGGGATTTTTTAGATGTTGATTTTGGAGAAAAATATGATTTAATTTGGGCTCTTGCATTTATTCATTTATATCCTAAGAAAGAAATCTCTAAGATTCTTGATAAGATTAATTTTTTATTAGAAGAGGGAGGAATATGTTTATTAACTACAACAAAAGCAGAAAAAAGTGAAGAAGGTTTTTTTGAAAAAAAAGATTATAATAAAAAAGTAAAGAGATTTAGGAAGTTCTGGACTAAAGAAGAGCTTGAAAAAGAATTAAGAAATTCTTTTGAAATTTTGGATTATTTTGAAAGAGTTGATGGTAAAAATAAACATTGGATGTTATTTGTTATAAAAAGAAAATAAGCTTATTCACTTGTTATAATTGTTTTATTTTCTTCTAAAAGAACTGTGTTTTCTGCTTGAGCAACTTTTCTTTTTGAATTTTCAATTAATTGAGGAAATTGATGTAGGTTGCCTTGATCTTCTAGTTGTTTTAGTGCAATAAGTGCTTTTGTTCCGAATTTTTTTACAAGCCATCTTGAACAAAAAGGAAGACTTGGATATTCATCTAGAATGTATTCTAAAACCTCTCTTGCTAATGGGCTTCTTACATTTTTGCTTTCTAATACTAAATAAATTCCAGATGGTTTTCCATCATGAACTTTTCCATTTCCTGCTGTTGTAAATGGCTCAATAGCATAAACTCCTTTTTTTAAAATTTGATTTTTTTTATCGTCAATATTTGGAATTGTAATTCCTGCATGTAAGTCATATCTGTCAATTTCGTGTCCTGAAAGATTTACAACAGGATTTAAATTATTTGACATTATTGTTCTGTGAATTTCTTTTCCAATTTCACTTGTTGAAATTCCGGGCTTTATTATTTTTTGTGCATTTTCTAATGCTTCTTGTGCTGTTTGAATTAATCTTTTATTTTCTGAGTTATTTTCTAAGTCTAATGAAAAAGCAGTATCTGCAATCCAACCATCTATTTGAACTCCTAAATCTACTTTTAATAATCCATAAGCAGTAGTTTCATCGTCGTGTGTTGGAGTATAATGAGCAGCTACTTCATTTATGCTTAAATTAACAGGAAAAGCTGGTTCTGCTCCTAAATCAAAAATTTGTTGCTCAATTTTTTCAGCTATTTCTAATAATTTGATTCCTGGTTTGATTATTGATTTAGCATATTCTTTAACTTGAGATGCTATTTTTCCTGCTTGAATTATTTTATCTTTGTTTGATTTTTCCATTATTAATTTATGATTGACTTGCTTTTAAGTCTTCTTGATTTAGGTATAAAGTTTCCTATTTTTTCTTGTGATGCTTTTCCTGTTCCCAAATAATTATCTTTGTATTTCATAATTAGAAAACCTTTTTTTCCTGTTTTTATATTTAGTTCTTGTCCTTGCATCCATTTTGTTGCTTGTTGCTTGTTTAGTTCAAAGATATTTTTTTTAAATTGCTTGCTTAGTATTTGAGTTCCTTCAATGCTTAATCTAATTTGTTTATTTCCTTGTCTATCTATGAAGAATTTTGCAAAATATAAACCAGCTCTTTCTATTTGAGTTAAATTTTCTAATTCTCTGATTTGTTTTTCATTAAAATTTCCTTGAAATAAAAATATTCTTTCTTCTCCACGTTTAGTTAATATTCCTTGTAAAGAATTGATGCCAAACTGTTTATTTAGTAAATAAATAATTTGTTCTTTTTCGTTTTTGTTTAATATTTGGAGTTTGTTCATTTTAATTTTGTAAATTTAGCTAAGAAAAATCCTTCTGTGTCTGCGACATGAGGATAGACTCTGCAAGCTAGTTGAACATCTTGGAGATATTCCTTTTCTTGCCATTTAGTTATTGCTTTTCTTGTAGGAATTGGAAGATTTATTTTTTCGATTTTAATTGAATCTTTGAAAGTTTCTAATGCAAAGTTTACTATTTCTTCATTTTCTTCTGGAGCGTGAGTACAAGTTGAATAGATTATTGTTCCTGATTTTTTTAATATGTCAAAAGCAGATTCAAACATATTTTTTTGAATTTTTGAGAGTTTTTTTATTGTTTTTGGATTCCACATTTTGTAAGTTCTTGGTGAACTTCTTAGTGTTCCTTCACCTGAACAAGGAGCATCTAAAAGTATTTTGTCAAATTTTAATCCTTGGTTTTTTAGTTTATTGCAAAGAGTTATTGCATCTTTTTTTGAAATTATTGTGTTTGTGACTCCACATCTTTCTGTGTTTGTTGCAAGTATTTTTATTCTTCCTAAACTTAAATCATTTGCAATAATTGTTCCTTTATTATTTATTTTTGCTGCTATTTGAGTTGTCTTACTTCCTGGAGCTGCACATAAATCTAAAATTAATTCTCCTTCTTTGGGATTAAGAATCATTACTGGTAGCATGCTTGCAATTTCTTGAATATAATAATATCCAAGAAGATGTTCTAATGCTCTTCCTAACTCACCAGGTTGCAATTTACTTTTAATAATCATAACTTCTGGATAATCTTTGAAAGGTTGAAGAACTTTCCAATTGTACGTTTCAAGTTTTTTCTTAAGTTTTTCTGGAGTTATTTTTAAGGTATTGCATCTAATTGATTTTACTGGAGGTTTTTTTAAGATTTCAGCATAGTTTTCAAAATCATCTCCTAGTAATTCTTGTAGTCTTTGTTTTAAGAGAGGTTTAAGTTCTGTCATTAGAATTCTCCTAAAGTTCTTTGCTTTTTTCCTTCAATGATTTCTTTTAGATTAACATTAAAAACCTGAAAAATGTTTTCAATTGCAGGAAGTATTTGTCTATTGAGATAATATTCTATATTATATTCTCCTTTTTCTGTTGCAAGTTTTACTTTTTCTCTTACTAATTTTGCTTTTTTTCCTTTGGGAATTTCTGCAATATAGTATTCAATTAAATTGCCTTGTGTTACTGGAACTTCTTGTTCTTTCATTTTTCTAGCTGCAATTACATGAGGAGATATTGCTTTATATTCTGAAAGAGGTTTTTTTAATTGAGTTTTAATTATTAAATCAGAAAGAGGGATTTGCCTTTGCTTTATTTTTTTAATGATTTCTTTTACAAAACTTATTGCTCTTTTTTCATTTCCATCTTCTAATACTAATCTTAGTACTTTGTCTTGAAGTTTTCTTGAAAGTTGACACCAATCTCTTCTTACTGTTTCAAAACCTCTAATTTTTAAATCTCTGTCTTTGTCAAGCATGGCATATTTCTTTTTTGCTCCTGTTTTTCCTGCTCTTGTTGTAACCCATAAGCCTCTTTTGTAGAAATCTTCTAGTTCAAGTTCCATTAAACCTGGAAGCTCATCATTAAGTTTTTTTAGAAGTTCTTTTATTTCAGCTTCTGATTTATTATTCATTAAAAATGCAATACTGTCTGTGTCTCCGTATATAACTTCAAATCCTGCTTGTTTTATTTTTTCAATTGTATCTTTATTGTATTTTCTTACAAAAGCTAAAATAGATGCTGATGATTCTATTGAATAGTATCGTGCTCCAAAAAATCCAATGTATCCATGAACTGAAGCTGAAAGAACTTTGAATGCATTGCTTCTTGCTTTTGTTATTACATTTGGATTTTTTTTGTATTCTTGTTTGAATTGTTTTCTTTTATTAAATATTTCATGAAGTAATTGTGGAAGAAATCCTGGTTTTTTTGAAAAATAGAATTTTTGAGTTTTTCCTTTTAATTCTAATTCAGGAGATTCAAATGAATCTGGTTGTTTTTCTAAGAGAAATGTTCCTTTTGAAAGATTGTGCGTTATTATTATGCTTGTATGCATTGAAGTAAAGTCAAACATGGCAATTTTTTCATATAATCCTGGTGTTGGAGAGTATACAAAAGCTCCTTGTACTCCTCCTGATTTTCTTCGTTCTCCTATTTCATCATAGCCTGGGCGTTTTTCTGGAATTTCATTGTGTTTTTCTAAATTATGAAGAAGATAAGATTCAACATATTTTGATAAACCTGCTCTTGAAATATCAAATATTGGTTCTTGAACTATTTTAGAAAATTCAATTAAATCAGGCCAGAATTTTTCAAATAATTGTTGAACTAAAATAGAATCATGTAAATTGTATTCATAGTATTCTTGCCAGTCTTTATTTTTTAGTGTTGAAGAGTGTTTGTGAGAAAATGGTTTTTTAGTATCTCCTAAAAATTCTTTTGCTACTTCATTTAATGAGAGAGTTTCAGATTTCATGTATTGTGCATAAGCTGTTTTGATAAATTTTAGTAAGTCTAGATGAACTATTCCTTTTATTTTTGCAGAAATTTCTCTTCCTCTTGAAAATCTTGGAACTGAATTATCTAATCCCAATGTTAGTCTTAGTTTATGTTTTTCTGCTCTTGCTCTAAGATAAGGCAAGTCAAATCCATCAGAATAGTATCCTAATAAAAAATCTGGAGAAATTTGTTTTACATATTTTACAAAAGTTTTTAATAATTCTTTTTCATTTTCAACATATTCAACATAAGAAAGTTGTGATTTTTTTTCTTTAGGAGTTTTCCAGGTTATTACTTTTTTAAAATTGTCTGAAACTAAAGAAATCATTAATATTTCTCCTTTTCCTATTTTTATTTCATCACATTCTATATCAAATGCAAGTGTTTTTGGTTTTAATTTTTTATCTTGAATTTTTTCAAATGACTCAGCTTTAATGCAAAAATCAGTGTCTAGTGAAGAATCTATTCCTCCAAATTCATTTGAATTATTTAGCATTTGTCCTTGAATTTCATACCAAGTTAATGGAATAAGTTTTTTTTCCATAATATAATGAGTTATATATCCTAAATCATATCCTCTACGCTTTTCTATTTCTTCTTGATTTAATTTGTCTGCAATATCATGCAAATCCTTATAATTAGTTGCATAGATTTTTAGTGCTTGCACTGGTTTATCTAGAAATTGTTTTTTGTGAATCTCTACTTTTTCAACTTTTGTTTCTCTTCCTTTAAGATTTAGTTGTATTTTTTGTATTTTTTCTTTTAATTTTGCTATTTTTTCTTTATCTAAATTAGGTTTTAGTATTGCCCATAAAAAAACATCACAAGAATCAATTATGCAAACTCTTTTTCCTTTATTGTCTCTGCCAATTATTTTAGCATAGTTTTTGCCTTCATAGTCAAAGTAGTCATAATCTAGTGGAATAAAGTTTATTTTTACCATATATTTTTGAAGGGATTTAGTTATTTAAAACTTGGTTTGAGTGTTGATTTTAATCACCATAAGATTTAAATACTACTAAATAGTGACAAAGGCATGGGAAAGAGAGTAAAACCATCAGAAAGAAGAACTTCTAGAAGAAATAGTTGGAATAGGGCTTTTGAATCTCAAAGAAGTGATTCATGGGGGGATTGGATAGGTTTAATTGATACTATTGAAAAAGAAGTTAATGAACAAGGAGTATCTCTAGGAGAAATACATTATAAGAGGGAATTAAATTCTGGACAGGAATTTACTCATGAAGTTCATTTTTATTTCGGAGGTAAGAATTTTAAGGATATTTTATATTCAGATAGAGAGGGTAATGAACAAATTTTAGAAGGAGTTTCTGATTCAATAATTGGTCATCTTAGAGGAAATTATTGCTTATTAAATTCGACTTATGATCCTTCTCGTTATGTTTTATTTTGTACTATTGGTCCAAGTTTAGAAGGGCCTTTATTACAACAGGGTAAACTTTTTAAATAAAAATAAAGGTAAATTATATAAAGAAGGAGTATTAAATTTAATAGGATAATAAAATGGTAAATGATTTTGATAAGGAATTAAGGATAATTTCAAGTTCTGGATTTTTATTGCCAGAAGAAAGAACACAAGAAGATATTTTTGGTTATGGAAGAGAAAGACAAGTAATAGAAAGAGATTTAAGGATGTTAGACGAAATGGGATTAGGTTTGCCTGTTGAGTATTGGAGTTTAGCTAATGTTTCTGCACTAAATCATTATTTAGTTTGATTTTATAGAAAATATTAAATAGAATAATATGTTTTTTATTTTATAATATGGGATTAAGTATTCGTGAAATTATACCTAGAAAGGAAATTCATTTTTCAGATTTGAAAAATAAGATTGTTTGTATTGATGCATTTAATATTTTATATCAATTTTTAACAACTGTAAGACAAGTAGATGGAACTCCGTTAATGGATAGTAAACAAAGAGTGACTTCGCATCTTTCTGGATTATTTTATAGAAATATTAATTTGCTTAATGAAGGAATTAAGTTAGTTTATGTTTTTGATGGAGATGCTCCTCAACTTAAAGCTAAAACTCATAAAAAAAGAAAAGAAGCAAAGGATATTGCTTCTGAAAGATATGAGCAAGCTAAACAAGAAGAAGATTTTAGAGCTATGAAAAGATATAGTTCTCAAATGATTAAGTTAAATGCTGAAATGATTGAAGAGAGTAAAGAGTTGTTAAGAGCAATGGGAATTCCTGTTGTTCAGGCTCCTTCAGAAGGAGAAGCTGAAGCTGCTTATTTATGTAAAACAAAAAAAGAGGTTTATGCTTCTGTTTCACAGGATTATGATTCTTTATTATTTGGTGCTCCTAGATTAGTTAGAAATTTAACAATGGCTAGAAAAAGAAAAACTTATTCTGGTTATGTGGAAATTAATCCTGAGCTTATTGAATTAGATAGAGTTTTGAATAGTTTGGAAATTAATTTAAATCAATTAATTTGTCTGGGAATTTTGGTGGGAACAGACTACAATCCTAAAGGAGTTCCAGGATTAGGCCCTAAAAAATCTCTTCAATTAGTTAAGCAATTTAAACAACCGGTTTTAATCTTTAAGGAAGTTGAACAAAAAATTCATTCTCTTCCAGAAGAGCATCAATTTGATTGGAAAGAAATATTTGAATTATTTCACAAACATGAAGTTGTTGATGCTGATTTTAAATTTGGAAAAATTAATGAAGATAAAATTAGAGAAATATTAGTTGAAGAACATGAGTTTTCTTTAGATAGAGTTGAAAAACAACTTGAGAAATTAAGAATGATTAAGGAGAAAGCTAAGCAAAAGACTTTGTTTTAAGTACTGCTTGTAATTGTTTTATATCGAAACTATTTATTTAAAGATTATTTTAATGCTCTTCTTAGATTTTCTAATTCAATTTTACCATCTTGCCAAGCGAGCATAGCATTTCTTGCATTAGTTTGCGCTTGAGCAATTCTTTGCTTATAGTTTCTTTTTGTTCCTTCAAATTCTTTTAATCTTCTTTGTATTTTTCTATTATTTCCTTCTTGTACTGCTTTATTATATTGTCTTTCTTGCTCTTCTAATCTTCTTTTTGCCTCATTATTTATTTGTTGAAGTTCTGCTTGAGCTTTATCAGAAAGTTTTGCTAATTTATTTAATAGATTTGCTTGTTTGTTATATGCATCTTGTTTTTGCGCT
>Ga0272442_10011651_pt1 | contig 10697 bp, 5 predicted proteins | sample SSMForm2O_FD_200262 | JGI IMG/M metagenome (GOLD analysis project Ga0272442, IMG submission 200262) | Marine sediment archaeal communities from Little Sippewissett salt marsh, Falmouth, MA, United States - SSM-Form-2O | ecosystem: Environmental > Aquatic > Marine > Wetlands > Sediment ... | reverse complement strand
CCACCGCCGGCCGAGGGATGACATAGATCAGATAGAGCACCAGCCATGACCCTGCTCCCGCCACCAGCGTCCATTTGTAACCCAGCCCGAATTGGTCGGCGTTCAGCAGCCTGCCGAGGAGAAACACCGTCGCCGCCGCCTGCACAGCCTGGGCAAAAGCCATCGACGCCGGCACGTTCTTCGGCGAAACCCCGTTGTCCTGCATGAACTGCGCCGTGCCCAGGAAGTAGAACTGCATCATCCCCGCAGCCGCCATCGAGATCACGAGGAAGATCACGAAACTCGGTATCTTCAGCATCCCCACCACGTCCTGCATCGGGGTCCCTTCCGCGCTTCCGGGGGGCGTGTTCGGCATGAAGCCCCCGCATAGAACAGCCATGCCCACCGACAGCGCCGCCGCCAGAACCAGACAATCCCGCCCCTGTTCGGCCGTCTTGAAGATCCAGCGCCAGACCGTCAGGAAATAGCCCGACAGCGCCCACGCGATTGGCGCCCACATGAAGATGTACACAGACTTGTCGATGGCGATCTCATTCTTGGCCAGATGGTGGAACATCAAGGAGTTGACCAGAGGCAGTGTCGCCGCATAGCAAATCGAATAGAGGAAAATCACCATGAACAGCGACTTGAACGTCTTCCTCCAGCCGGAGATGAACAGCAGAACCATCCCAACCAGATGCCCACCCGCCAGAATGTACTCCGTAGGCCAGTACTTATCCGCCAGTTGACCCGCCAGCATCGGCATGAAGATGCACGCCAAAGGCAGCGCCGCGTAGATCCACCCGGTCTGCTTGCCGCTGAACTTCAGCGGACCCAGCAACCGCGCCGCCAGCACCGGGTACCACGCCCCCCAGATCGCGAACTCCAGGAACATCATCCCGCTCAGCTTCAAGTACAGGATCGCGTCCATTCCGAAGATCTTTTCCATTCCAAAGACCATACCGTTCTCCTTGATTCGCCACGCTGCCGTCTGTTAGCCGGCCGCCTTGAGGCGCTCGACCGCTACCTTGATGTCGCCAAAACGATCATCGCCCGCCTCACGCTCGATGGCCATGGGCCCCTCGAAGCCGATCTCACCCAGCACCTTGAGAAACTCCGCAATACCCACTTCCCCGTCGCCCCAGGGCACTTCCGCACCCCATGTCCCGGGCTCCTTCGTCCGCGTCGCGTCCTTGACGTGCAAATGCCGAATCCACGGCGCCAGCCACCGCACCGCCGCGATGGGATTGCCCTTGTTGTAAAGAATGATGTTCGCCGGGTCGAAGTTCACGCCCACCGAGTTGTGGTCCAGCTTCTCCATGAAGGTCGCTAGCTCCTCGGCGGTCTCCTGCCCTGTCTCGAGCAGCAGGATCACGCCCGCGTTCTCAGCCAGGTCCGCCAGGCTGCGGAGCCGCTTGGTGATCTTGGCCGCGTACGCTTCATCGCCCTCATCGATGAAGCCGGCATGGGTCGACAGGTACTTCACGCCCAGCTTGGCCGTCAACTCGGCCGCAGCCGCGAACAACGCCCGGTTCGCTTCCCAGCAGTCATCCGGGACGATCCCGCCCGTCACCTTGATGGTCTCCAGCGTCGAGTAGTCCTCTTGCGGAAAATCGATCATCGTGCTCGTGATCGTCCAGTCCTGCGCCTGGATCGCCTCCAGACACGCCGCCCCCTCGGCCCCCAAGGCCGGACGGATCCCCAAATGAACGTGCTCCAACCCTAAATCCTTCATCGCCTTGGCGACTCCGGGCACATCCGTCTGTAGCGACCAACTGCAAACACCAACAGGTCTACCCTTGCATTCCATGCTAGAACTCCCCAATCTCTGCGCCCAACTGACTATTCCAGTATGACCTTCTCGTGCGTATCCACCGACTGCCGCTCGGCCGCCACGATCTTAACCGAATCGCGCGACTGGCCCAGCGTTATCACCTCAGGCACCGTCTGGCCCTGCACGGCCTTCGCAAAATGCTCGATCTGCCGCACGTACCCATCGTCCTTGAGCACCTCCGGCACAATCACCTCCCCCTCAGCCGGACACACCCGCAACGCCGGATCGCGCGTCAGGTCGTAGACAATCGTCGCCTTCTCCAGCACCAGGTTGAAACTCATTTCGAACCCAAAGCTGGGCATCATCCCCCACCCCCCCTCGGCCGTCACCACCACCTCGTCGCCGTACTCATACTGCGTGACGATATGGATCAACTGCCCCTTCGCGCCCTTGGCCCCGTGGCTACAAACCGCCTTGGGCATCCCGAAGAGGTACTGAACGTAGTCCGTATCGTGGATATGCAAATCCAGAGCCACCCCCCCGCTGCGCTGCTCGTCCCGGAACCAGTCGTCCAGGCTCCACGTCGGCGGCGCCCCCAGCCGCTGGAACATCCCCGCCACCACCTTCCCGTACTTGCCGCTGTCGACGATCTCCTTGGCCGCCACATACTCCGGCCAGAAACGCAGGCAATGCCCGATCTGCAAGCACTTGCCACTGTCCTGCGCCGCCTGCATCATCCGCTCGCAGTCCGCCGTCGTCAACGCCATCGGCTTCTCGCACAGCACGTGCACACCCCGTGACAGCGCCCGCTCCGAGAACTCCGCGTGCAGATACGTCGGCAGCGTCAGCGAAATCGCGTCCAGGTTCGCTTTCTCGATCATGCTGTCGAAATCGGCAAACACCTCGATCCCTGTAAAGTCGATCGCACTGGCCGCCCCGTCGATGTTGCCCACCGACCGTTCCGTGTCCTCCTTGATGTTCGGATTCGCGTCACAGACGGCCACGACCTCAGCGTCGTCCCGCGCCTGCCAGCAGCGAAAGTGCATCCGCCCCATAAACCCGAACCCGACAATCCCCACTCTCAACATAGATGCACACCTCCCGGTCGTGTAGGTCTCAGGCGTGGAGACCTCATGCGTGATGGTTGACGAAGTGATGCTTCTTCCCTGGATACCGCAGCGCGTCCCATGCTTTCCATATCCCAATCAGTACGCTAAAGACGCCAGATTCTATCAGACTCCCGAAAACCTCGCCAAGTGATTTCTTCGGCTCCTGCCACAAATCCTGCCCGCCCCAGCCCCCGAAAAGCACGTGAAATGCGCCCCAGGCTCTGCTATCATGGCCCCCGCTTCACGAGTGGGAACGCCCGAGCCGACCAGCGATCACAGGAGAGACCCATGACACCGAAAGAACGACTCCACGCCACCTTGCGGGGCCAATCCTACGACCGCCCCGCCGTAACCCCCATCTTCATGGCCTGGGCCGCCAACTTCATCGATCGCACCTATCGTGACTACTATCTGGACGGTGACATCCTTGCCGAATCGCAACTGGCCGTCACCCGCGCCTTCAACCTCGACCAGGTCAGCGCCATCAGCGACCCCTGGCGCGAGGCCTCCGCCTACGGCATGGTCCTCGACTACCCGCCCGACGGCGTCGGCAAGCCGGCTGACGTGTTGATCCGCACCCCCGCCGACGTCGACCGCATCAAACCGTTCGATATCGAGAACGCCGAACGCCCCAGACAGCGCATCGAAAGCGTCGCCAAAATGGCCCAGGCCGTCGGCGAAACCCACAGCGTCCTCGGATGGGTCGAGGGCCCCATCGCCGAATACGCCGACCTCCGCGGCGTCGAGACCACCATGATGGACCTCATCGACGCCCCCGAAATGTACCTCAAGGCCGCCGAGACCATCGTCGACAACGCCATTCGCTTCGCCCGCGCCCAGATCGACGCCGGCGCCGACGTCATCGGCATCGGCGACGCCGTCGCCAGCCTCATCAATCCGCAGATGTATCAGGATTTCGTCCTCGCCCTGGAAACGAAGCTCATCGCCGCCATCCACGAAGCCGGCGCTGCGGCCAAGCTGCACATTTGCGGCAACATCACCAGCAACATGGCGCACATGGCTAGGACCGGAACGGATATTCTCGATCTGGACTGGATGGTTTCCATTGCCGACGCGCGCCAGGCCGTCGGCCCCGATGTCACCCTGTGCGGCAACTTCGATCCGACCGCCGTCCTGCTGCAAGGCACCCCCGAAGACGTCGCCAAAGCCGCCGTCGACAACCTCAAAGCCGGTGGCAAGCGCTTCATCCTCCAGCCGGGCTGCGAAGTCGCCCCGGGAACACCCGAAGCCAACATCCGCGCCTTCTGTCCCTGCGACGGCTGCCTCATCGGCGAGCAGCTCCGGCTCTAGGCCAGGCGGTCAGCGCCGGTCCGTCACAATGTCCAGCCCTCGCGATACGGCGGATTGAGACACTGGTTGGCCTCGTCACAGTTGGTGAAGCGCATGTTCGCGCCGTCCCATTCCAGCTTCTGCCCCAGATGCTTGATGCCGATCATGCCCAGCAAGGCAATCTCGGTCAGCGGCCCGCCGTAGTCGAAATTCGAGCCGGCCTCGCCATTCGTCTTGACCGCCCTGAGCCAATCCTCGAAATGACCCGGCACGCGCGGGAGCTTCCTGGCCGGCTGCGGGTACGCCTTCATCTTCGCTTCGGGGAAGATCCGCACCCCGCTGGCCCCGTGGGACCCGTAGGTGATCTTGCCTTTGTCCCCGATCACAATCGCGCCGGTGGTCGGGACCTTGCGGCCGGGCTCCAAATCATCGGGACGGGGGATCGTTTCTTCACCGTCGAACCAGACGAGCTTGACCGGACCACGCCGCCCCTTGGCGGCAAACTCGTACGTCACCCTCGTGCCGCGCGGGAACGTCTCGCCGTGGGCTTTCGGATCGTAGTTTTTCGCCTGCGCCTGCACCGTCTTCGGCGCCCCCAGATCCAGGGCCCAGAAGACCGGATCGACCACATGGCAGACCCAGTCGCCGATGACCCCGCAGCCGAAGGCCATCCAGCGCCGCCAACTGCCGGGCAGATACAACGGGTGATAAGGCCGATGCTGGGCCGGCCCCAGCCACAGGTCCCAGTCCAGGCCCTCGGGGACATCGTGCTTCTCCTTGAGCCTGGGCAACTGATCGATGGTGCTGTAGGCCGATCCGCACGCCGCGTGGACCTCGGTAACATTGCCGATGGCCCCATCCCAAATCCACTCGCAAAACGTCCGGATCGTATCGTACGAATGTCCCTGGTTGCCGAGCTGCGTCACCACGTTGTGCGCGCGAGCCGCTTTCCGCAATTCGCGCACCTCGTAGATCGAGTGGGCCAGGGGCTTTTCGCAATAGACGTGCTTGCCTCGCTTGATAGCGTCCATGGCAATGACCGCATGCGTGTGGTCCGGCGTCGCCACCGTCACGGCGTCGATCTGGTTGTCCATCTCGTCGAGTAGCTTGCGATAATCGCGATAGGCCTTGGCCCGGGGGTGCTTGCCGAAGACCTCGCCCGCGCGCCGCGTGTCCACGTCGCACAGCGCCACGATATTCTCTTTGCGGACACCGTTCAGGCTGGCCCCGCCGCGGCCGCTGATCCCAATGCAGGCGACGTTGAGCTTCTCGCTCGGAGGCCTCTGTCCCCGACCCAACACGTGACGCGGCACAATCGTGAAGGCCGCGACTGCACTGCCGGCCGCTCTGACAAACTCACGTCTCGATGTCTTCATCCTGTTGTCGCCCATAGTCATTCCTCAGTCATCCGATCCAAAGCACTTGCCCCGTCCACCTATCAAAAGTCGTCGCAATAGCGATACGCAGCGATCAGCGCCGCTTCGCCCTCCTTGCCGGGCCGGCTGTTGCCGTGCTCCATGCCCATCACACCGCGGTAGCCCTTCTCATGGATATGCTTGAAAACGTTCCTGTAGTTGATCTCCCCCGTCGTCGGCTCCTTGCGACCGGGGTTGTCGCCAATCTGAAAGTAACCGATCTCGTCCCACGCCATGTCCATGTTCGGGATCAGGTTCCCTTCGGAGACCTGCTGATGATACAGGTCGTCGAGGATCTTCACGCTGGGGCTATTGACCCCCTTGCAGATCAGATAGCCCTGCGGAATCTTCGTCAGGAACAGCCCCGGGTGGTTGGCCCACCAGTTCAGCGGCTCCAGCACCAGCACCAGCCCCGCCGGCTCGCAAACCTCCGCGCACACCCGCAGGTTCTCGATGACGTTGGCCGTCTGGTAATCGAACTCAAGGTTCTGCACCACGTTGCCCGGCACGAACGTCGACCACGTCGCATTGACCCGCTTGGCCACCTCGACCGCTTTCGCCATCTGCTTGCGTAAATCATCGTGCAGGCCCTTCGACGTGCCGCTGATGAACGCCTTCTTGTCGAACCCGCCCGACGAGACGAACACCCCCATCGTCATACCGAGCTGCTCCATCGTCGCCGCGATTTTCTTCTGCAGATCCACGTCCTTGCGCATCATGCCGTTGTCTTCCCAGGCCGTGAACCCCTGATCCGCGGCGAACTTGAGCTGATCGATCGGGTCGTTCCCCGCGCTGTTCCGGAACATGCCAAAGTGCGGCGCATACTTCATGCGGAATTTCGCCCGATTCGACCCCTGCCCCAAGGCACTCTGCGCCCCCACAGCCGCGGCCCCTGCCGCCAGCCCCGCAGCCACAAATTCTCGACGATTCATATCAAATCCTCCCAGTTAACGGTTTTCCGGTTGTCCATGACCCAGTACCACGGCCCCGAGTCTACCACACCCGACCCCCGCAACCAACCCCGCGATTCGCCCCGACCGGATCGGCCGATTAGGATTCCACCCCGCAAGTGTAACGAAACGGGGCCGAGAAGGACTGGAGGGGGTGGAGGGCCAGTGGAGCCTTCAGGTATGGGAACGGGTGCAGCGAGAAAGGGGAGAGTACGATGGTTTGCCTGGGACACTGGCAGCGGGGGATTCTTATAGCATCTGTGTTGTGGTGCGGTTTGGCGGCATCGGGGCAGCAGTTCGCGGGCGGAACGGGTGAGCCGAACGATCCTTACCTGATCGCGTCGGCACAGTATCTGATCGACCTGGGCAACACGCCGGAGGTCTACGACAAGCATTTCCGGCTGACGGCTGATATCGACCTGTCAGGCATTACGTTCGACGAGGCCGTGATCGCGAAAGCATCACGTTCTGGACCCCGGGGAGAACCTCGGGGCGAGTCCTTTAGCGGCACATTTGACGGCAATGGGCACGTGATCCGCCATTTGCATATCCAGGGCGAAGACTACCTGGGCCTGTTCGGCTGCCTGGGAACCCGGGCCGTGATTTGCAATCTGGGGATTGAGGACAGCTCGATCGAGGGAATGGAGTGTGTCGGTAGCCTGGCAGGTGAGAGCGCGGGCATGGTTACAGACTGCTATGCCACCGGCACCGTCGCCGGGTACTATCTGGCCGGCGGCCTGATCGGGCGCAACGACGAGGGGCGTGTGTCAGGCTGTCACAGTTCCGGAGAAGTCAGCCTAAGGTGGGAGGACGCCGGCGGACTGGTCGGGTCCAACTCCGGCGTCATATCGAACTGCCACAGTGCGGCAGAGATCAAGAGCGAAGAAGGATTCAACGTCGGCGGTCTGGTCGGGTGGAACTCCGGAAGCGTGTCGAGTTGCTACAGTACTGGCACGATCACAGGATATGCGGTAGCAGCCGGTGGATTGATCGGGCAGGACGACAGTGGCTGGGTGTGGAACTGTTACAGCAGCGGTGCGGTCAGCGGGTGGGACTACACTGGAGGCTTGATCGGAAGCAAGGGAGGGGGCTTCGTGTCCGGTTGCTTCAGCACGGGTGCGGTGGAAGGGCATGATATCGTCGGCGGCTTGATCGGATATGAAGGAGGTAGCGTATCGAACTGCTACTGCACCGGGCACGTCGCAGGAAACGAGAAGGTCGGCGGCCTGATTGGAGGCAATAGCGGCACTGTGCTGGGCTGCTTCTGGGATAGGGAGGTTTCGGAGGTCACGGTCAGCGCAAGTGGCACGGGTCTAACGACAGCCAAGATGCAGGAGATGGGCACCTACCTGGATGCGGGTTGGGATCTCGCCGATGAACATGGTAACGGCACGGCCGAGACTTGGCGGATGCCGCAGTCTGGGGGCTATCCTCGTTTGAGCCTGTTCGATGGATACGAACACGCCCGGCCGCAAGGCCGAGGGACTCTGGCCGAGCCATTTCTCATCAGGAACGCGCAGGAACTGGGTACGGTGGGGTATCACCCTCTGGCCTGCTATCGTCTCGAAGCTGATGTCGATCTTTCGGGAATCACCTGGAGCATCGCGCCCATTCCGTGGTTCGGAGGCCATTTCGACGGGAACGGGCATGTAGTCCGTCGTCTCGATGTCCGAGGAGGCGGCTACCTCGGTCTGTTCGGCACGTTGGATCATGACGCCGTTGTTTGGCACCTGGGACTGGAGGACGCTCGCGTCCAAGGTGCGAACGGTGCCATCGGATCGCTGACGGGCTGGAACCGCGCCACATTGACAGGCTGCTATAGCAGCGGAAGCATCGAAGGCAGTGCCTTAGCCGGTGGCCTGGTCGGATACAACGAGGGTGATGTGTTGAACTGCTACGCCCTCAACGCGGTTTCGGCGAGACGCGGCGTGGGCGGCCTGATCGGCAACAACAGTGGTTGCGTATCGAACTGCTACAGTGCAGGCGCAATCACCTGGGACGACAGCGAAGAGCGGCGGGGTCCCATTGCCGGTGGCTTGATCGGCGACAACTACGAGGGGGGCATTGTGGCGCATTGTTACTGGGATACGGAGACGTCCGGATTGGCCACAAGCGATGGCGGTGTGGGTCTGACGACAGCCGAGATGCAAGAGATGAGTACGTATCTTGACAGCGGCTGGGACTTCGCGGACGAGGCCGATAACGGCACGAGCGAGACCTGGAAGATACCGCGAGGAGGAGGCTATCCTCGACTGAGTGTGTTCGAAGGATATGAGCCTGTTGTGCCGGAAGGAGAAGGCACGATGACCGAGCCGTTCCTGATCAGGACGGCTGCGGAACTCGGCTCGATCGGGCGTCGGCCTCTGGCCTGCTATCGTCTGGAGAACGACGTCGATCTGTCGGAGACAACCTGGAGCGTCGCACCGATTCCGTTCTTTGGCGGCCGCTTCGACGGCAACGGTCATGCGATCCGCGATCTGCGCATCGACGGGACAAGCCTGGTCGGTCTCTTCGGCTCCCTCGCGGCCGGCGCCGTCGTTACGGATCTGGGTCTGGAAGGCGGTTCTATCCAAGGCACCGGAGACTACGTGGGCGCGCTGGCCGGTCGCAGCGACGGGGCTTTGATCAACTGTTACAGTGCCAGCGCCGTAAGCGGAGGGAGCTGGGGCACTGGCGGTCTGGTGGGATACAATCGCTCCGGCAGCGTATTGGAATGCCACAACACGGGCACCGTGGTCGGCCAAAGGTCGGCGACCGGCGGTATCATCGGATACAATTGGGGGAATGTCTCGCGCTGCCGTAACGCCGGAGAGGTCACGGGGGATGCCGGCGTCGGGGGAGTCGTCGGAAACAACGGAGGGCGTGTGTCAACCTGCCATAACGGCGGAGCAATCAACGGGAATGGCGGCATCGTCGGATACAACTGGGGCACAGTGTCCAAGTGTAGCAACACCGGGCCCGTCCTCGGAGACGGTGAAGTCGGTGGCGTGGTCGGTGGAAATGACGTCGGTGTCGCAGCAGACTGCTACAGTACCGGCGCCGTCACCGGAAATAGCCAAGTTGGTGGCCTCGTGGGAAACAACGAGCGCGGGATCGTGCGAGACTGCTACAGCGCCGGCGCGGTCTCCGGCAATCACAATGTCGGCGGCCTCATTGGAAAGGACCCAGGGTATACAATCGGTTCCTTTTGGGACATCGAGGCATCCGGCGTCACCGTCAGCGCCGGTGGGACGGGGCTGACCACAGCCGAGATGATGGACCCCGAATGGATTGGCTTACAGGGTTGGGCGGACAATCCAGCCTGGGTTCTGGATCCGCACCAAGACTATCCGCGCCTGGCATGGGAGGGCACATCTGGCCAGGCGATCCCGGAACCGATCATCGATTGGATGGCCGGGAACGGAACGAGTGATGCCCCCTACGAAATCAGCGACGTCAGCCAGTTGCTCACGATTGGCAGAGCGAGTCTGCTACGAGGAAAGAGCCTCGTCCTGGTGGCTGACCTGGACATGGCGGGGATTGTCTGGCCCCGGGCGGCCCTGCCCGATTTCAGCGGCTCACTCGATGGCCACGGCCACGCGATCAGGAATCTGAACATCTCTGGAAGAGGATACCTCGGTCTGGTCGGTCGGCTGGAGAAAGGCGGCACACTCCTTCGCCTTGGGCTGGTGGATGTGAATGTGGTGGGCAGTGGCGAGAGCGTCGGTGCCCTCGTCGGGCGCAACGCGCGAGGCCATGTGTCGGATTGCCACAGCACGGGGCTCGTCCGAGGAGGCCAGGACGTCGGTGGCCTCGTTGGAGACAACGACCATGGTAGCGTGTTCAACTGCTACAGTCTCGCCGAAGTCGCCGGGGAGCAGTACTCGGATGTTGGGGGCTTGGTCGGGAACAACCGGGGCAGCGTGTTGAACTGCTACACTCGCGGCGAAGTCACCGGGGGGCGGTACTCGGATATTGGGGGCCTGGTCGGGCTCAACCAGGGCAGTGTCTCGAACTGCTACAGCAGCGGGACCGTCGGGGGAAACGGAACGGTCGGCGGTCTGGTGGGCAAGAACTGGTATTACTACAGCGACCCTGTGGAAGGCTGCTTCTGGGATATCGAGACGAGCGGGCTGGTGGTCAGTGACGGGGGGACGGGGCTGACGACGGCTCAGATGTGGAACATCGATACGTATCTGGA
>Ga0272442_10011650_pt1 | contig 10698 bp, 7 predicted proteins | sample SSMForm2O_FD_200262 | JGI IMG/M metagenome (GOLD analysis project Ga0272442, IMG submission 200262) | Marine sediment archaeal communities from Little Sippewissett salt marsh, Falmouth, MA, United States - SSM-Form-2O | ecosystem: Environmental > Aquatic > Marine > Wetlands > Sediment ... | reverse complement strand
TGTGAAAAAAGGATGATGTCACTTTAGGCACTTTACACTTTATATTTTAGGCAATTGTTATTTTATCCTACTTGGCGTCGCTGGAAGAGGGCGACTGCTAATGCGAGTATGGCTATTGTATAGCACAGGGCGTAAGAGGCGCTTATCCAGATATATTTTAAAGGAATTTCACCGCCTTCGTAGATGGCATCGCTTATCCAGAAAATCTGCAGGTTCGGTATAAGAAATCTGCCGATTTTTGCCCAGAGATGAGTGTTCGCGAAACGTCCGAAAGCGTAATCGCTTACAAGTCCCAATAAAAATATTCCGATGCAGGCCGAGAGAGTGACTACGATATTGAACCTGGCCGAGAGAGCTATCGCCAGGGCCACAATTATTAATGCAGCTAAAAGTAATAAAATCGAGCCGTAAATATCAACCGGATTTATGCCGTTTTCCTGCGGATTAAACTGCCAGTTTCGATCAATAAGGACCAGAAAAACCATGCCGAATGTAGCGAATATAGCAGTTAATACGATGGCGGTCGAGGAGAATTTCCAGTCGTAAGCGAAGTTGAAAAAAGCACTTAACAGGAATGTGGCAAGAATGACAACGCCGGCAGCTCCTATTACAGTCCAGTCGTGTGTATCATTTACTGTTTCCAAAACACCGTGTCTGATTGCCATCAGAAGGGCGATAGTGCATATATAATGGGCCAAAATTACCGCTGCGGCCACGCCAAAGAACTTAGCAGTGATAAATATCGGACGTTGGACGGGTTTACTAAGAACAGTGGTGATTGTTTTCTTCTCCAACTCCTCGGCAACGGCCCCGGAAGCCGAAAATATTGCAATGAACAAGCTGGTCAAAAATAACGTAGATAATCCTATCTCTCGCAAGAGCTTATTGTCGTCGTCCATTGTGTACATCGTGAGAGACGGGCTTATGAAAAATAAGAAAAAAGCGGCAACGATGATTATGGCGTAAATCGGTTGCCTGAGAGTTTCTATGAATGTATTTCTTGCTATTGTCAGGAACTTATTCATATTTGGTTGTTATTCGTTATAGTTTAGCTCTATATCGAGACATTGCCATTTATATCTTTCGATAAGAGCTTAATTTTTTTCATAATTATACCTATACTAAGATAACGATTATTGCTATATTACGCAACCTATACTTAGAAGTATGTTAATAATACTATATTTGTAGCTCTTTTGTTCAAAATAGGAAAACCTGGGATAAAAAATGGCATTATCGTCCAAACGACCCGAACATGTAGCTCTGGTATCTTTGGTTCTAAGTGTAATCTTTTTCGGCATAGCCTTTTTCCTTGGCCGATGGAGTGGTTTCTTTGCGGTCTCCGCGGTTGGCTGGTTAATCCTGTCAGTGGCTTTGATTTGGTTCGTGTTGTGTTTGCAGTTCCACCAGCGTGCTTTGGCCGAGCAGGAGAAACTCGATGTAAGTCAACTGGCCAAAGACGAGCAGGCATCGACGATATTCAGGGCCGAGAGTGAACGTGACACTTTATTCTCCGCGGCTCAACGTAGGCTGGGTATTTTCGAGAAGTGGTTCGTTCCGGTGTTTGCAGCGTTGATAGCTATATATCAAATAGCTATCGGATTATATTTGATTAATGTTCTCAGGGCAGGGGTGGAGAACGAATTGAAACAGCCGCTTCTTTGTGCGGTTTGTATGACGGCCCTGGCGTTTGTAAGCTTTTTGCTTTCCCGTTACGCTACAGGTATGTCACGGGAGCTGCAGTGGAGACCGTTAAGAGCGGGTGGTAGCTCCGCGTTGAGTGTGGCTGTGTTGTGTTTTGCTCTGGCTGTAGCGCTGGCGTTGGTATACCTGTTTAGTATTTACTGGCCGGTAAATGTGATAGCATTGATAATTCCGATTCTGCTCGTTATCCTTGGCGCTGAAACGGCCCTGAACCTTATATTTGATATATATCGCCCGCGGCTTAAAGGCCAGTACAGAAGAAGCGCATTTGACAGCAGATTGCTGGGAGTCATAAACGAACCCGGTGGAATATTACGCAGCGCCGCAGACGCAATTGATTATCAGTTCGGATTTAAAGTCTCCCAGACGTGGTTTTACAAACTGCTCGAACGGGCGATTATACCGCTGGTTCTTTTTGCCTGTATAACATTGTATTTTTTAAGCTGCATTGTCATAGTATCGCCGGATGAGGAAGGCATAGTCGAGCATTTCGGTAATCCTGTAGATACGGTCGGCAGGGTAAGGCGTATAATGCCGGGATTGACTTTTAAGTGGCCCTGGCCGATAGATATTGCCTATAAATATCCCACGAAAAAGATTTCGGAAATCAGTATTGGTTTTGTTCCGAAGATCGATCCGGAGACCGGACAGCCCCAGATTGGCCCGAAGTTGTGGGGCGAGACGCATTACGAGGAGGAGTACAGCTTACTTGTTGCCAGCGAACATACCAGTACTGAAACGCTCGAAGGAGATGTGCCGGTAAGCCTTGTAATAGCCGCTATACCCGTTCAGTACAGAATCAAAGATTTGTATTCTTTTATTTATAATCATAACGAGCCTGAGAAACTTCTCGAGTCTATTTGCTATTGTGAGCTTACGAGATTTGCGGCCAGCGCGCAGATTGAAGTCGATTACGAAGATCCGAACAAAACGGAATCGACGAAAAGTCTGCTTGCAGCGGGCAAAACCATGGCCAGAAATGTTTTGACCAGCAGGATTCAAAAAGCCGCTGATGCAGCGGGTCTTGGAGTTGAAATCGTATTTGTAGGTATGCAGGGAATACACCCTCCGCCCGAAGTCGCTCCTGATTACCAGAAGGTTGTCGGCGCTGTTCAGAGAAGACAGGCGCTGATACTCGAAGCCCAGGCCCAGCGGAACAAGAGCCTGAGCGCCCTGGTGGGTTCTGTAAGAGATGCCAACGAGCTTTATGAACTTGCCGCCAAATATCAGAAAGCAGACAGAGCGAACAACACAGAGGATATAGAAGAGCTTGGAAACCAGTTGGATACGGCTTTTGCTCAAGCGAAGGGTGACATTTTCAAAACACTGAGAGAGTCGCAGAGTTATTCTTTTAAAAAGGGGACACTTGCTCACGCAACCGGCGAGCGTTTCGTCGGTCAACTTAAGGCATACCAGGCTGCTGAGAATATTTACAAGCACCATCTCAGGCTGACTGTTTTCGAAGAAGCTCTTGAGGCGGTGCGAAAATATGTTGTTGTTGCTGATAAGAATGATACGCAGGTTTTCATAGTCGATGTTAAAGAGAAACTTGAGCCGGACTTGTACGATTTGAGCGGCATTGAGGAGAACAGATAAAAATGAAGAATGTGGCGATTACTATTTTCATCATGTTAGTAGTTGTAGTTATGGGTTTGTATCTTGTGCTGTTCCAGGTACGAGAGATAGAGACCGCCGTGGTGACTACTTTTGGCAAGGCCACAAGCGAGGACGAGATTACCGAGCCGGGCTGGTATTTCAAATGGCCCGCCCCGATTCAGAGGGTCTATAAATTTGACTCCCGCAAGAGGGTCCTTGAAGGTGACCTCGTTGAGACAACAACCAGGGGCGCTGTGCCGATTATCGTTAAAGCATATGCCGTCTGGAAAATTGCCGAGCCGTTGCAATTCTTTACTTCCGTCGGGACTATCCGCGAGGCCGAAAGTCAGTTACGCAGCTACATTAGTGATACTCAGAACAGGATAATAGGTCAGCACTCTTTTGGTGAATTTGTAAATAGTAATCCTGACAACATACGATTTGATTCAGTTCAAACCAGAATGCTTGCCGATATCAAGCAGTCCGTAAGAACAAATTACGGCATTGAAGTTGAGACCATCGGTATCAAACAGCTTAAAGTCAGTGAAGATGTCAGCAAAGAGGTTTTCGAACGAATGAGAGCGGAGCGAAATCGCAAGACCGAAGCGATTATCTCGCAGGGAAACGCGGAGGCAGTCAAGATAAAATCCGATGCTGATTCCAAGAAAACGGAATTGCTTGCTGCTGCCGAGGCAAGAGCCAAAGCGATAAGGGGCGAAGGTGACGCCGAAGCTGCAAGATATTATCAAATGCTGGAAGAAGATCCTGCATTTGCGATGTTCCTGAGAGATATCGACGCTCTTAAGAAGATTTTGGCGGACAGGTCGACGATTGTTTTCAGCAGCGAGACGGCACCGTTCACATTGCTTGAGCAAATGCCCGAATTAATCCCACAAGAACCGAACGAAATGGAAAAATAATCCGGAATTATTAGTGTTATGACAGAGCAAGATAATAAAGAGAAAAAGGAATCAACTGCTCCGGAACAGGAAAAGCCTGTGGGCGAAGGACTTGATACAGCCGGCAGAAGCCTGTCAGAGGCGCTTAGTATCAGTTTTATTATTCTGAAGATAATAATGATTGTGCTTATCATTGCGTTTCTTGCTTCCGGCTTTGTGACGGTCGGCTCCGACGAACAGGCTCTGGTTCTGCGGTTTGGTAAAATCCATGGCGTGGGTGAAGAGAGACTCCTTGGTCCCGGCCCTCACTGGATATTCCCGTATCCGATAGACGAAATAATAAAGATACCCGTCGAGAAAAAGGTAAACCTGGCCATCGATTCATTTTGGTATTTCCAGACAGAGCAGGAGAAGCTTTCCGAAGAGAAGCGTCCGGTTCGCCCGGACAGCCCGTTGAATCCCAAGAAAGACGGCTATTGTATAACCCGGAGTGAAAAGCGGACCGGAGTGGCCGCAACTCCTGAGAAGAGTGATGAAGTTGTTGTTCGCGGCCAGTTGCTGATTCGCTATCGAAGCGGTGACGTTGACGTGCAGCTCGAGGACCTTCAGTATGACAGTGAACGGTATGCCGGCTCGGACGGGAGCGATTATAATATCGTTCATTCCAAATGGCAGTTGACCTATCAGATTTATGATCCTGAACGTTTCTTTAAAAATATATACGTCGATGATATTACGCCCGGTGAGCTCTACTTTGACGTGGCGACAAAAAATATCACACCGCTTCTGAAACACATATTTGAAAATGCCGTTGTAACCACAATGGTGAATTATACAATTGACGAGGCGATTTCCAGCAAAGAAGGTATTGCTAAAAATGTCAGGGATATCATTCAGAAAAAGCTGGACGATATCGATAGTGGCGTCAGGGCCGTCTCCGTATATCTGACCGATATAACCTGGCCGCGGCAGGTCGACCATGCTTTTCAGGCTTCTATTACCGCCAGTCAGTCGAGTAAAAAGGCGATCACTGAAGCTAAATCTTATGCCGAAAATACCCTGAGCGAAAGTGCCGGTCCCGTCGCCGAGGAATTGTTTGTTGCTTTGCACGATGATACTATAAGCGAACAGAACGAAGAGTTGCTCTGGTCTCGAATAGCCGGGGCGTCCCAGGAGAAATTGGCTGAAGCACGGGCCTATAGAACGGAAGTGGTGGAAACCGCAAAAGCCAATGCAGAATATTTACACCGTTTGCTGCCGGAGTACAGAAAACGTCCGGAGCTTGTAATTCAAAGAACCTATCTCGATGCCATTGAACAGATTCTTGGCAATGCGGATGAGAAATTCGTTATACAGCCCACAAAGAATGCGAAGAGTACGGAGATCAGGGTTCAGTTAAACAGGGATCCGACGATAAAATCCAAATCTAAAGAGGAGAAATAACGCAGCAGTACTAAAAATACGAGATGATAAATTATGGCTCATAATCACCTACATCTGAAGGAAGACATTGCGGACGAACATACTCACGGCAAGCAGATTCGTGTGAGCGTGGCTCTGCTTGGAACATTGGCCGGGGGAGTACTGCTTATAAATAGTAGTATCGCGAAGTTTATTTACAGCGACAGTTTTAATGCAGAATTTCTGGCAATGGCCGGTGCAATATTACTCGGTACTCCTATTGTCCTTCATGCAATAAAGAGCCTCATGCATAAAGAGGCACACATGGATGAGCTGGTGGCCCTGGCTATTATCGCGGCCTTCGCGACACAGGAATATGCCACCGCGGGAGCGGTTGCGTTTTTTATGCTTTTAAGCGAGCTTATTGAAACGCGTACTGCACTTGGTGCTCGTGCCTCAATCGAATCGCTGATAAAACTCACGCCAACCAAAGCAAATCTTATCGACGGTGAATTCGGTGAAAAAGAAGTTAAAGTCAGCGGTCTTAAACCCGGTGATTGTGTGCGTGTTCGACCCGGTGATAATGTACCGGCCGACGGCCAGGTAGCGAAAGGCCTCAGTTCTGTTAACGAAGCGACGATAACCGGTGAATCGTTGCCGGTCGATAAAGTACCAGGCATGCAGGTCTTTGCCGGTACGAATAACCTCACCGGCATGCTGGATATCACGGTGACAAAAGCCGGCAAGGATACGACTCTCGGCAAGGTACAGTCATTGATTATACAGGCCGAGCAGACAAAGATACCGATCATGCGGATAATAGACCGCTATGTCAAATGGTACACACCGACTATTCTGATGATTGCGGGGATTGTTTTGTTCTTTACCCGTGATATCAACAGGGGGATTACGATTCTTGTCGTTTCCTGTCCCTGCGCTTTGATTCTGGCGACGCCGACGGCAATGGTTGCAGCGATTTCAGCGTCGGCCCGCCTTGGAGTTCTGATAAAAAATGTCGCCGACCTTGAGATTGCCGGAAAGATTACGGCGATGGTATTCGATAAAACCGGTACAGTGACTACCGGCCGGCTGTACGTGACGAAATTAACACCTGCTGAAGGTGTCGAACCTGCCGAGTTACTGGCTGTTACTGCTTCCGCCGAACAGATGAGCAAGCACCCGGCTGCAAGAGCGCTGCAGGAAGTGGCCAGAGAAGCGAACATACCTTTGCATCCGATGGACAACTTCAAGGAAACACCGGGTAAGGGCGTGACTGCAATGGTCGATTCGGCAAAAGTTATCGTCGGCAGGGATACCTTTTTAAAGGAAAGTAATGTCGATTTGAGCGGTATTTCCGATCCGGCCCTGCACGAAGAGCAGGGCTTTAGCACGCTTTATGTAGCAAAAGGTTCGAAATGTATAGGCTGGATTGGCCTGCAGGACAAGACCAGGCCCGAGGCTCAGCAGGCCGTTAAAGAATTGATTGATCTCGGCGTTAAAAGGGTAACTATGCTTACTGGAGACCGTGCTGAAGTAGCCAGCAGGGTTGCTGCAGAGCTTGCCTGCACTGACTTTAAGGCACACTGTCTGCCGCAGGACAAGCTGGCGATTGTCGAGCAAATCAAGAAAGACGGTCATACGGTCGTCGTAGTTGGTGATGGCATAAATGATGCACCCGCTTTAGCTGCCGGTGACCTCGGTATTGCAATGGGTGCAGCGGGTAGTGATGTTGCTATAAACTCCGCCTCTATCGCCCTGATGAGCAACGATTTGAGACGACTGGGATTTCTTGTCCGGCTTTCTCGCAAGACCGGGAGAGTTATCTATCAAAATCTCGGCTTTGGAATGATTTTCATAATGCTTGGTATTGCCGCGGGGGCGGGAGGGGTGTTGCCGGCGATCTTCGCCGCAGTTCTTCATTTTGTCGGTTCATTATTCGTTGTTTTCAATAGTGCTCGACTTGTCCGCTACGGTGAAGACCTCGACCATGAAAAGGAACATAAAGAGCATGGAATACGCTATTGAAACTTATTCGCTGACCAAGATTTTTTCCGACTGGTGGGGCAGGGCCAAGGTCTATGCTGTGGATGATTTGAATCTGCAGGTTCGTTATAATGAAGTGTTCGGTCTTTTAGGTCCCAACGGCTCGGGTAAAACAACGACCATAAAAATGCTGCTGGGCTTGCTTTATCCCACAAAGGGAAAAGCATTGATGCTTGGTGGTGACGGGGCGGATCCCCATGTCAATTCCAGAATAGGTTTTTTGCCTGAAGAATCGTATCTTTACAGGTATCTGAACGCACGTGAGACTTTGGATTTTTACGGCAGGTTGTTCGGCCTGCCGGTTAAAGTACGAAAGATGCGTATCGAAGCTTTGCTTGATATGGTCGGACTGAAAGCTGTCGCAAACAGACCTGTCGGAACTTTTTCAAAAGGTATGGCGCGCAGAATCGGCCTGGCACAGGCACTGATTAATGACCCGGACCTGCTCATCCTGGATGAGCCCACAACCGGCCTCGACCCTATCGGGACAAGGCAGATAAAAGACTTGATTATAAAGCTCGCAAAACGCGGCAAGACAATCATGCTTTGCAGCCATCTGCTTGCGGATGTCGAGGATGTTTGTGACAGAATCGCGATTCTTTACGGCGGCAGAATACAAACCGAAGGCCGGGTTCGAGAGCTTCTGCAACAAACGAACAAAAAACAAATCATCACGGATGCCATAAGTGAAACTACCATTCGGAAGATAAAACAGCTAATCCGGGACGAAGGTGCCAAATGTGAGGTGACCTCTCCTATCGATAAGCTCGAAACGTTTTTCATTAAGACAATAACGGCTGCACAACAACAGGCTCAGCCAACGAGCGGTGCGGTGAGTACGACCAAAATCGGCGATTTTCTCACGCAGGAAGAGCCAGTGGAAAGTATCCTCGATAGACTTGTAACCACAGAAGTACCGCGGGAGAGTTCTCCGGAGAGCGTAAAAACAGAGAAAGTCGTTACCGCCAATTCCGGGCCCAAGCCTGATGGGCGGTTGCTCGATGGATTGACCAAGCCGGCTGAGTCCGGCAGGGACGTCGGTAGTGAAAAAGTAACGACGGAATCTGTTGAAACGCAACCTTCGCATCAGGACATTCAGCGGGAACAAATCAATAAGAGTATTTTAGACCAGCTAACAGGCGGGTCGACCTCTCAAAGTGAGGATAAAGAACAATCTGACAAATCTCAGGCAGGAGATTCCGGCGATGCGTAGCGTCTGGGCTGTCGCCATAAATACCATAAGGCAGGCTTTACGGATGAAAGTAGCTGTGGTCTTTATTGTCCTGCTTGTTGTTCTGCTTCCGGTTCTTGGCATTTCGACAACGGGCGATGGAACACTGAAAGGCAGACTGCAGACCTTTGTGAGTTACGGTCTTTCCCTTATGAGTTTTTTGCTGTGTATGCTCACGATTATAGTCTCGATTTATTCGGTGACAAGTGACATCGAGCAAAGGCAGATATATACCGTTATTACCAAACCCATTCGTCGTTTTCAGATTCTTTTGGGCAAACTGCTCGGTGTTATCTTACTGGATTTGGTTTTGCTTGTTCTGTTTTCGGTCGTTGTTTATGCAATTACTGTTTACACGCCGCGATTTTTCGATGTACCGGAGAATGAGCTGGTTCAGGCGGACAATGAATTTTTTACCGCGCGGGCGTCTTTAACTCTTCCCGAAGTTGATGTTACAAAAGAAGTGGAAAAAAGATATGAGCAGCTTGAAAACAGTGGTCAGTTAGATCAGATATTTGAAAGAATGACACGCGAACAAGTTCTTGCGCAGCTAACCCAGCAGCAACAACTTGCCAAACGGGCTGCTGCCGTCGGCAGAGTACTCTCCTGGGAATTCGATAACGTCAAGCCCCTTGATCCGAACATGTTCATCAGATTCAAGTACGATGTTACGGTGACGCCTCCCGATTCGCAGATTTACGGTCGATGGTTCGCGGGTGATTCTCAATATATAAAAAGCGGTGAGCCGCCGAAAACTCCTGTTTTTGATGAGACACTCAGGCACTCGATTGGAAATTTTCACGAAATAGAATTTCCTTCCAGCGTTGTGCCCGAAAACGGACGACTGTCTATTGCGTTTTTGAATCTGCCTCTTAACAATACAGTTGTTATCTTTCCACCGGAAGGATTGGAAGTGCTTTATAAGGCCGATTCCTTTACATTAAATTTCGTAAGGGCAGCAGTTTTAGTTTTGTTTCGCCTGACTTTCCTGGCTTGTTTAGGCATCCTGGCTTCGAGTTTTCTTTCGTTTCCTGTTGCCATATTGCTTTGTTTTGTAATCTTCTTTACTGCAAGTTTCAGCGGTTTTGTTATCGAATCTTTCGACTATCTAAGCGTGAATCTGGGTTTGTTCTATTCTTATACCATTAAGTGGGTAATTCGACTGCTGCCGCAGTTCGATAAATTCAATCCGACGAAATTCCTGGTCCCTGCGAGATTACTGAGCTGGTATTTACTGGCCCAATGTGCCGTTGTTATGGTTTGCATTAAGGCGTTTTTGCTGCTGGTAATTGCATTGATTATTTTCAGCTATCGTGAAATTGCGAAAATCATAGTCTAAAATGCAGGATAAAAATAATTGATATAACTATGCGGTTAAGTGACACGATAACCTGGTTTGTCTGTATTATTATTGCGGTCATTATGATTGTATGCTCCGGTATACAGCTCGATTCTATTAATAGGCATCGACAGGATATGAATCTCATAATCGACAAGCCGGAAAATGTTCCTCCCTCCCTGGCTTTTGCAACCGTTGCAACCGGGGCCTTCCGCGGCCTCGTCGTGGATGTCTTGTGGATGCGGGCGGACAGACTCAAAGAAGAGGGCCAGTTCTTCGATGCGAGACAACTTGCGGAATGGATAACAATCCTGCAGCCTCGTTTTTCGGCAGTGTGGGAATTTCATGCATGGAATATGGCATATAACATATCGGTTGCCATACCTGCGACCCAGCCCGATCAACGATGGCACTGGGTCAAAAATGGCTATGAGCTTCTTCGTGATGAGGCTATCGGAAAATATAAACTTACGAATATTGCACTG
>Ga0272442_10011648_pt1 | contig 10698 bp, 9 predicted proteins | sample SSMForm2O_FD_200262 | JGI IMG/M metagenome (GOLD analysis project Ga0272442, IMG submission 200262) | Marine sediment archaeal communities from Little Sippewissett salt marsh, Falmouth, MA, United States - SSM-Form-2O | ecosystem: Environmental > Aquatic > Marine > Wetlands > Sediment ... | reverse complement strand
CGCCTTTCCCTACGATGTCGACACGTCCATGCTGCGCACGTTACAAAACATCCGCGAGAGCGAACCGATAGAACCCTCCGAATTCGCGAGTCACTTGGATCGAGACATCCAGGCCATCACGCTAAAGGCGCTGGCCAAAGACCCGGCCGATCGCTACCCCTCGGCCGCCGAGTTGGCCAGTGACATCAGAAACTGGCTCGCGGGCCGGCCCGTACAGGCTCGCTCGTACGGCTCGATCAACCTGCTGCGCAAGGTGCTCGCCAAACGCCGCTACCTGCTCGCGCCACTGCTGATCTACTGCGCAGTCCTTGCCGTCGTCCTGCTCGTCTCGGACAAGGTGATCTTCCTGCCTCGTCCCCCGTCGAGCTACGCCGACACCTCCGATATCATCAAGCTTCAAACCGACGATGGCGCTTCCATCTCCGCGCTGCACCTGACGAACCCGGACGCCAGGTTCACCATCCTCTACAGTCACGGCGTCGCTGAAGACCTGGGCCAACTGCGACCCTTTCTCGAATCCTATCGCGACCAGGGCTTCGCCATCTTCGCCTACGACTACCACGGCTATGGCACCAGCACGGGGCGGCCTTCGGAGCAGCACACGTATCGTGACATCACGGCAGCGGTTCGATACCTGATCGAACGAGCCCGCGTCAAGCCCGAGAACATCATCGCGCACGGACGCTCCGTTGGTGCGGGAGCCGCCGCCTATGTGGCGGACGAGGAGCCGGTCGGAGGTCTGATACTCGAAAGCGCGTTCGTCAGCGCCTTTCGCGCCGTCACCCGCGTCCGACTGATGCCGTTCGACAAGTTCGAGAACCTCAAACGCCTCGCTAACGTCCATTGCCCCGTGCTGATCGTTCACGGCCGCAAGGACGACATCGTCGCCCCCTGGCACGGCGAGGGACTCTTCGCCGCCGCCGGCGAGCCCAAGTCCAGGCTATGGGTGGATCAGGCCACGCACGACGACATTCCCCTGGTGGCCGGTCCTGACTACTGGAAGGCCATCAGCGACTTCACCGCGACCATCGAACCACGGCAGGCGCTCGAGCCGTAACGTAAGAGACTACCGGGAAGCGCTGCCGCTCTGACGACCCGCCAAACTGCGCGAGGCAACATGAATCACCGTCTGGACGAGACCACCCAACGCGATCAGCCCAATGGCAAACCAGTACGGGGCGGCCCAGCCGACGTGTTTGGCCAGGTAGCCACCCGTTCCGGCGCCGACGGCGATGCCCACCGAGATCACCAGCTCGTGGATGGTCATCCTCACCGAGCGTTTGCGGCTGGTCGAGGCACCGTAGTACAGGTGCGAGCTGTAGGCGAAGCCAAAGGCCAAGCCAAGGATTGCCGAGGAACAGTAGAAGACACCCAAAGTTCTGCCCCAGAGGACCATCAGCGCCACGGCCAGATACATCAGTTGGGCCCAGAACAGATAGACGGCCTTGAAATGCCAAAACGCCCAGCGACCGGCCGCGACCAGGGCAAGGAAATTGCACAAGGCGAAGGTCGTCAGGTACACGCCAAACTGAGGCTCGGAGTACCCGATATCCACAAACCGCAAGGCAAACTGCGAGCGTATGATCGAGAATGTCGCCCAGGCGCAGAACATCGCCACCCTTGACATCCAGCGGTAATCCGCCAGCATGCGCGCATCGCATGGTGCATCCGGCGCCGCCTCCGACGGGGCCGCGCCCCCGTGTCCGGCTCCGTTGCGAGCCAGGCACAACATGACAAGCGTCACGACGAAGGCCCCCGCGGCCGCGATCACGGGCCAGAGAGGGTCAATCCCGACGAGCCACGCGCCGATCAAGGGGCCAATGACCCCCCCGCCGGACCAGGAACCGTTGTACCGACCGAAGCGACGGTTCAGCTCCACACCTTCGTAGCGAGCCGAAACCCAACTCATCAGGAAGGGCCAGTACAGCGCCATCGCCGCGCCGCCAACCCCGCCAGCCGCGATAATCGCCCATATCCAGACCAGGCTCGCCCCGCCGCCCGAACGCTTCCCTTCCCACACGGCCAGCAGCATCATGACAACGCCGAAAAGGGCAACCCCGATCGCCGCTCGCGTCGCACGCTTGACGTCAAGGTGGCCAAGCAGCGAGCCCGTCAGGAACAGGGCCGCCATATAGGCCAAGCTGTTGGCGGCCAGGGCATACCCCACGTGGGCCTCAGAGCCCCCCATGCCACTGAGAACGAACGGCATGGCGGTCCAGCAGATACTCAGACTCAGGGCCGTGGAGAATGCGGCTCCGTAGAGTGGCCATGCACGATCGTTGAGCGTCCCTGATGTCTTGCCGTCTTCCGTCATACCAGTCCGGTCTCGAAACCATCGATTGTAATGTCTCCGCGCCAGTTCGCCAGCACATTACGCGCCGTCACGTGACCCAATCGAGGTCGATGGTGACGAAATCGGAAAAAAAACGGTCAGCTTGAGCATCGGCTATACCCAACAGCCTCCTATCGGTGTGTAATAGGACGAAGAGCGATCACTTTTCACCCAGGCGTGCGCGATGGTAGAGGACACACTGCTGGTTCTAGGATTCAAGCGGGGCCGCCGTGAGGCGCTGCGCCGGATCTACGCCAAGTACAGGACCGATATGCTCAAGCTCGCGGTCGTCCTGGCCGGCGACGCGAACATGGCCGAAGACATTGTGCACGATGTTTTCGTCAAGTTCGCCCAGTCGGCCGACCGCATCAAAGTAACCGGCAGTCTGAAGAACTACCTGGCCACCAGCGTGATCAACCGGGTCCGGAATCACCGGCGCGACACCGGCCGGCATGGCGAAAAGGCACTGGCAGAAGCAACGTTGCCTACGTCTGCGCCGCGTAGCCCCGAGCAATGGGCCACACTCAGCGAACAGTTGACGCTGCTGGCCGAGGCTCTGGGACAGTTGCCTTACGAACAGCGTGAGGCCGTCTGTCTGCACATGCAAACGGGCCTGACACTCCGTCAGGTCGCCTCTGCTCAGAAGGCCTCGGTCAACACGGTCAAAGGCCGATATCGATACGGCATGGAAAAACTGCGGTCAATGCTGAATAATGAGGTGGAACAATGCGACCCGCAGACGGCATGAGACGAATGTTTCGAGAAGCGGAGCTGGGCGTCCGCCCGGAAGCCGACGAGCGCGTCCTCAACGACGTCCTCGAAGCGCACCAACGAAGTGACACGAAGCGAGCGTCGACACGACGCATAGGGAGAAAAGCCATGAGAAATCCAATCACGAAGTTGGCCATTGCCGCGGTCGTCACGGTGGCCTGTATCGTGGGCCTGTTCATGTGGAAAGGCACCGGCTCCGGCGTTGCTCTGGCAGACGTACTGAGCCGCATCCAACAGGTCAGCGTCTACATGTACCAGATGACCATGAGCACCACCGGCCCCGTCATCGATGATGAGCCCCTGGAGCAGGAAATACACGGTACGGTCCTGATGTCGCAAGACCTCGGCATGAAAATGACAATGGAAGTGGACACCGGGATGTCCATTCCCGGCCACCCTGGAGCGACGGCTCACGAGATGTACATGTTGCCCCAGCAGGGCAAGATGGTGACCGTCATGCCCGCCCTGAAGAAATACACGGAGATCGAATTCGATGACACTGAGTTTCAGGAACAACAGAAGGAGAACAACGATCCCCGTGCCATGGTCGAGCAGATTCTCCAGTGCGGCTACACCAGCCTGGGACGGTCCACCATCGACGGCGTAGAAGTGGAAGGCTTTCAGACAACAGACCCGAACTACCAGGGTGGCATGATGGACCGGGTCGATATCAAGATCTGGGTCGACGTCAAGACCCAACTTCCCGTCCGCTCGGAAATGGACATGCAGATGCAGATGGGAGGCGAAATGCACATGCACATGGTCATCCACGACTTCCAGTGGGATGTATCGGTCGACGCCTCGGAATTCGAGCCGGTCATCCCGGACGACTACACGGCGCTAGGCGACGGCCCCATGAAGATGCCGGCAATCAACGAAGAAACCGCCATCGAAGGCCTGAGGCTGTGCGCCGATCGGTTCGCGACCTACCCCGAGAAACTGGACATGATGACCCTCATATCACTGGTGACTGAGTCCGGAATCGCTGATGATCTCGATGACGAGCTACTTTCCGCCAACGACGAAAACCTGACGCCGGAGGAGCGGACCAGGAATACAGAGGAGCGCGTGAAGGAGATGAGGGAGCGACTCGATAAGGAAATTAGCGAGAGTGTCAAAGAGATAATGGACGTGATGATGCCCATTCAGGCGATCGGCACCTTCTACATGACGCTCGATGCGGAGGGGAAAAACCCGGCCTACTATGGCGAAACCGTCACGCCAGCCGACACCGATCAGGTCCTGATGCGCTGGAAGGTCTCCGACACCGAATACCGCGTCATCTTCGGGAGCCTGCACGTCGAAACCGTCACCGCCGACGTCCTGGCCGAACTCGAAGCAGCCTTGCCCAAGGTGCGAGCGATCGAAGACACAGCGAAGTGAGAGGAAACCGCCGGGGGCACGGGGCCTCACGCAATGTCGTGACGATCCGTGCCCTCTCCGTCCTCTACTCCACCGCGCGGACTTCGCAAGGCCGCCAGGAGGCCGATAGCCACCCACACGCCACTGGCAATCGTGGCCATTGCCGCAAGCACGACGACGATAAGCAGGACCGTTCCCATGGTTACGTTCTCCTCCCATGACCGAGGACGTGACCGATCAGGTACGCCAGCAGCGCCGCCCCCAGAGCCGGCAGAATGGCGGGGATGCCGGTCGCATCCAGGGCTGGCAGTTGGAACAGTAGCGCCACCAACGCACCGACGACCATCGACAGCAGACCCGCCAGAGGCTTGGGACGATCCAGCCAGAGCCCCAGCACGAGGACAGGAAGAATCGCCGGCGCCCAGATCGTGTAGCAGACCAGCAAGCCCCTGATGATGCTCGGCACCGCGACCGCCACGACCGCAGCGGCAGCAGCGATGATGACCGTCGCCGCCCGCCCCACGTCCAGAGCCGAACTGTCAGGCAACGTCCTCAGGGGACGGACGATGTCCTGGGTAAACGCCACCGCGCCGGCATTGAGCAGCGAATCGAGGCTGGACATGATCACCGAGATCGAGACCACCAGCAACAGCATGTACCCTTCCGTCGGCATGATCGTCTTGAGCAGGGTCAACAGAACATGGTCCTCTTCGGTGCCGGCCGGAATGATCCCGCGTGCCACGATGCCCAGCGCGATCATCACCAGGAACCAGACAACACTGAAGCACCCGCCCAATACGAAACCATAGCGGGACACACGCGTCGTCTTCGACGCCAGAGCCCGGTTGGCGTACGGCGGAATCAGCGTCTCGCCCAGCAGCCAGGCAGCGATCAAACCGACGATCTCGATCGGCGAGGTCGCAGCCAAACCATCCGAGGTCGCGGTGATACCCTGCTCGACGAAGGCCGCAACGCCCCCCTTCAGATGAAAGGCCAGCGCCAGCAGCAGAATCACCGGCAGCAGAATCGCAAACGCACTGAACTGGAACGCGTCGGTGATGACGCTGGCCCGCAGCCCACCGAACGTCGTGTACAGCGTCGTGAACCCCACGAACAGGACCAAAGAGGCCCAAAGGGGCAGCCGGAAGATATCCGTCAGCACGAGACTGCCCGCCTTGGCCATCACCGCCGCAAGCCCCGTGCAAAGCCCCACGGAAATGACGCCTGCCAGGACGTGACAGCGCCGGTTGTACTTAAGGCCGATCGCGTCGCCCAGCGTGTGACAATCGTGCAGCGCCCGCAGGCGCGGCGCCACCAGGACCCCCACCAGGACATTCTGCACGGAGTAGGCCAGACCGATGAGCAGGAAGAGATACCCGCTATGGAACCCCCGGCCGACAAAAGCGATGGAAAAACCCGGACCCACATAGGTCGCGCAGAGGCTGCCGAAGATCAGAGCCAGAGGCAAGGCACGCCGGGCAAGGGAGAACTCAGTGTACTCACGCACGGCGCGGGCGCGCACGGCGACAAACGTGAGAACGACCACGTAGCCCGCCACCAGCGCCACCGACACCACCGTATGCACTGTTCCGTTCCCTAATCTTTCTGTCACCTCCCGCTTGGCGTGATGAAGCGGGTCTTCAGACGCGTGTTCTCGGTCTATTCACGCCCTTCTTGGAACATCTCCTCTTCCAGTTCGCTAATCACCGCGTTGAGCTGCGATTCCGTGCGAATCCACCCCGTCCGTGAATCGACCAGGAACTTGCGGTACCACTGAATCAGGTTCTTGGCGAAGTCCGCATCCTTGCAATAGATACCGAACGAAATTTCCCCCGCATGCGAACCCGCCTTGCGCGGCATCTGCGGAAAGGCCAGCAGCACCGCCTTGCGCGACAGCATGAACTCAATGTCCGAGACCTTACTGTTATAGATCCGCAGCCGCCCCGATTCGATGGCGTCGGGGTACTTGCGAAACAGATGCCGCGCCGCGTTCGAGAACCCGGGAACACTAAGGTTCATCGCACGATGCACACGAACATCCGGGTATTCTTCGATGATCGTATAGAGCTGGCTGAGATAGTCGTCCATCGGTTGGCGCTCGCCCTCGAACAGCATGCACGTCCAAAGCTCGCCTTGCCCCGTGGCGTCCAACTGGTCCTCGCACATTCGCTTGGCCGCGTCGTACGTCTCGCGCCGGTTGCCGAGCACCTTGAGCTGCCGCTCCATCAGCACCTCGGCCCAGATCGGCATGTCTTTGGGCAGCGCATCCGGCGGGCAGACGCCCAGCCGCGTCAACAGACGCAGGAACTGCTTGTGCTCGGACCCGTAGAAACGCCGCCCCACCACGCTGCCCACGTTGCCATTGCATTCCAGCCCGTACTTCTTGTGGTACCCAAACGAGAGCCGATGCACCTCGTAGCCACGCTCAGTGAGCATCTGCTCCAGCTCGCCGATCAGGAAGATCGCCTGCTTCTCCGGCGCCTTGTCGATCGACAGGTGGACGTTGGGACACAATACGATCGGCCGCTTGCCCAGAAGACCCGCCAGGGCGCCAAACTCGTCGGCCGCATCCTCCAACTCCCGCCGGGCGTCGTACCGCTCGACACAGACGAAAATAACCAGCACATCTTTGAACTCTGTCCGCGGCTGCGGTGGAGAAATTGTGGAAGGATCGATTCGGGTGCTCGGTTCCTTGTCCTCAAAATAGCATGAAGAGCACTGGTAACTGTCTAGGATCATTGCGTTACATCAATTCAATTACAGATCAACGGCTACAGGTTAGCATGATTGCGATTGCGACGGCGGCTTCGCATTGATGCCTTCGCTTTCTTCTGCCGCGAAGCGATGCCGGCATCAACGCGTGAGATAAAAAGCCCTACGTCCGGTGCCACCACCTTCTCTCCGAACCCCGCACTGTTCATCAGGCGCACCACTTCCGTCGCCTCCCAGAAGTCCTCGGAGCCCTTGATGCTTTTCGCCTCATCACGCGTCAGCGACTTCAGAAAGCCGGGCAAACACCCGTCCCGCAGCGCCACCGCGTAGTCGGCCAGTAGTTCCTGAATTTCTCGATTCACGTTCGCCATCGTAATGCGCTCCCATTGGAAGACACCTAGTCTTCCTCTACGTAATCTTTCAACATCCCTCGCAACTTCAAAATCGTGCGGAATTCCAACATCTTCACGGCCCCCACCGTCGTCTTGAGCTGGTTGGCGATCGCCCGGTTCGACATCCCCTGCATCCACATCTCGATCGCCTTGCGCTCCCGCGACTTCAGCTTGCCGAGCATGCGGTGCAGCAGTTGCTTCAGCTCCGCCTGCGACGTCATCTCGCACAGACCCAGCTCCGGCGCCACCAGGTTCTCCAGATCCGCTTGGGACAACGACAGGTTCCGATTCATCCGGCGATACACCTCGCGCAGTCGCTTGCGCATGTAGTACAGGTACACGGTACGCAACAGATGCCTCTCGTTAGCAATGTCGCGCAAGTGGCTCGGATCTTCCCAAATATCCGCATACACATCTTCCAGCACATCCTCGCACTCCACCTCGTTGCCGAGGTAGCGATACAAATGGCGGATGAACATATTGAACGTCGCCCGTACAAAGGGCTCCATGGCCCGCCGACGCGACTCGGCATCGGGCGACGTCAATCCTCTTAGAGCGTTACGCAGCCGCTTATCCATATCCGGTTACTTCGTTCTCCGTTTCCCGATATTGGCGACCTTCCCAACCCGACAAATGCCGCTGTCCACGGTCCGGGCTGCGGAAGGCACAGGGCACCCTGCCCCGCAAACCCCCATTCTATCGTAGAGATATGAGAAACTCAACCGGCAAGCGCTCACGCGTCCCTCCCTTTCCTTGGATGTCGAGCATCCTTTTCTGCTTCTCGTGCCTCGGCAAACTGACACGTCACTCCTGTCGACCCTGCGCACATTATCGGACGACCCTCCGGCCACGCAGCGAAGTCACCGATCGCCCTGATCCCTTGCCTCGCCTCGGCCCCACACCTGCGCTTCGCACCGGAATCCGTGGAGCATCCGTCTGGTCTGCAAGCCACGACGACGCCATCACAGCCAGATCGGCAAAGTCGGTTCGACAATCGCCGTTGATGTCACCGGCCGGCGAACCCGTACAATCCGTCACCACGGGACCGGCCAGCACAGTCGCATACACATTCCAGGGCCCATCCCTGTTGTCCTGCCAGACCACCGTATGCCCGCTGATCGCCGGATGAACCTGATCGCCGGGATCGTCCGTAATCCGAAACATGCGATCCGTCACCAGGTTGTAGCCGTAGATGTCCCAGTCCCCGTGCCGGTTGTCCTGCCACACCACCAGGTGCCCGTCGATATCCGGATGCCGCTGCTCGCCCTCATCCATCGTAATGGGCGATTCACGAACGTCGTTCCCATCGAAAATGCGACCCGCGTAGATGTCCCAGTCGCCGAAGAAGTTGTCCTCCCACACCACGAAGTCCCCGCTGACAACCCCGCCCCGCTGATCGCTCTCCAGCAGCGCCACGGGAAACTCCGTCGGCCGGTCGCGCAGCCAGATATCCGCTGCCAGAAGGTCCCAGTCGCCGAACAGGTTATCCTCCCACACCACGGTGTTGCGATAGATCGAAGGGTTCATCTGGTCGAACTCAAACGCCGCAACGGCGAACTCGACGGGATAACACGGATCGGTGATATCAGCCCCGAAGATGTTGTAGTCCTCGCCGTTCGTATCCTGCCACACCACCACGTTGCCATGAATGGCCGGTCTCTCCTCGTCGTTCAGCGGAATGTCCGACACGATGTAGCCAATCGGCGCCTCGAAGTCCCTCACATCCGCCATGCGGATATCCCAATCGGCCGCACCCTCCCACGGCACGAGGTCTTGCCACACCACCCGCCGACCGTAAACCGCCGGATGCGTCTGATCGTTGGCGTCGCCGATGACCGTGACCAGCGGCACCCCAAGGTCATTGATGTCCGCGACGAAGATATCGTAGTCGCCGAGCTCCGAGACCCACTCCTGCCAGACCACCACGGTCCCGTCGATGTCAGGGTTCTCCTGATCGTCCGGACCCGCGAAGATCGGCACCGCCGGCCAGTCAGCGGCCTGCGCCACCGACAGACCCAGGCTACTGACCACCAGGAACAGGGCTAATATTCTGTTTCGTTGGACTCTCATCGTCCTCTTTCTTGCCCGCCTGCGAGTTCACGGGCGACGCAGGCACAGTGACCGTGCTGCCGCCCCCGGCTCCCGCGCTACTCGGCGCCGATGCGGCTTTCGCTCTCTCCAGGATGTCGGCCTTGGCAGCATCCGACATCCCGGGGCTTTGCGGTGCCGGGGACGCAACAGCGCCGGCATTGCTGGGAGCAATCGTGACACCGCTGGAGGGCGTCGACCCCGACCCAGCCGCTGTCGCCGCACTGGCCTCCGCCATCTTGTCCAGAAGATCGAGCAGCACCTTCGCCGCCTTCGCATTCTGCAAATCCCCCGCAGCCTGCTCCAACGGCGCCCGGGCGTAGTCGATCTCGCCCACACCGAGCAGATGGTAGCCCAGCAGCAGTTGCAGGTCCGCGTCGAAACCATACGTCTCGACCTTGTCCAAAAGCGCCTCGATCTGCGAGAACAAGGCATCGTCGTCAGCATAGAGACCACGCGGATAGAACACCCCCTGCTCTTCAGGCGAAACCTCCTCCAGCGCCGCCCGCAAAACCTCGGCCGACTCGGAGTACTGGTTGTTCGCAAACAACGCCTGGGAGTACGCGAACGGCAGAATCATATCGTCCGGCGCCAACGTCATCGCCTGCGCAAACGCCTGCGACGCCCCGGCAAACTGGCCCGCCTCGAAGCTCTTGACGCCGCTCTCGAAAAGCACGTCCGCCTGCGTCTGCGCCGCCGGTTCGCCGGCCTGCTGCTGAGCCAGCCGCTCCTGGACATTCGCCAGCGTCGCCTCATCGATCCCGTAGGGCAACGCCCCCGAGTCCGCGACCACGGTATCGCCCTCACCGGTGTAGTAGTTGTACGTGTAGTAGTTCGTGCTGCCGACCGCGACCTCACGAGGCACCGGATGGTACCCATACCAGATATAAGGATGGTAGCCATACCAGTAGTAGCGCGAATACCGGTAATGCCACGGCCACCATCCGCCCAGGCTCACGAACACGTACTTGCGATGATAGTACGGATACACCCAGTGAGAACGATAGTACGGTCCCCACCGGTAGTAGACCGGGTAGTGAT
>Ga0272442_10011647_pt1 | contig 10698 bp, 8 predicted proteins | sample SSMForm2O_FD_200262 | JGI IMG/M metagenome (GOLD analysis project Ga0272442, IMG submission 200262) | Marine sediment archaeal communities from Little Sippewissett salt marsh, Falmouth, MA, United States - SSM-Form-2O | ecosystem: Environmental > Aquatic > Marine > Wetlands > Sediment ... | reverse complement strand
CTGCTGCTGGTCCGGCGACGTCGCAACGGCCGGCGTGGACGTGTCGTCATCGGACCGGCACGACGACGCGGAAACGATCGTCGCCACGACCGCGACGACGAGAAGGCGGGCGAGAGCCCCGTGCCTCTTATGCCGGCTCACGAGGGCCCCTGCCTCACCGCGCGGCAGAACAGCGGATCGTCGCCGGCGAGGGAGAACAGATCGAAGCCCGAGTCGGTGAGCTCCAGGCGGTAGCTTCCGCTGCTGAACTCGTAGACGTTGTCGGCCGTAGCCGCGAGGTCGACGGGCGCTGCGTCTGCGTCGTTCCAGACGCCGGCACCCTCGCTGAAGGCGAACCAGTACCGCTTGCTGAACGTCTGCTGCGAACCGTCCGTGTAGTCGCAGGCGACCGTGTAGGTCGCCGGCGCGGTGGACAAGCGCTGCGCGGGGGTGAGCGATGTGGCGGGGTCGGCGCCGTCCTCTCGCACACCCGGGCAGCGTCCGTTCGGGGTGGACGTACGCGATGGCGGACTGAGCGTGACACTGGGAGCCAGCGCCGGGTCCAGCGGGGTGTCGGAAGTGAGCGCGGCCGGCCCGCTCGTCCGGTGGGCGTAGTCGATCATGTCGTCGCCGTCCACGTCGCCGAGCTCCCAGTCGTAGCAGAATGTGTAGCGACCGCGGGGCAGGTCGAGGTACGCAGACGGGTTGGGGTCGACGAAGACAACCGTCGACGCGCGCGACATCGGTGTGCCCGCCAGGTCGGAGGCCGGTTCGTAGGTGTCGGCGCGCACGGTGACGGGCGTGAGGCCGTCGTTGACGAACCACACGGGGCGCAGGTCGAGGTCGTCGTCGTAGTCCGGCGTACCCACCCCGACCGGTGGAGGTGTCGACGTAGGGGACGGCCCCGGGTCGGCGCCGGAGTCGGCGTCGGAGTCGGAGTCGGAGTCGGCGTCCTCGGGCGGGTCGCCCAACACACGGGCAGCCTGGTCGTCCATCGCCTGGTGCAGATCGGGCTGCTCGTTCGCGTCGTGCACCGAGTCGAGCACGTCGACCGACTCGGCATCGTCCGCGATGTCCTCGCCCGGCGGGCCAGCGTCGCGGCCGACCACGTCGGGTCCGTCTGTGAGCACCGCCCGCACCATCGAGGGGTCGAGCGTCTCGTCATCGTCCGCCTTGCCCCGCACGTCTGCGATCGTCTGGGCGATCTCCGATGCGCGACGGGCTTGCAGCTCGCGAAGGTGAGCGATCAGCGCGGCAACATCGGGGTCGTCCGCGCCTCCGGCCCGCTCGAGGCGGGAGATGCGCACCTCGAAGAACGAGTCGGTGAGGTCACGTAGCACGAGGAGCGCTTCTTCGGCCGGGCGACCTTCGAAGATGGCCTCCGTCAACGCCGTCCACACGAAGTGCTGGCTGTCGAGCAGTTCGGCGTCGGCACGCAGAGCGGCGAGCAGATCCGCTGATCGCTCGGGGGCCCAGGGGTCAGTGGGTGAGTCGCCACCCGGGTCTCCAGCCGGGCTGCTGGGCTCGAGGATGCCCGCATCGGTACCTGTGTCGTCGAGGGTGCCATCGTCTGGGCCTGCGTCAGGACCCGGTGAGTCGACCCACTCGTAGGTCCAGCGAACCTCGCACGCACCCCCGCAGTTGAGGATCGACACGCCCACATCGAACGTCTCACCACCGGACGGGGCGTCGAAGCTGAGGACGTCCGTCGTGGTGTCTGCACTGCACTCCATCGGGTCACCGCCCCAGGCGGGGTCACCGCACTGGCCTTCCGCCGAGACCGACGGGGTGTTGCGGTTCCACGTCCCGCTCACCTTCGGGATCACGGTGAGCGAGTAGTACGCCGGGCCGGGCCCTGCCGCGCTGATGCTGGCCGTCACGTCCACGACGAAGGGCTCGCCGGGGGTCAGTGTCGAGTCGGGTTGTCCCCACGACGCCTGCGCGGCGACCGAGGCCTCGCCGACCGTTGTGGTGAGGCTGGCCGAGGAGTCACTGACGGCGCCGCTCCAGGAGCTGCCGAACTCCTCACCGGTCGGGTTCGTCTCGGTTCGCACCAGCTGCCACTGGCCCTCGCTGTCGGTCGACGCGGCAGCAGCCGTCCAAGAAGCCGACGCTGGTGCTCCAGCAACGAAGGCGGATGCCGTCAGGCCGAGGGCAGCGACTGTGGCTACGGCGACCCGGCCTGCGGCACGCCGCCTCAGATGAACACCGGGGAACATGGTCGTCTCCGAGGCAACGCCGAGGGCGTGGGCCTTGCCAGGGCCGGATGACCCTTGAACGGCCTGCCCTCGCGCCGAGCGCGAAACGAGCCCCGGTCAGGCGACAGCGTTGACGACGGGTCCGGTCACGCGCACGTGGCGGACCATGCGGTTCGCCACGTCAAGCAGCCCCTCGGACCTCGCGGGCCTGACGGTGCCGGACGCGCCCCGGCTCAGTCCAGGTAGTCGCGCAGCACCTGAGAGCGGCTCGGATGGCGCAGCTTGCTCATCGTCTTGCTCTCTATCTGCCGGATGCGCTCACGCGTCACGCCGTAGACCTTGCCGATCTCGTCCAACGTCTTCGGCTGGCCGTCGGTGAGTCCGAAGCGCATGGCGACGACGCCTGCCTCGCGCTCCGAGAGGGTCTCCAGCACCTGCTGGAGCTGCTCCTGCAGCAGCGTGAACGACACCGCATCGGCCGGGACGATCGCCTCGGAGTCCTCGATCAGGTCGCCGAACTCGGAGTCACCGTCCTCGCCGAGCGGGGTGTGCAGCGAGATCGGCTCGCGACCGTACTTCTGCACCTCGACGACCTTCTCCGGGGTCATGTCGAGCTCCTTGGCGAGCTCCTCCGGCGTGGGTTCGCGGCCCAGGTCTTGCAGCATCTGGCGCTGGACGCGGGCGAGCTTGTTGATCACCTCGACCATGTGCACCGGGATGCGGATGGTGCGGGCCTGGTCGGCCATGGCGCGGGTGATGGCCTGACGGATCCACCAGGTCGCGTACGTGGAGAACTTGTAGCCCTTGGTGTAGTCGAACTTCTCGACCGCACGGATCAGTCCGAGGTTGCCTTCCTGAATCAGGTCCAGGAACAGCATGCCGCGGCCCGTGTAGCGCTTGGCCAGCGAGACGACGAGTCGCAGGTTGGCCTCGAGCAGGTGGTTCTTCGCGCGGCGGCCGTCCTCGGCGATCCACTCCAGATCCCGTCGGTACATCGGCTCCATCTGGTCGGCCTCGCGCGTGAGGCGCTCCTCTGCAAACAGACCGGCTTCGATGCGCTTGGCGAGCTCAACCTCCTGCTCAGCGTTGAGCAGGGCGACCTTGCCGATCTGCTTGAGGTAGTCCTTGACCGGGTCGGCCGTGGCGCCGGCGGTGACAACCTGCTGCACGGGCTCGTCGGTCTCGTCGGTGTGGGAGATGACGAAGGCCTCTTCGGACGCCTTCGTGGGGTCGCCCGCCTTGCCTGCCTTGGCGCTGGCCTCGCTGTCGATCTCGGACTGGGCACGCTCCAGGTCAGCCTCGAGCTCTTTCTCCAGCCCGGCAGCTTCCTTCAGGTCGGCCTCGCCGACGTCGTCGGCGTCCCCCGTCGCCGACCCGTTGCCGGCGGCCTTGCCACCCCCCGAGGCGGTCTTGGCGCTCGACTTGGCGCCTTTCTTCTTCGATGTCTTCTTGGCGGCGGGCGTGTCGTCGGCGGCAGCGGCCGTGCCGGCGTCGTCCGGAAGCTGCGTCGATGCCCAGGCGTCGTCACCCTCGACAACCGTGACGGAGACGCTCTTGTCGACCAGGGCCCCGATGACCCGACGGCCGTCGGCAGGCTTCAGATCGAGCTGGTCGATCACCTCGCGCAGCTCGGTACTCGTGACCGCCTTGCTCTTGCGCTTGCTGACCTTTCTGAGGAAGGCCTTGACCTCAGGAAGCGTCAGTGGATCAGTAGCGACGGTGCTCGGCGACACAGACAACCCTTCGAACGACCCGACAGACGACGTAGACCGCAGAAGAACGCGAACCGGCCACACGATGTTCCCCGTGTCGCAATCGGCCGTTCTCCCGAACAGACGTGAGCGCTATTGTCGCACGGATTCTCAGCCGTGCGCCTTCGCCGCGGCCTTGAGCGCCTTCTTGAAGGCCCGGACCTCGTTGAGCGACTCAGGGCCAGTGACGTCCGCGATCGATCGGCGGCTGCCGTCCTGCCCGTAGGAACCGGCCGCGGCACGCCAACCATCTGGCTGCACCCCGAGCTGCTTGCCGAGCAACGCGGTGAAGATCTGCGCCTTCTGCGTACCGAAGCCGGGCAACGCTGCCAGCCGGGCGACAAGGTCTGCGCCGTCCTGCGCTGTTGTCCAGACGGCTGCAGCGTCACCGTCGTAGTCCTCGACGATCGTGCGGGCCAGAGCCTGCACCCGGGCTGCCATCGACCCAGGAAACCGATGGACGGCGGGCGCCTCGCTCAGCACTTCGGCGAACGGCTGCTCACCCATCGCCGCGATCTCTGCCGGGTCGAGGCGCGCGACGCCGAGCCGACCGGCGATCGTTGCCGGGCCGGCGAACGCGCGCTCCATGGGGATCTGCTGGTCGAGCAGCATTCCGGTGAGCAGGGCGAAGGGGTCGGCTTCCAGCAGGGCGTCCGCATCAGGCTCTTGCGCGAGTCGCAGGCTCACGCGTCGGCTTCCTCCGCCTTCACGGCGAGCACTGGACACGGCGCGTCGAGCAGGATCGTCTGCGCGTTGCTGCCGAGGATCAGCTTGCCGACGGGAGAACGGCGGCGCAGGCCGATGACGATCATCTCCGCGCCGGTCTCCTCGGCGACGGCGATCAGGTCTTCAGCCACGTCCATGCCACGCACGAACTGGCGCATCTCGAACCCGAGCCCGCTGGCCTCCAGCTCTTCGCGCACGTTGTTCATGGCTTGCTCGAGACGCACCGCCTCGGTGCTGTCGAACTCGCGTCCGTCCTTGGCCGAGTTGACGACGATCATGCGAGAGCCGCGCAGCTTGGCTTCGGCGGCGGCGCGGTGGATCGCCGCGCGGCCCTCAGGCTTGGGGACGTACCCGACGACGATCGTTGGCATCGACGACGACCTCTCTGCTCAGCGCGGTCTGGGAATCCGACGCTACACCGAGGCGGGTGGCTGCGGGTCCGGGCCTGCCGAACATGACAGGATCTGGCTCGTGACGGCACCCGGACGCCGCTGGCCACCTCGCACCGCCTTCGTCCTTGGCGGCGGCGGGCTGCTGGGTGCGGCCGAGGTCGGCATGCTGCACGCGCTGGACGACTCGGGGATCAGTCCCGACGTGGTGCTCGGCACCTCGATCGGGGCGATCAACGGTGCCATGTTCGCCGCGTACCCCAGCGCCGACGCTGTCGCACGCCTGGAGTACGTCTGGACCTCGGAGGTGAGCAGGTCCGTCTTCGGGGCGTCGGCGTGGCAGCGCATGGGCACGATCGCCAAGTCGTGGACGCACACCCACCCGGTCGGGCCGCTGCGCGACATGCTGACGCAGGAGGTGGGCGATGTCGTCATCGAAGACCTGCCCACCCCGTTCCAGTGCGTTGCCGCCTCGATCGAGCGGGCCAGTGAGCACTGGTTCACCGAAGGGTCGCTGGTCGACGCCCTGCTCGCCACGACGGCCGTCCCCGGCCTGCTGCCCCCGGCGAAGGTCGGCGGCGAGCACTTCCTCGACGGTGGGCTGGTGCACAGCATCCCGCTCGGGCGCGCCGTCGCTCTCGGCGCCGATACCGTCTACGTGATGCAGGTGGGCCGCATCGAACGCCCGCTGGAGCCGCCGACCAAGCCATGGGAGGTGGCGGCCGTGTCGTTCGAGATCGCGCGAAGGCACCGGTTCACCGCCGAGCTCGCCTCGGTGCCCGACCACGTCACGGTGCATGTGCTGCCGACCGGAGACATCGAACCACCGAAGTACGCCGACGCCTCGGCCCTGAAGTACCGCGATACGTCCCGGGTCTCCGACCGCATCGCCCTCGCCTACGAGGCCAGCGCCCAGTACCTGTCCGAGCAACGGCTCGTGCGGCGGGTGGCCGCAGACGTCACTCACGAGGCCTGACGTGCTCCCGCAGTGGTTCCGGCGAGTCGTCATCGACCCCGCGGTGGTGCTCCTCGGTGGCTTCGCGATCGTGTCGCTGCCGCTGATCGTGCTCGTCGGGCTGGTGCTGTCCCCGCTCATCCCGGGCCGGTGGCGGCCGTTGCGGTTTCTCTGGTTCGCCTTTCTCTACCTGCTGATGCAGGCCGGGCTGCTGGTGCTGCTCTTCTTCCTGTGGCTCGCGACCGGCTTCGGGTGGAAGATGCAGGCTCCCTGGTCACAGCGCGTGCACTACTTCTTGCTCGGGTTCGCCCTACAGGTGCTGGAGCACGAGGCTCACCGGGTGCTGCACGTGACGATCGAGAGCACCGGAGCGCTGCCCGACGAGTTTCGGGGCCGCCCCTTGCTCGTGCTCTCCCGGCACGCAGGGGCCGGGGACTCGTTTCTGCTCGTCGACCTGCTGGTCAACTGGTACCACCGCGAGCCGCGCATCGTGCTGAAGGCGGCCCTCCAGTGGGACCCGGTGGTGGACGTCGTCTTGAACAGGCTGCCGACCGTGTTCGTCGACAACGACCCGGACGTAGACCGCATCGCCCTGATCCGCGAGCTTGCCAGCGGCCTCGACAACAACGACGCGTTCACGATCTTTCCCGAAGGTGGCAACTTCACCGCGGAACGTCGGCTGCGGTCGATCAGCTGGTTGAAGAACGAGGGCCGCGCCCGCCGCGCCGCCCGTGCAGAGCGGATGCGGCACGTCATCGCGCCCCGCCAGGCCGGTTCTGCGGCGGCGCTGTCGGCCGCACCTGATGCCGACGTCGCCATCGTCGCCCACACCGGTCTGGAGCACCTGAACTCGGTGAAGGCGATCTGGCGCTACATGCCGATGGACACCACCATCAAGGTGCACTGGTGGCGCGTACCGGCCGACGAGGTGCCTCGTGACCCCGACGAGGTGGGTGACTGGCTGTTCGGCTGGTGGGGCCTGGTGGACAGCTGGATCGAGGCCAACCGGCCCAGCATCGTGGACGACGCCATCGCCGACCCGACGACGCGCACCGACCCGATCGCACCCTGACCCGGACGTGCCCCGAGCCCGAGGGCGCCGGAGGGCCGTCCAGCACCCGGGGTGAGCGTGCCCTGCTGGACTCAGTCCTCCGGCCAGGAGTGCACCGGCTCGTTGGAGTGCATGTACTCGACATACCGGCGCAGCATGTCGCGCAGCACCTCTTGACGGGGCAGGTTGTAGCGGGCGTCGAGGCTGTGCACGACGTCCACCTGCCACTCCGCGCCGTTGCGTAGCCGCAGGCACCGCTGCTCGATCACGCCGAGCAGCCGGTCGCGCTCGGCGGGGTCGACGCCCCAGGCGTCGAGGCCGTCGGCAGCCATCGGCAGCAACCGGCGCAGCACCAGCTCGGCCACGGGTACCTCCCCGATGCCCGGCCAGTAGATGGACGCACCGATGCCATGGCGGGCCGCAGTGTGGAAGTTCTCCTCCGCGGTGTGGAACGACATCTGGGTCCACACCGGGCGTTGCTGGTCGGCCAGCGAGCGAACGATCCCGGCGTAGAACGCGGCGTTGGCCAGGGTGTCGATCACCGTCGGGCCGGCGGGCAGCACGCGGTTCTCCACGCGCAGGTGCGGAACTCCCTTGACGACGTCGTAGACCGGACGGTTCCAGCGCCAGATCGTGCCGTTGTGCAGGCGAAGCTCAGACAGTGACGGGGCACCACCGGCGTCGAGCACCTCGATGGGGTCTTCGTCGTCGACCACCGGCAGCAGCGCCGGGAAGTAGCGGACGTTCTCCTCGAACAGGTCGAAGATGGAGGTCACCCAGCGATCGCCGAACCACACCCGTGGGCGAACCCCCTGGGCCTTGAGTTCCTCTGGTCGGGTGTCGGTGGCCTGCTCGAACACCGCGATCCGGGTCTCGCGCCACAGCTCTCGGCCGAAGAAGTACGGGGAGTTCGCCCCGAGCGCGAGCTGTACGGCCGCGACGGCCTGGGCGGCGTTCCAGAAGCGTGGGAAGTCCTCGGGGCTCACCTGCAGGTGCAGCTGGGTGCTGGTGCAGGCCGCCTCGGGCAGGATCGTCTCGGAGTAGACGTCCAGCCGTTCCGCGCCCTCGATGCGCAGGTGCAGGTCTTCGCCCCGCTGGGCGAATATCTGCTCGTTCATCAGGGTGTAGCGCGGGTTGGCCGAGATGGAGTCCATGCCGGTGTGAGCCGAGGTCAGCGTCGGCAGGATGCCGATCATCACCAGGTGCGCGCCTTGGCCCTGGGCGGCGTCCTCGGCCCGGTTCAAGCTGGCACGTACCTCCTCTTCGAACTGACGCAGCCCGGTGTCGATGAGCAGCTTCGGCGCGACGTTGATCTCGATGTTGAACTGGCCGAGCTCGGTCTGAAAATCCTCGTCGGCGATCGCAGCCAGGACGTCGCTGTTGCGCATGGCCGGCTGGAAGTCACCGTCGACGAGGTTCAGCTCGATCTCCAGCCCCGCCATGGGCCGGTCGAAGTCGAAGGTGGCCTCGCCCAGCATCTGGGCGAAGACATCCAGGCATCGGCGGACCTTCAGCCGGTAGCGCTGGCGGTCCTCGCGCGTGAAGGCACGAGTGTCGACGTCTTGGCCCATGGGTTCTCCCAACTCGCCCGACAGGGTGGGTACCACGCTAGCCCGGTCGGACCGTCGCATGGGCGAGGGTGGCACGCACGACGCGCGGCGAGATCCCTTCGGCGACCAGGTCGTCGACGAGGCGCACGGTCGGATGGGCGCAGTCGACCTCGTTCGCAGCGGCCAGTGCCAGGTTCGCCACCGCCCCGGAACCGTCCAGGTAGGCCGACAGCGCGAAGAAGGCCAACGGCGCCGCACAGTACTCGCGGGGCAGCAGCCGGCAGACCGACGCCCACATCGCCCGGTGGACGTCTTCGCCGACGGTGGACAGGTTCTCGTACGCCATGTCGCGCACGTCGCCGGCGGCCAGCATCAGCGCCAGCCGAACCGCGTCGTCCAGGCCGACGTCGCGGCTCTGGGCAGCGCGCGCGCAGGCACGCGCGAACAGGGCGGCGACCTCGTCCGGGGAGGCGGTGACCGATCCGTGCGGCAGAGCCGCAACGAACAGCTCCACCACCTGGTCCGCCCGCGCGGCCGCAGCGTCGTCGGGCGGGGAGATCTCATGGGCCAGGTCGTCGCGCGAGTCGCCGATCACCCGGCCGGTGGCCACGGTGGCGGCCATCAGGGCGCTGGACCCTGGCACCGCGCTGCCCTGCGGCGGGCAGCACTCGGGATCGCCGCAGAGTCGGCTGCGGTAGTGGCCGTCCGCCGTGACGATCACGTCAGACAAGGTCACCCCATGCCTGGCCATGGACAGATGCAGCGCATCAGCGACCCCGTCAGCCCATTCCGGGTTCCCATCGACCTGCACCAGGATCGCCTCGCTGCCACCGGCGGCCCGCAGACCTGGAGTGAAGGCGTCGGCGACGGCACGCCACGCCCGCTTGCCAGGCACCGGCGGGAGGTCAAGCCGCATGGTGAGCCGCACAACGCGTGGGTCGCCGGACACGACGATGAGGACGAAGCTCTGGCGTGCGCGGTAGCCGAGCAAGGCCGGCAGCGACGCGACCACGTCGCCGGCGCCGCGCAGACGCACTCGTACCGGCTCGTCGGGGTCTGTGGTGGGAGCGGGGGTCATCGGTGGGCTCGTCATGTCGACCAGGCTGCGCAGCCGGGGCGGTGGCCACGAGCGTCCGTCGGCCACATGGGGACGACGCGCCGAGCCCCAGCACAGGTGTGGACAACCAGGGGGCGCCACGATGGGACCGTGACAGCCACGACGCGTAGCGCAGCGTCGGCGTCTGGCGGCCACAGCGGCGTGGTGGCCCACGTCGACGTGGATGCCTTCTTCGCTGCCGTCGAGCAGCGCGACAAGCCGTCGCTGCGAGGCCGGCCCGTCGTCGTCGGTGGCGTCGGGCCGCGCGGGGTTGTCGCCACCGCCTCCTACGAGGCCCGCCGCTTCGGCATCGGCTCGGCGATGCCGATGGCGCAGGCGCGACGCCTGTGCCCTGCCGCAGCGGTGCTCGCCGGTCGATTCACCGCGTACCGGCAGAGCAGCGAAGCGGTGATGCACGTGCTCGCCGAGCACAGCGGGTGCGTGGAGCAGGTGTCTCTCGACGAGGCGTACCTGACCCTGCCGGGTGACGACGTCGCCGCACAGGTGGCGAGGCTGCGCGCCGACGTGCTGGCCGCAACCGGCCTCACGGTGAGCATCGGCGTCGGGCGCACCAAGCTCGTGGCCAAGATCGCCTCCGACGATGCGAAGCCGAACGGGTCGTTGCTCGTCGTGGGCGACGAGCAGGCATTCCTCGACCCGCTGCCGGTACGCCGCCTGCCCGGCCTCGGTCCCCAGACGCAGGCGCGGCTCGCCCGGCTCGGCATCGCGACCGTCGGCCAGCTGCGCGGGCTCGACCTCAGCGAGGTGCGACGGCTGCTCGGTGAGGCGCACGGCACCTTGCTGTGGCGCCTCGCCCGGGGCGAGGACGACCGGGTCGTTCAGCCCGAGCACGAGGTCAAGTCCGTGAGCGTCGAGGAGACCTTCGACACCGACCTCACGGACCACGTTCTGGTCGAGACGGTGCTGCGTCGGATGGCCGCCCGGGTGGCCGACCGCATGCGAGCGTCTGGGGTGTCGGGCCGCACCGTGACCGTGAAGGCCC
>Ga0272442_10011646_pt1 | contig 10698 bp, 4 predicted proteins | sample SSMForm2O_FD_200262 | JGI IMG/M metagenome (GOLD analysis project Ga0272442, IMG submission 200262) | Marine sediment archaeal communities from Little Sippewissett salt marsh, Falmouth, MA, United States - SSM-Form-2O | ecosystem: Environmental > Aquatic > Marine > Wetlands > Sediment ... | reverse complement strand
ATTATTTGAGCTTTCCCGGCCTTCAAATTAACAGTCTGGCTCTTCTCACCAAATGGAGCCTTTACAGTTACCGATTGGTCTTTTTTGAGCGATTTAAGCATAACGGTCGCTGATTTTTCTTTTTGATTCCAGTCAATGGATACTTCGACAGCTCCACGTGCCAAAAGACCGGACACGGATCCGGTGGTCCAATCTTCCGGTAAAGCCGGGATCACGCTGATGGTTCCGGGAACCGAAAACAGCAGCATCTCCTGTACCGCGGCCGTCCATCCGAAATTGGCGTCGATCTGGTAAGGGGCAAAATTTCTCTTGTCAGCACCACGCCAGTCATTGTGCGTGGTGAAGAAGTTGTTCATCACCATATATCTTGATAACAGACTCAAGCAACGCAAGGCGTCTTCGCCTTCACCCAGGCGAGCGTAGACATTGGACATGTGGGCCAGAGACCAACCGGTCTGGGAACTAAGCCCGATGTCCAGACGCTTGCGGATGGCGGTCAAAAAGGCCTTATAAAGTTTTGGATCCGAGTCAGCGGTGATCTCAAAGCCGGGAAAGACCGGGTAGAGATGTGATTGGTGACGGTGATGATAGTTGTCATCATAGAAGGGATGCATCCATTCCCTGATCGCACCGTCTTCATTGATCTGATACGGCGGGATCTTGGCTAACATGGACTTCCATTTTTTAACATCTTCTTGGTACTGACCCGTGACCTTGGCGCCTTCGATGAGGTTGGTCAGAACTTCCTTTGCCAAAGCAAAGTCCATGGTCGAGTTCATGACGGTTTGATTCCGTTGATTGCTCGGTCTGTTTTCCGGCGAGTTGGAAGGCGAACTGACGTAGTAACCGCTTTCATCGAGAGTAAAGAAGTCCTCATAGAAGAGAGCTACTTCACGCAAAAAAGGTATGCACCGATCCTTGAGGAAGGTCTCATCGCCGGTGTACAGGTAATAGTCGAAGTAATGCTGTCCAAGCCAGGCACCTGCGCCGGTCCAATAGAGAATGTGCGGTTGGATATCTTTAAACAGCCCCGAAGGCGGTGTGGTAATACAGGGAATCATAATACCTCGGCAGCCATAGAGCTTACGGGCATTCTCGCGGAAGTCATCCTTCATTCGGTCGTAGTAATCGAAGACGGGCAAGGCTGTTTCCGTAATATTACCGCTCATGGCCTGCCAATAGTTCATCTGCAGGTTTTCGTTCGCCATGTTAAAGGTCCAGTAGCCACGATATAAACCACACCAGTTTCCTTGCAGCGGACAGGGCTGACTACCGGGTTTTGAAGTAGAAATCAGCAGGTAGCGTCCCAAGGCCCACATTTTTTCCACCATAGCCGTGGGCAACTCGCCCTGATATGCATCGAGCAGGAGTTCTTCGGTGGAGAGTTGGTGTCCTTCATTGCTGGCATCTACGTCGAGTTTCACGCGACCGAAGAGTTCTCCATGCTCGGCAGCGTGCGGTTTGAGCAGTGCGGCATAGTCACCCTTGACGCTGTCGAGGTCCTTCTCAAGTGCAGCCCACTGTTTTTGACGCTCACTCTTAATAAAGAGCTTGGCAACAACCAAGGCGCGCTTACCACCAGTAATCTGGACGGAATTGCCCTTCGCTGACAGCTTGGAATCCTTGGCGATAATGCGAGCAACAGCTCCGAAATCGGTGTCGTCATTGTTGTTGGTAGCAGCATAACGAATGATGCCGGCATCACTTGCCTTGACTTCAACTTTTTTCGGCAGAATTGTGGGTGGTGGGCGACGCACGTGGGTATCGTTGCGATCGTGAAGATCCAGGGCAACGCTGAGATCCAGTTCCTTATCCCCGGAACAGGTTACTTCCAGGACGATCAGGTCGTGGGTGCGAGAGACAAAGAGCTTGCGTTGGTAGTCCGTATTGCCATCGGTCCACTTCACTGAGACTTCTCCCGTGGCCATATTCAGCGTACGGCGGTAGTTCATGAATCCTTCATCCATGGGCATGTTGACGAGTATGTCACCCAAGGGCAGCGGTGCACCGATGTCGGGTTTATAACCAGCATCCTTTAGGGCCTTCTCCATGATACCATTGGCCTGATTAAAATTATTCTCCAGCAGCAGTCGCCGGATTTCCGGAAGTGTGTGGCTGACATCGGGCAACTCCTGAGTAACCACTTCATGCCAGAGGTCATCGTGGTTGAGCATAATCCGCTCACGATTGGTAAAGCCATAGACCGCAGCGGAAATGACCCCATTACCCGAGGGCAGGGCCTCACGCCAGAGCTCCCCGTTCCAGGAGGACGGATACTTGGTCGTGATTTGGTTCTGCAAATCGCCGTCACTAGCGGACATAACGCAGGGCATGAGGATGACCTGTGATAATGCCAGAGCACAGAAGAGTTGTCGAATCGTTTTGGTGTTATTGTTTGCGATCATTTTATCTCTCCAAATTTGGACAGCTTTCATTAAAAGATGGGCGTAAAGCATACAGTAATTGTACCTTCACTGACCGGTTCAGTAAAATCAACCCCAATCCGATGCGCCGGGGCGCCTTCTCTTAGATGTTCAACCGGGACACGCTCACCGGTGATTTTCAGTGCCCCATCCATGCTTGAGACTTCCGCTTTAATCTTTTGATTTCTGCTGGTTATGATAACGGTCTTGTCATCAACGATCTCATATTCGGCTCTAGACAAGGTCATTATGGCAGTCCCAAAAGTGACCGGCTTAGTGGCAGAGAACGCATCGGTAATGGTGATAGCGCCCGTGCCGGAGCGACCGTTTTCCATGGTTCTGATTAGTGTTTTCAGAGTGGGGATTTCATAAGCAGCCTTAATATCCATCACGACTCGGTCTTTGGTCTTAGTGAATTGAGTGTCTGTGATGGTGCCGGCAAACTTTCTGCCGTTGGATTGCAGCGTGTTATCAATGCGAGGGACGGGATGGCCCCAAGAACTACGAGCAGGGTTGTCATCATCAAAGGCACCGGCCCTATAAGACGGTGCCCCGATGTCACCGGTTACAAAGTCTCTGTCCAGAACAATGGTGTAGGTGCCCACGTCGCTATGATTGTGGTTCTCGCTATTGTGTCCGGCCTTGATGGCAATCGAGAAGGGAACTTTTTGCTTGCCCCGTGAGATGACCATACCGGCATCGTCGAAGTAGGTTGTGGTGGGCAGTTCTGACTGTACCCCGGACTCCTTGTCCGGTGTGAAGGCCTCAGGATCCGACCATGCGATCAGTTGATACGTCGCTTCGTCTGAAACAAAGAGGTCGCCCCCTCTTTGGCTGGTTGGTTTTCTGGAACCGAAGTGCTTGGCAGACATATAAGAGGCAAAGCCTCCCCGGTTTGAAACGTGTGAACTGCCATCGGCAAAGGGGGCACAAGTGCCGTTTTGAATTTCGTAACGCTGAGGGAAAGTCCCGACGTTTTTCAGCTGCGTAGGATTGTGGGCTTCAAATAGATTGATTCTGCCCTCGGTATAGTCATAAACCATTTGAGCCAGGTACAGATAATGCCCAAAGCCGTAGTTCCAGTAACCTGCCCCCTCGGAGCAGTAACCATCGTCACCAAAACCACTAAGGTATGCCTTCATGCTGTTCAGGGCACAACCAACAGCAGCCATTCGTTCATCTGCATTGTCAGACGCGGAAATGGCAACAAACAGTGCACCACTGGTACAAACTGAGTTCCAGTTACTGGTGCCTCTGAACCAGCTTAGGCTGGGGCGCTGCTCGCCGCTGCAGCCCTGTAAATAGCAGTCAATGATACGATGGCGAAGTTTCTCCGACATTTCCTGACGCATAGACGTTGGGAGTTTATCACTCAGTAGGACTTCGGCCAGAGCCAAGTCTGAACCAAACCGTCGAGAGCCGAGGTCAATGGCCATACCCTTTCCGTCAAGTACCCTGTTGCCTTTATCGTGATTCGGGTGCAGCCATGATTTCATGTCCATGATAGCATCGATGTAGACCTCAATCTGTTTCAGATAGCGTCCCTGATTGTCCATGCACTCGGCCAGGATGAAGTTTTCCAAACGCTCAATGGTACGATAGTACCTGGGTTTATAGATGCCGCGATTACCTTCCTTATTGGCTCTCCGGTAGATCTCATCGGTAATGGGCACCTCGGGTGCCTTATCCAGTTCAGACAGGGCCTTCTTTAAATACTCCTTGCCCAATGGGGTGGATGCAATTCCATCCCAGAACGTGCGGTCAGTAAGCGGAGGTGCTGGCTGATAGGCATCCTTGGGCATGACGGCTTTGAGCATCTCCAGTTGCTGTGAAGTGGGGCACATCACATCCCTGCCTTCAGGTCCATGCTCATAATATGTATTAAAGTCCAGAGAAGCGGTGGTCTGGGCATAGCAGCTAAGGACCATTCCAATATACAGTACTAATAAAACCTTGACGACGTTGTTACTTGGTAAATATTTCATGTTATTCATCTCTCCTGTTATGGTTTACATTTCCTCTGCTATCGTGATATCTTTTTCTACTGCTGCTGAGCGACTGTCCCATGAGAACAACCTGCGATGCAGAGCCGTGACCGGAATCGTATGATAGTGGGGCTTTGTGACTGCAACCAAGTTTGCCCAGTCGGCTTTTGCTTCTTTCAGCAAAGTAACGGCCTCGATTTTGTCAGCGGTGTTCTTCTTTTCACTTTCAAGATAGCGTTGAAGAAGCACGGCCGCACGCAATTTCTTGGAAAAGTAGTGGCCGAAATAGGACCAGGCCTTGACGTCGGCGATCTCGCAGTGCAGGGTTTCCGAACCGTCCAAAGGCTCAACCAGGGCCAGAGCCGCATTACTGTTGTTCTCCACAGAATCAGCCAGGGCCAGCGGCGTGATTCTCGCCGGATTCAATGTCCCGGCCAACGAATCGTTGACATATTCCTTGACCGAATAATAGGCGTCGTCAAAGACTTTGGCGTTCATGACGCCCTTGATGTCAAGGAACTTCGGCGTGCCAAAGCTCTCGGAGTAGACCTTGGTGTCGGAGGTAAAGTCCTTCATGGTGCACGCAAACTTGAGCTGTACATCTGAGGCCAGTTTGTAGGCCTCAACCATCGCCTTGCCCGTGCCCTTGCCAAAGCGTCTGTCGAATTCCAATTCAAAGGTCTCGTCCGTAACCGCCGGATCGTAGAGTAGGCGACCCCACTGTTTATACCAAAGCCACTGCCGTTCAAAGGCGTATTTCCAGTTGACATGTGCATGGTCTCGCACATGGATGTAGTCCTTAGCCGGGATGTAGCACTCGGAACCGACGAAATAACCATTGACATAACCATGGCCGTTAACGGCGATATGTTCGCGAATAAAGTCGGGTTGGCCCCATCGCAGGACAAAAAAGTCCTCGTTACGGACCATCCAGTCCACGCGATAGTTGGTCGGGATCGGATCCCAATAAGTGCCGGTGGGTCTGCCTCCGTGGATCTTGATCAATTCGGGGGTAGAGTGGCCGTGCGACCAGTTGAACTTTACTTCGAATTCCAGCGGGGGAATCATGTCACTGATACTATCAATCGTGGCGCGGCAGGCCTTTTCCACCTCCTCATTAGTCGTGTACATCGGCGCCCGGTGAATGAACTTGACCTTTCGATTGGCCTCACGAATCCCGGCAACCTCAGTGCGGAGAAGCCAGTCCTCTCGCTCTTGAGCGGTCATATCGTTCATGCCCTCACCCAGGGTGACACCGATACCGGTCAAATCGGGATACTCATTGATCAATTGAGTGACCGATTCTTTGAGATAGCGGTCATCCTGAGGATTACTCAAGCCATTACCTCCGGAATGGGCGTCGGTCAGAGCATTGGGAGAATAATGCTTCCGATAGGACTCGGACACAAAGATATTCCAGTGGACCACATAGGAATCAATGCCCCGTTCTCTGGCCATGCGGAAGATACCGGAAAAGAGAGACTTCCATTCAGCCAACTCCTCATCAGTAAAGGGACAGGCTTTGGGGAAATTCTTAGCCCGAATCATATAGGGGAAAGGATGCAGATTCCACAGGGTAATTGCGTTGAAGCGATTTTCGGCCATCATATCCAGAAAACTTTCCCAGAACTTCAGATCTTTCAAGGTCTCGGCATGCAGATTACGAGCCGGATGGGGTCCGTAAACCGACCAGGATAAATTGACTTTGATCGCTCGAAATGGAAACCGCGGGTTGACCGTTTTGTCCGGAACAGCATCCAACCCCTTAAGGGCAATCAACTCTCCCAACTCCATCAGCCCATACATAGCACCGAACTGGTCTATGGCCGTAATGGTCAGATTTCCGTTGTTGCTGTGGTCGATACGAAAGCCCTCCTTCTTCATGAAGGGCTCGGTACTGGGATCCGTTACGATCCGAACGCTGAGATTTTCATTCTCGTTAGCCTCATCTAGCCGCACACGCACGGGTTGGCGATTGATTTCGCATAAGGCAATCTCAAGTTGAGTCACTCCAAAAACCTGCGCCGTTGAATCGACATCGAAAGCAATCGAAAAAGATGAGTCTTCGTTCTTCTTCTGTTCGCTAACTGTATGTGAACAGGATAAAAGACAAACCAGGATTAACACTGAAAACAGAGCGAAGTAACGTTTCATTTCGATTTCCTTATTTAAAGTTATTTTCCTGACGATGGATTCATTTAAAAGGTTCTAGTGAGATACGCATTGCATTTTCCCTTTCGTTTACTTCACTACGACCTTGATCTCTTTTTCTGCTTCATTGCCGGCTGTGTCGGTGACGAATACCCTGAGTCGATAGATCCCAGGCGTCATGTTTTTAAATAGAGGTGTATGACTGCCGTCCCACCGATAGGGAGGTGTCTTGTGTACGACAAGATCTTCGCCATTGACCTTCATGTAGGTCTGAGCGATGTCAAAGGTGGACTCGGCGGAAATGGTTACGGCCAAATCGGTTCCTTGCGGAAAGCTACTGCCATCTTTGACGTCATCAAAAGAGATGTCTAATTGATAACGCTTTGCGTTCCTGGCCAGCTCGATGTCACGCTCCACGTCCTTGGTCAGAGCATTCCAGTCCATTCGCTGGTGGCGGGCAAACTCCCGCGGCAGGTATTGTGAGGACAACACATTAGCATAGTTTTTCCAGTGGCCTAAGGCTTTTTGCAGATGGCTAACGGCCTTTTTTTTATGTGACTCATCGGCAGTGAGGCTAAAGAAGCCCAGCTCCGTTGCCCCCCTGATCTTTTCGCTGTAGTAATGGCCCAGGTACGCAAAGGCGATGATGTCATTAACGGTTTGCTTTAGTTCGGCGTTCTTAAAGCTACCTGGCATCGCTTTGACCAGACGGAGGGTCTGATTGGCATAATCGCTCAGAGCATCGGCCACGGCCACTGGTGTTTTCTCGGGGATGGCCTTTTGATTAACAACTCGTTCACAGTAATCGGCAATATTGAGGATGCCGCTGTCGTCCATGGTCTTGCCGTTCATGAAATCCTGAACGGTGATAAAGCGGGGCCCCTTGCAGCCTTCCACATACCACTCGTAATCCCAGTTTCGCCAGAAAAAGCGGGTGGCCTGCGGGACGATCTTGGAGGACGTCTTCCAGGCATCATAGAGGATGTCGGTGGGGACTTCCGGATAGCGGAGCTTAAGCTGATTCTTAAACACAGAGTTTGGCAAATGGGGATTGTAGCCCAAGCGGCCAAAGAGCATGAAGTTGTACCAGTGCTTCTTGTTTTCCAGCTGGCCGTTAAAGGCCGGATCGGTGCTGCAATACACTCGGCCCCACAAATAGCCGTCCGAGCCGATGTAATAGCCTGCCGTTTTGTCTTTGTCAAAATTCAAAATGAAATCGCGTGCGTATTCCGGGTCTCCCCAACGCAAATAGAACATATCGTCATTGCGCAGATTCCACCAACTCCTGATACCCTCGGGCATCTCATCGAGCAGGAAATCCTCAAAGGTGATCTTGGGGCTCGAGAACATGTGAGCCCTTGCGTACTTAAAGCTAAACTCAAAGGTATCTGGATAATCCTTGAAAGATTTAACAATATCGGCAACCGAGGAGAACCAATAGCGATGGATAAAGCGGATATGACGATCGGGATCGTCCTCCTTGGCATCCAGCATCCCCTGGGCATAGGTCTTCCAGAGCCACTTCTCCCGTTCATCAAAGGACATATGCTTCATCTTGTGCTCGCCGGCGGTGACACCGATGCCGTTGACATACGGGTAGGTTTTGAGGAAGGTGGCCACCGATTGACGCAGATAGTCATTGGTTGTGGGATTATAGCAGTCCTCGGTAATGCCGTGCTTGCCCTCAGCACTGGTCATGTAGTGGTTTGAATAGATGAAATAAATGTCGATCGATCGGTTGTGTGCATGCTCCATGACTTCCTGCCAGAAGGCAATCTTCTCATCGATGGTCATTTTTTTGACCAGTTTTCCGTATCCGTCGATGACATCATCCAACGCAACATCGGGGTAATCCTTCAGTTTGATCATCGCGGGGAACTGATGACGGTTCCAATAGGTCATCACATTAAAGCGATGGCGGGCCAGGGTGTCGAAGTATTCTTTCCAAAAGGAAAGGTCCCAAACATCTTTGATATTGTTTTTGTCCTGATCGCCGTCGCTGTCAAAACTTGGGATCCTATAGTCCATCGGAATATTAAACTTGATACCTCGCTTGGTGATGTAAGGCGACTGGTCATCGTTGTAGACTGCGTTCATGGAATTAGCGGCAATATTCTCGGCCAGATCAAGGCCTCCGTACATGACACCAGCCACGTCACCACCAAAGACCCAATAGGTGAGTTGTTTTGCATTAGTGGTCCGTAAGGCATAGGCTTGTTCACCCAGTTTGTTCGAATCAATGGCTGCCCCTTCTGCTTTTGCCAAGAGCGTCAAGGCAGTGGCGTTGGACTCCAGAGACAGGACGACTTTCTTTTTTCCATCGCCAGCAGAGAGTTCTTCAATGGGTTTCTGCTCAACCTCGAAACCGTGACTTATCAAGGCTGCCTTAACATCAGAAGCAGCAAATTCGAATTGAGGAATGGAGTGGTCGTAGAATACACCGACCTGTTCTGCGTGTACGATGCTGTTTAGAGTAGCAACGATAATCAGCACTTTAAGTAATCTGGGCATCATATCCTAGTCCTTTATCCAAGTTTTTAACTTTTCCACACTATTTTTAGAACCATTGTCTGTAATAGACCCGCGCGATTGGCCGGAATTGTTCGAACTACCACTACTTAACTCCATTGGGTAGTTTGTAAGATTATTTACCACATTATCATCACCCCCGACAAAGAACTTTAAGTCTTGATCAGGATTGGACTCAACTCCCCTGATAGTCACATTATGATCACCTCCAATAATACGAGCCATATGTTTCCTATAATTAACATGCTCACCACTATAGGGCATCATGGTAATATCCACTGGTATTCCCTTGTCATGTGTGTAATCAACTGCAAATACAGGTCCATACTGGCAATCACCGTAGCAATCTACAACTTTTCCACCGGTACCTACTTTAAATCCACTTTCACAGCCTATTGCGGTACATCCCTCCACATATTTAAAGCCATCTGATAAAGTAAGCGTAACGCCGCCTCTCATATACTTCACGGTCGTATTCTTGACTGTAATATTATCTGTTCCTCGCTCAACTCTCTTACCATTAATCATACAATCACCGCGATTATAAGCACGGATTCCTTCTTCCCCTGTACTCTTCATCATGCCTGGCTTGAGTCTGCCCCCTCTTGCCATAAAGTCCCTATCATAGGCCGGGCCGGATGTTTCAGCCAGCATTTCATCTGTGCTGCGGACTTCACCCTCCATATAACAGTTTTCTATGGTTGGATTTTGAGCGGCCTGCATCACATAGCCATGTCCGTATGCATAATGATAAACCTTACAATTTCTAATTGTGTTGTAATCGCCTGAAAGCTTGAGGGAAGAATGCTTGTAATGTTTAATTATATAGGTGCTGCTTTTGCCAAACAAATCACCATAGCCGTAAGGCCATGAACCGCGAGTTTCCATATATAGTCCATCGATTACATTATGTCGGCCTTCCAAAGCAATATTGGTCGCCCTTCTTCCTGGCCGGTCATAGACAGAACCATCATCAATCAATTTCAGATTTTTAATCAAGCTGTTGTTACCAACGATAACCATATGCTGGTAATCCACACCTCCATGAGCTGACAGTACATCCGTATCAATGTTTATGGTCGCTCCAGTAAAATCATAGGTACTGTTACTCCCTGAAATGCAAAAAATAGGATTTTTGGCAACGCTATCGTTCTTATCAATGTTATACGTACCCGGTGCCAATCGTACCTTGACATTGTCATCATCCAGATAGGGTATGAGGGCTTCAATCGAACTAACCGTAACAGGAACTCGTAATGGTTCATTACTTGCCTGGCCCGTGCTGTTGCCAGATTCCTGCGGCAGGGCATTGGCAAGGGTCAAGCAGAATAATAGTACCAAAATCACTATAAGAGGTATTTTTCTATTCATGATTCATACTCCTGATTTTTGCCTCTAGAATACATAATGCCTATAATCACTCTTGGATTACATAATAACAAATTTTTCCGCATCTTGAATGGACCAGCTATCGGGAGAAAGTCACCCTGCCTGTCTGATCGCTAATCTGTAAGTTGTCCGGTTTTAAACAACGAAGCAGGAAGTCCTTCTTTGTTATACAAATTGGCTCCTTCAGGATTTGATGACCATGCATAGCGTACTTCCGCGGG
>Ga0272442_10011645_pt1 | contig 10698 bp, 6 predicted proteins | sample SSMForm2O_FD_200262 | JGI IMG/M metagenome (GOLD analysis project Ga0272442, IMG submission 200262) | Marine sediment archaeal communities from Little Sippewissett salt marsh, Falmouth, MA, United States - SSM-Form-2O | ecosystem: Environmental > Aquatic > Marine > Wetlands > Sediment ... | reverse complement strand
GCTGCGTACGCAATTCATGTCTGGGCTGGTATTCCAGTGGGGAAAATGGGCGTTTCCTTCGGGCCGGTTATGGCTGCAGTAGATGAATTCGATGTGATCGTAAAGGGAGTGGGAGGACACGCTGCGTATCCGCAGCACTCGGTTGACCCGATTTACATCTCTGCGCAGATAATAAACAACCTGCAGTCCATAGTGAGCCGCAATGTCAATCCCATAGATACTGCCGTGGTGACAGTCGGAGCGATAAATGGCGGGACGAATTTCAACATCATCCCGCCGGAAGTGAAGATGATGGGTACGTGCCGTACGTTCTCCGATGATACCCGTAAGAAGGTGAAGAAGCGGTTTATCGAGATAACCAGGGGAGTTGCGAAATCACTCGGGGGAACAGTGGAAATCGATTACCGTCACGTGATCCCCGCAACAATCAATGATCGAAAATCTTCAGAGCTGATGTGGAAAGCTGCCGAGAGTGTGCTGGGGAAGCGAAACGTCTTTGAAGCCACTCCAACTATGGGCGGGGAGGATATGAGCCTCTATCTACGGAAGGTTCCCGGATGCTTTGTGTTCCTTGGAGCGAAGAATCCGAAGAAAAATGCGGTGCATCCGCATCACCATCCGAAGTTCGCAATCGATGAGGATGTCCTCGAGCAGGGGGTCGAGATACTGTATCGGCTGGCAGAGTTTTATTATAGCGGATAATTTATTCTGCTTGCGTGCCTCCCATTTCCCGCGAATTATATGATATCATCTTATAAAATAGCGCATTCTTAACAGTGCCGCTGATCATGCAATCGACTGTGGAGGTTCGACGTGCAATTGCGAAGACTGATCATCATTTCGACGATTCTGTTTGTACTGGTTGTTTCATTCATTGGGTGTTCGACCGGAGAAGGATCCAATGACCCGGTAGCTACGGGAATTTCGGACGCGACAGATTTTGCAGATTCTCATTCAACCGCTCGTCATGCGCTTCTCGGTTTCTACACGTGCCGGGTCGACCCTGAAAATGAAACGATTGAGATAGTCCCGTCGCGGGATGTTCAGTTCCATCTCAACGCGCTCAGGTTCATGGAGCCCCCGCCGCCGTCCCGGTTATTTCTCTCCAATATTCAAATCGACAGCGAGCGGGTGGATGTCGATATCCAGTTCGTTCATCCGTTTGCGGGTTTCGACCAGTACACGGGCTTCGATGTATGCGGGATCGTGATCACGTCGGGATCGATCTCCGGATTCAGCGACCCCGATCTGATTGTTGCAGGCGAGGGTGATACAAGACTGGTCAACGCTGACGGACTTACCCGCTGGTGGAATCCGAGAGAGTTCCCATATAACGAAACCACCCCATTGTGGGGTTACATAGACGGCGTTCTGGGAACTCCGGACGAGACCGCGCAATTCTCCGCGACGCTGAACGGCTATAAATATCATGCTGATGACCTTGGAATTAACGACGATCTATCGTCAATGGACCCGTCGCGCAGGGGCGCATTTATAGCGGGTTCAGGAAATACTCGTCACTACACGATCGAGCTCGATGCAGGACTGGTGTTCAATTACGCGGTAGATGCTTGCTGGAGTCCGCCGATTATTGAGCCGATTGTGGTTCCGAACAGTTTCCCTGAAGACGCCAACCGCGAAGAGCCGTGGTGCATCGTGCCCCGCGTGATATCGAACACGCTTTATTACAATCCATCGACAGGCTCCGGCGGAGGGGAAGTCACGCTGGAAGTTGACTGCTACGACTGGTTCCACGGAGACGAAAACATTGTCCGGGCTCAGAGTCCGGGAATTTTTGTTCTTTCGAGCTCATCAATGCCAATAGGCGGAACCGATGTTTACTGGACCTACCCGATTAATTTGGCCAATGCAAATATTACATCGGCAGATCCGGTGACAATATGGATTTCAGTGGAGTCGGGGAGAGATTATGAAGGCTTGCTTCCCGGAAAACCTACAGCGGCATACGCAATTCCGTTCCAGGTTGATGTCGCATTACAGGGTAATGAAATAGTGCTTGTGTGGAACGATGAAACACCGATTTCGCATGACGACGACGGCTTCGACGATTACGATCCGGCGGTGATTGTCAATGGTACCGGGAATGTTCTGCTTTCATTCTTCTGGTGGGAGGAGGATGAGCCGGGTCACGTAACCAACCATATGATGTTCGCAACATCGACAGATAACGGGCATTCATTCGGCCCGGCGGAATGGCCGGAGTGGACGAACGAAGGCACCAGCCAGACCCACAACAAGTGCTGGAACGGGAAGTACACGCTTGGATCGAACGGTCAGGCGTTTCATTCGTACTGGGCGCCGTCCGGACATTCGGTACAGGCACATCCGAAGCTGCCAGTGCTTGAGCAGACCTGTTCAAGCAACGGGACCGTGATAATGCATGCGGGCGAGATGCTCTACACGGCAGAGGGATACCCGATGATGTTCGGCGACCTTGGCGGCACTATTTTGATGCGTCGCGGCGATTATCCGAACGAGGCAGGTACGCATACGTATCCCGATTTCGAGGGAACGGAGTATGTGATTGTAGCGCAGGGGACACCGAATATTCTCAGCAGATCGCGGTCAACCGGCAGGACATCGGACGGACTCTGCCACCTGATGTTCTGGCACACGGGCATGGGTTATATACGCATGATCTCGTCGACCGATATCTCCGGCGAGAATGGATTGAAGTTTTTCTAGGTCTGGCGGAAATCTGGGTCGGAGCGAACGACCCGGGCATGTGGATCGACGATAACGACGGATTCCATGTGTTGTTCGCAGGGGAAATCTGGTGGGGCGATTATCAGCTTGTCTACGGATATTCTGAGGACGGCCGGGACTGGGACGAGATTGAATCCTTCGAGTACCTGGAAACGGTTCCGGTAGACGACGGACTGAACGATACGCAGGTAGTTGTGTTCGATGCGTTCGGCGACACTTATATATGGCTCTGCTATGAGACGGGCGGTACTGTATGGTGCAAGTACCGGAAAATCGGGGATAAGGAATTTTCCGAACCGATAATGGTGAGTGAACATGGCCCTGCGTATCTGCCTGATGTCTATCCTAATGGAGATACGGGCGTAATCTTCACGTGGGAAGCTCCGTCACTGAGCGGCGCGGATGATACGGATGTCTTCTATCGCCTGGCGGAGTTTATCAGACGGTAGTTGCATGGAGAAGTGCCCGCTCCGACTCGCTTACGCTCGCGGTACGGAGTAGGACTGGGCTTAGTAAATTTTTCCGATCTCGAGCGATGATACCGGTACAAAAGTCGGTCCTACAAGTTTCAGTCCACCTGCGACATAGATGAATTCGCCATCGGTGGCGGCGACCGCAGCTCCACGTCCTTCATTCAGAGGATTAATCGAGTACCAGGTATCGTTCTGCACATCGAGCACATCGACATTCACAATGGCTATATCGATAGTGTTTCCTCCGATTGAGTAGAACCATCCATTGCTCTCCACTGCAACATTCCCTTCGCGGCCCGGATTTATCGGCGCTATCGACTGCCACGATTTTGTCCCCGGTACATGGATCAGTACATCGGTACGGTCCGGGTGGCCTCCGCATGAGATAAGCACGCCATTGCCATCCTTCACGGACGAAGCGAATCCCATCGTTGATGTTTCGAATTCCAGGTCGGTCGCACCTTCGAATTCATTCGATGGTGGTGTCAGCCTGTAAGCTTCGCGATGGAATTCCCATGTTGAGCCCGTGTAATGCCTGCCTCCGGCAATAAAGATTGTGCCGTCGAGGGGAGCGCAGCCGACGGTCGCGAGTGCTGCCGGAAGTGTCGGCGGTGACATGACGCAACTCCCGTCGTCGAGATTGATCACATGACACGAGTCAGTCACGTCAGTTTCAGCGAATCGGCCGCCGAAGATCCATGCCATGCCGTCCAGCCCGACGCAGCCGAATCCGTCCCTCGTCTCCGGAAGCGACCACGGGCTGTCCCATGTGCCGTTAGCGATGCTGTAACGCTCTACCGTGTCGTACCATATCGCACCAGCGCTTCCTCCGAGCACCCAGAAATACCCGTCGGCCAGACATCCACCGGCGTAGCCTCGCGCTGTCGGCATGTCGGGACCCAGTGTCCACCAGACATTCGGATGTTCTCCGATCGCTGCCGAGGTTGCGTCATTGTTGTCAGTTTCATTTCCGCAGTTGTCTTCCGCTCTTACGCAAAGCACATATGCACCGGGTATCGGAATCTCAAGGAGATACGGAGATTCCTCGATTCCCCTCACTACAGGGGCGGTCTGGAAATCGATCGGCTCCGTATCCGACCAGTAGAGGTTGTATGTAACCGGCTCGCACGGATCACTTGCTGTCCCGAATTCCACCAGAACCGCGGATAATCCGGGCTTTGCTTCGATGATACCAACCTCATCGTCCCACACGGGGGGATCCAGATCGGATAGATCGCTGATTTCGATTTCCACCTGCTGGTAAAGATAGATTACCGAGCTTTCACTCCGTGCCGCGATCATAACGGGATAATCCCCGATTCCGACACCAAGCACATTCTCGATCGTTCCGGACCAGGTCTCGTCAGTAGTCTGATCGAGGTTCACCTGCGTACCGCCGAGAATATCGGTATTGATCGTTACCTGCGCCACATCCTCCTGCCAGTCCTGAACGGTCACGCTGATTGTCGCATCTGATCCGGGAATTATATCGAGCGGTTCCTGCTGGAATGCGGTGATTTCATATGGCTCCTGGCAGTGCTCAGGCCATGATGCATCGATGGCATACGTCAGTCGCATGAAATTCACATCCGGCGGGAAGCCGATGATGAAAGTCTCTGTCGCTAACTCGACCGGTGCCATCGCCCTTTCAGGATCGGCGGTATCGAACGCCCGGAATCCGACCGGATCGGTGATTCCGGAAGGAGCGTGAAGGAGCGTGTATGCGTACGGATTTTCGAGGATGAAATCGCTGGAGGTGTAGACAATTCCGCGGACATCGTATCCCGTAAGTGCCGCGGTGAAATTCCTGACCGTGACATCGGCGGTGACAGTCCGGTTGTCCCAGTCAAGCTCGATGATCCTGATCGAGAAACAGTCGGGGCAGTGCGGAGGGAAAAGGAATTGTGTGACATCATAATGCGCTTCAACTGCGCGATTCAGGCTAACAGAAACAGTTTCGTTTTGAAGGTCGATGGTGACATCGAAAACGCCCTGCAATAGTCTTCCAGCTTCACTCATCGTTCTTTCATGGATTGGAGCAGGGGACGTCACCTGGCCTGCTGACGCACAGGACAAGGCGGTCCAGCAAAGAAATGCAATGAAGAATATGATTACCGCATGGGTTCTTTTCATATTGATTCCTCCGGTACTGCAATCAGTCCCCGCTGAATTTTAAATGCCCTGCGACTGCCTATTTCTTCTTATCTAACTCCCCGTCGGGTGGCTTCAGTGGTTTTTTGTCCGATTCTTTCGATGTCTCGGTCGTCTCCGGTGCTTCCGATGCTATTGATTCTGTCGGAAGATTGACTCCTTCGGGAAACTTCCTTTTCAAAGCCGATGCCAGCGTATGGAGGATCAGTATGTGCACTTCCTGGATACGCTGGGTGTTGTCTCCGGGAATGACGATCGGGTAGTCAACCTGGTTGAGGATTCTGCCGCCCCGACGACCGAGGAGTCCAACGGTGGATATCTTCTGCTCGCGCGCCCATGCAGCTGCATAAAACAGGTTCATTGAGTGGCCGGATGTAGAAATGACCCACAACTGGTCGCCCGGCTTCACAAGCACACGCACCTGCTGGAGGAAAACATGGTCGAAGGAAAGGTCGTTCGCGATGGACGTGATTATCGCGGTGTCTGTCGTAAGGGCCAGCGCGGGTATGGGAGCTGTGTAATGCTCGAAGGAGCCTATCAACTCGCTTGCCGCGTGACTCGCATCGGCTGCCGATCCGCCGTTTCCCGCGAAAAACAGTGTCCCGCCTTTTTCAACAAGCGAGATTGCCTTGCGTATCGCTCCTGCCAGTGGTGAGCGGCAGGCGGTGAGCGCGGTTTCGATATGCTCAATCGACGAGCGGAACGTATCTTCTATTAGTTGCTGGTACTCCATTCACCCATCCTCCGAGATTGGTTCAATCATTCTATGGGATGCGCGTCATGACGTCAATCAACACCAGGGAGTTAGAAAAAGGGACGCCCATCTGCGGGTGTCCCTGTGATTGCTGAGTTAATTGTCGAGAATCGCTCTATTCGTCGACCTCTTCGCCTTCCGTAAGCAGATTCTCCGCTTCATCGGATGGAGGCGTGTCAGCCGGTTCTTCCGGTGAGGGGAGTTGAAACTGAGTCGCCTGCTCCTGCATACGAGCCTGCTCCGCTGCTTCCAGGGCTTCCTTTTCTGCCTGGAGAATATCAACCTGATTCTGGACAAGCGTAAGCAGTTCCTCAAGCTCGGTTCGAAGCTCGAGGGTCAGGGGTCCGGATGGCTCGGGGATTGGCACGTCCGGCACATATGCCGGGAGTTCTATTGTCTCGGTGGCGCCAAGCACCTGGAATTCTCCGGGCTCATCATCGGTATCGTCCGGGATATCCAGGTCGGATTCCGCAACCGACGAGTCCATCGACGGATCTTCGACGGGCAGGTCCGTGACCTCTGATGCATCTTCGTCCGGAGTTCCCATGGTTCCGGCAGCCGCTATCTCGATCAGTTCAATAAACGGTGCATCGAGCTGGGGAAGAGTAATTCCAGCCTCGTCTTCCGGTAAAATAACTTCGGGATGAGTTTCCGGACGCACTCCGCCGGCTTCCTCGAGGACGCGGTCATCCAGGCCGATCGCCTGCCTGATAATATCCAGGGTGCGAGTTTCGATGTTGTAATCCCTGCTTGAATATTCGTGAGCTACCTGGAGGTCTTCGATTAACCGGGGCATCAGCTGCTCGCGCGATACATCAATAGATGCTCTCTGGAGGCGGTAGAATGGATCCAGTCCTTCAAGCTCAATGGCACGGTTGATATTCTTGAGCCCGAGAACGAAGTATCCCTGCTGCTCTCGTTTAATTGACGGAGGAGTCTGGGGAAATTCGCCGCCGAAAGCATCGGGATTGTTCTGGAAATCCTGCCAGATTCCCTGGAACCACTCCGCCTCAAGCGTAAATGCTCGTGTGGTCCAGAGGTTTCCTATAAGGTAGCGCAGATTCGCCTCCTGCATTTCGATGACCAGCAGATTGGATTCGTCCTCCGCGAGCCGCGACGCATTGTCCTGCAGCGCTTCATGATAGTCGGCTGCAGCCAGGTCCCATCGGTCTTCAATAATGTGATGCATGGCGCGGATCTCCGGATCATAAATGACGATATCCAGCGTTTTCTCGTCCTCGTGAACCGCTTCCGTCACTCGACCCATGGGATCTTCAGCCTCTAGATATATAACCCGGATAGTGGCCTCTTCGTATGCATCGATGACTTCCTGTTCATCGACAGTGATGCTTTCCTCGTCCTCCAGCAGAAGCTCACCGGCTTCGTACTGTTCGCGTTTTACCTCGAGAAGCTGCTGACGGATTCCTTCGCGCGCGGCTTCCCATTCTTCGCCCTCGGCGAGCTTGCTGCTTATTACTTCAATGAGCCAGACACCGCGGAATCCTTCCTCGTTAGTAGGGACGGGTAGACTGATCTCGCCGATAGGGAGGCCAAATGTGGTCTGAATAACCGCCTGAGGTACATCTGTCGAGTTGCGCGTCACCATCGGGATAAGACCGCCGGCGGACGCTGAATCCTCGTGGTCGGAATACTCCATCACGGCATCGGCGAAATCACGTCCGGCTATTATTTCATCACGGATTTCATTGCCCCGCTCGACAAGCTCCTCCCTGATCTCGAGTTCCTTCTCAGTGGAGAGCTGGCTTACGTAATGCTGAGCCATGAGTTCCTGGCGGATAATATCTCTTAACCTGCTTATTGTAAGTGTCGGATCCCTTTGCCTGAGAGCCTGCTCGAACTCCTTCTCTTCCTTGACAGTACCCAGAGCGTCCTGGATTCGCTGAAGGAGACTTCTGTCCTGCTGCTCGACAGCCTGAGGCATAATCGAACTGCGCCACTGGTCCAGTTGCGCTTCAACTTCTTCGTCCGTGATGGTAATGCCCTGCTCACTTGCACGGATGTCGAAATACTCCATGTCGATCATCTGCCTGAGGACACGATATTTCAGGTTCGACTCGAACTCGGGCGGGCGGAGGACTGAATCATCCTGCATCTCCGCATACCGGGCCTGCTGCTCGTAATCGCGCGCGAATTCCATGTACGTGATTACCCGATCGCCGATTGTAGCGATGGGATCGGAAGGATCAGACTGGGCTGGAGACCTTTGCGTGCTGGGTGATCCGCACTGGGTCGCTCCGAAGCCAAGACTGCCTCCGAAAACCAGCGCGAGTCCGGCGATGAGATATGCAATTCGGATTTTATCCGGGTCGCGAAGTGTCGCTACGAGACCCGGGCCTTTTGTCCTTTTTCGGCGTCGCTTGCTTGCCATTATAACTCCTTGATCGGTTGCGCGATTCCATGTCGCGGCACAAACTTTTATCGTATTCGATGAGCCTCTTTTTGTCAATTTTGCTCATCGATGACATGATTTACCGACTTTAATTCTGCTATACCGAAAATCAGGCGTGATGCCTTCTCGATGAGCGTGCCTGTCCTTCCGCGTTTCCTGGTATTAGATAACTCCGGGTGGGCTAATGTTCAATAATGAAAGGTATTAAACGGTCGATGGTCGGGATATGAATTCCTATATTTTTTTTACAGGAATTTTCAGGATGAATTCCGCTCCGCCCTTCGGATGGTTAACTGCGCTAAGGTCTCCGTTGTGGTTCTTGGCGATAGAGTAACTGACCGAAAGACCCAGACCGGTGCCTTCGCCGGGAGGCTTGGTAGTAAAAAACGGATCGAATACGCGCTTCAGATTCTCGTCGGGAATTCCCGGACCACCGTCGTGCATCCTGATCTCGATTATCTCCTGCTTTCCGCGCTGGCTGATCAGGCGCGATGAGATTTCGAGAGTTCCCCCGGTGTCCTTCATCGCCTGCGCGGCGTTCATCGCAAGATTATGAAAGACCTGCTGTATCTGTTTGGGATCGACGATGATCTCCGGAAGGTCATCGGCGAGTTTCCACTCGACTGTTATCCTCCGGAAAATCGGGTGGAACTTAAAGAAGTCCATCACCTGTATAACGAGAGCGTTCAGGTCGGCTTTCTGTGGCTGGATCCGTTCGGGATTAGCGAATTCGAGAAGGCGCCTTATGATGTCCTTGATTCGATCGATATTGGCGAGAATTCTCTGATAAGGCTCCTCGTTACCGCCTTCGCGTCGTACCCTCTTCGCCAGGGTTTCGATCACCGTGTGAATTCCGGCAAGCGGATTATTGATTTCGTGTGCTATTCCGGCTGCGAGGAATCCTGTACTTGCGAGCTTGTCCGCCTGGAGCAACTGCTCTTCGACCTGCACGAGCTCGGTCCTGTTTTCAAGAATAACCAGGACTCCCTCGACGCTCTCGTCGGGACCCTTCAGTGGAACCGCTGTAAGGCTCACCGTCAGGTCTTCGGGACCGCCCCCTGTCAGGGGCTGATTGAGCGCGGAAGTCTCCTTTCCTGCAAGCCCGGTCTCGACTGACTTGACCAGCGCGGGGTTAAGCCTGGCTGAGATTGTGTCGAACGGTTTATCCAGAAGCGAGCCCGGACGCGTGCCTCCAAGCATCCTTACGAATGCCCGGTTGGCGGCCATGATACGTCGGTCGATGCCGATGGTGAAAATCCCGATCGGAGCGGTCCGGATGATCGATCCGGCAAGCTCCGCCTGCTTGCGTATCTCGGTCTCCATCTCCTTGCGCTTGGTGATGTCATGCGCGACAACAAGGACTCTTTCAACCTTGCCATCGTTATCGGTGATTGGACTTGCCGAAATGTAGGCGGGGAACACCATGCCGTCGGCTCTTCGCAGAAGAAGCTCGCCATGCCAGTCGATACTATCCAACGTCTGCTGGAAAAGGTCTTCGGCCAAAGACCGCGAATGCTCCTCGACACCGAGCAGGAGGTCGCGTCCGATAAGGCGCTTTGCAGGTATTCCCAGCTCTCTTCCTGCCGTGTTATTTGCGAACGTTATGCGGTGCTCCACGTCGCAGGCAAAAATCATGTCGTGCGCGTCGGTAAGGTAACGCGAGATCATCTCGATCGGGTCCATTTTCATACAGTCATCATCCCGGTCGGAGGTTAAGTCCGATTAAGGTCTGTCAGATTAGTATCCGGGGAAAGTCGAGTATGCACGCTCATAATGAGCGTGCAACGAAGATACATCTGCAGAATGCGCATGCTACATTCTCTGTGCATGCTTGAAGGTTCCGCGGTAATTACTTTCTCTTCTTCTTGGTAACCCTGCGATGAGTAAATGGCTTGCGTATCCCATGCTTGACAAGGCTTGCGGACTCCGCGACAGCCCCGGTTATACTCTTCGCGCGCGACTGGGCCATTTCGAGATTCGATTTAGCCTGTTCGTTATTCGGATCGCACTCAAGGGCCTTGCGGAACTCCCGTACCGCCTGCGTATACAGCGCCTCGCGGAAATAATAGCTCCCGAGCGCGTTATGCGAATCTGCCGAATCGGGCGCGATCCCGACAGCCATCTCGTATTCGTCACGGGCACGATCGCGATTTCCTCTTTCATAAAGGATATCGCCCATCCTG
>Ga0272442_10011644_pt1 | contig 10698 bp, 7 predicted proteins | sample SSMForm2O_FD_200262 | JGI IMG/M metagenome (GOLD analysis project Ga0272442, IMG submission 200262) | Marine sediment archaeal communities from Little Sippewissett salt marsh, Falmouth, MA, United States - SSM-Form-2O | ecosystem: Environmental > Aquatic > Marine > Wetlands > Sediment ... | reverse complement strand
CTCAACCGCCGCATCCGAAAGTTCACGCCCGACGGAGAAAACTGGACCGTCTCCGAGTCCTACTACAACGCCGCCTGGCAGGTCCTCGAAATCCGCAAGGCCGACGGGGTGGCTCGCACCGGCACGCCGATCCCCACCCCGGCCGTGGCCGCGACCGTCCACGAGCAGTACGTCTGGTCGGCCAGGTATCTGGACGCCCCGATCCTCCGCGACCGCGACAGCGACGGCGACGACGAGACGGGCGACCTCGGCCGGACCGGCTCCGGCCTGGACGAGCGCCTCTACTACCTCACCGACGCCCACATGAACGTCACGGCCGTGATGACCCCCGCCGGCGCCGTCGTCGAACGCTACCACTACAACGCGTACGGCCAGGTGACGATCCTCGACGGCACGACCGGCGGCCAGACCGACTGGGCCATCGACGCCGACGGCTCCGACGTCGCCAACGAGGTCCTCTACTGCGGCTACCGCCGCGACACCGAGACCGGCCTCTACCACATCCGCCACCGCACCTACCACCCCCACCTCGGCCGCTGGCTCCAACGCGACCCGATCGGCTACGTCGATGGCATGAGCTTGTATGAGTACTGCGGCAGCGGGTCGGTGGTACTGGTGGACCCGACGGGGGAAGGCTGGAGCGAAGTTGCGGCATGGGTGACGAACTACGCGGGCAATCCGTGGGCAGGCGCCGTGACGGCCAACCTGGTGGTCCGAGGGGAGTTGACCGCGTTGATGGACTACCACCAGGACATGGCGACAACGAATACCATCTCACGCGGCGTCCAGACATGGGAGCATCTGGCTGACACTGTGAACGCCGGAGGCGCGAACGCGATGTACGCGCTGAGTCTCTGGAGCAACGACAGCATCAAGCACGACAGAGATCAGCTGATGCAGCAGTCTGGCGTCCAAGGAACGTGGGGCGAAACGGCCAGCGACGTTTTTGCTGGAGTTGGGGCTATGTCCACCTATGCGGCCATGGGGTGGGCAGGCGCCGAGATTGCTACTGGGACCTATGGTGTCACTGTCGCACAGGCAACCAGCGCCATCAAGGGCGCAGCTGTGGCCATCGGCCCGTATGTCTACAATTCCGGCAGAGGAAACCAACCCGTTTCCCTGGTTGAAGCGATCGGCGCTTGCCTAACGACGTTTCCATATCACGGTGGGCAGTGGGCTATACAGAGAGCCGACATGTTCATCAGGATGCACCCCTCCGCCGGGCAGTTCCTTGCTGGGCTCGCGAACGCAGACCCGGCATCGATACCCCAGACTGTCGATGCGTTAGGCGGGTGGTTTTTCCAGCAGATCGCAACCGGGGCCGTTGAGATTGGCTCCACTGGCGGAAGCCCAGGAGCAACCATTGCTGGTGGTATCACTACGCGCAAAGCGAAGCCACCTGGCAGCGTGACCTTGATCGGAGAGGGTGGTTTGCTTCAGACTGGCGCGGGGAGCGTATGACCGCAGGTGGCGGATGCCCTGAGCAAGTGAAGTCCCAGTACTTTGCGGCTGGAAACGCGGAGTAGAGCAGATGCGTCTGATCCTCTATGGAGTTCTAGGGATCGTTGCCTATCTCGTACTCACAAGGTTCTGGGAACTGCTCCTCGAGTGGGCTAAGCCGTTTGAGGTCAAGTACATCAAGTCTGCCCAGTTCGGGATCCTCTTCACGGATCTCTATCGCCGTGGCTTTGACGGGGCGGAGATGGTCGTCGCTGTCGAAGGCGGTGCGCCCATTCTGACGCTGCGGAAGGAACTGGTTGGCCCACACGGGATCCGGCTCTACCTCGTGCTCTCCGGAGGTGACCCCACAAGCAAGCAGGGAACCGCCCGCGAGGCAAGGGAGGTATTGCGTGACGTGTTAAGCCGGCATGGAGACGAAGGGACTCTTGGTATTCGCGGGCCATGGGCCAATGCTGTCGGCAAGCTGGCATACTGCGGGGACAGCGCAGAGAAGGCGGCCGCCCTTGCCTCGGACGTTCTTCATCGTGTCTACGGGCTTGGGGACAAGACGGAATACGCAGTCCATGTGCGCGGGCAGATCGACATGTGGGACAAGCTGGTGACGTACTCCGCCAAGCCAAGCCTTCGGGACATCCCGATGATCGCGAGAGGCACAATGCCCCTCGGGAGACCCTACAAGCGGTCCCACCTGCCACAGCGGTACACCCTACTCGGGGTGGTTGGCCTGCGTCCTCCGGTTGTATGGCTGAAGGGGATGCTCACCGGCCGCGGGGCCCCAGAGCCGTCGGGCGGGCCAGAGACTCGCGATACGGGCAATGAGCGCTGACACGGCGCGGCTCCAGGTGTCGGGGGCGGGGACGCCTTGCCAAACTCTAGATTACGCGGGCGGCACTGGGCGGTGACATGCCGTCGGTGGGTGGTATACTACGCGTATGCAGGCGACGGGACTCTACGACAGGGCGGCCGGAGGGCTTGCAGGGGCCCACCGCGCCGGCGGGGTGTCGTGGACGGGCGATCCGCTGTCCGAACCGGCGCTGGTCACGACGGTCCGCGAGCAGTACATCTGGTCGGCCAGGTACCTGGACGCCCCGATCCTCCGCGACCGCGACAGCGACGCCGACGGCGAGACGGGCGACCTTGGCCGGACCGACTCCGGCCTCGACGAGCGCCTCTACTACCTCACCGACGCCCACATGAGCGTGACGGCCATCGTGACCCCCGCCGGCGCCGTCGTCGAGCGCTACCACTACGACCCGTACGGCCGCGTGACGATCCTCGACGGCACGACCGGCGGCCAAACGGAGTGGACCGAAGACGCCGACGGCTCCGACGTCGCCAACGAGCTCCTCTACTGCGGCTACCGCCGCGACACCGAGACCGGCCTCTACCACATCCGCCACCGCACCTACCACCCCCACCTCGGCCGCTGGCTCCAACGCGACCCGATCGGCTACGTCGATGGCATGAGCTTGTATGAGTACTGCCGCAGCGGGCCGGTGGTGTTGATCGATCCCTTCGGGCGGGAGGGGGCACTGGACGGCGTGTTCCCAGTCTCCGGGCTGGGGCACGGCGACGGAACGGGGCCGCTCTCGCCATTGGACCTGGTTGAACCGCCACCGAATCCGCTTGAAGGGGTTTTCTCATCGATGGGGGACTTCACGGGAGGCGTCGAGACGTATCTTGAGGCCAAGGCCATTGAGAGGGAATTGAGTGTATCTCGCACGTACGTCGGGGATGGGGAAGCATCCATGAGGGCGGCAGGCGAGCGCATTCACCGGAGCATGCTCCTCGGGCGCCTGATCTACCTTGAGAAAGAGTGCAAGTACAAAGTCAACTGGGAGAGCCTTGGCGACGTGAGTCGCGTGGCAACGGACCTGCCCGACGCGGGTGACGCGGTGCTGCTCGTGGTAGGCGGCCGTGTTCTGAAGCTTGCAGGAGCGAAGGCCTGGCAGTATGGCAAGCCGTTGGCCGCAGAGGCCGGGAAGTACGTGTACATCAAGGGCATGGGGGCCCTGTGGAGAACCGCCGGTTGGCTTGGAGGCGCAGGGGCTGCGGGGGCAGCTGGGGGAAGGGCCGTGCGCGTGCACTTCAAACATGAGCATATTGCTCCGCATCTTCAAGGCACCGGGCTGTCGCAGACTGCTGTTCAGAACGCCATCAACCAGCAGATTCAATCGCTGGGTCCATCGGCGGGCCATCATTGGGGGTGGGTAGAAGTGTGTGGGCAATGGCTTCAGTACCGAAGCCACGTGTTGGCAGATGGAGTAGTGAATATCGGAACTTCCTTCCCCGTATTGGGAGCACTGATGAAGAAATGATGGAACCCACGATGTCAACTTCGCCCTACCGTAGTCTCACGCCTCGTGAGAGAGCACTCTTGGATTGCCTACTTGCTCGCGACTTCGCAGGTAGAGATCAACTGGCCGCGCAGATTTCACAATGCCTTGTTAGAACACTAGGTGAGGATCGTAGTCTGGAGTTCTTTGTTCGCCCGGCTGCGCGTGTCAACACGCATGTGTTTAAGTCCCGTGTTCCGACCGAGGGCCAAGGCGAGTGTTCTGATGGTGTGACTGTGCATTTCCTGTTGCATGTAGTGGATGGCGTCATTCGAGAATTGGAGATATACAGGGAAGACCTTGCACGAGTCGCGGAATGGCCTGATCCGAGCTTACTGCGCGTGTTCACTCCGGGGTAGCATAGGGCTCCGCGGTTCCACCACACTCGTGATCGCGAGGGCGGCAAGGAGGGGGTGACATGCGGGCAGCCAGCGGTATACTGACGCCATGCGGCCGACCGAGCACTACGACAACGCGGCGAGGGAATACCGGCAGCTCCGCAAGGCCGGCGGGCTGGCTCGCACCGGCACGCCGATCCCCGAGCCGGCCGTGGCCGCGACTGTCCACGACCAGTACGTGCCGCAAGGCATGCTGTGCATCGGGTCGGCGAGCGGAGCTTGTCCCGAGTGGATCGGGATCGACGCCCCGATCCTCCGCGACCGGGACAGCGACGCCGACGATGAGACGGGCGACCTCGGCCAGACCGGCTCCGGCCTCGACGAGCGCCTCTACTACCTCACCGACGCCCACATGAACGTCACGGCCGTGACCAACACCACCGGCGCCGTCGTCGAGCGCTACCACTACGACCCCTATCCCAACGGCCGCTACGTGCACCACACGTACGGCGACGGCGACGCCAACGACGTGCTCTCCCGCGTGGCGGCCATCCGGAACGACAACGCCGGCTCGCCCGGGGCGACGGTCTTCGCGGCCTACTCCTACGACGGCGCCGGCCGCGTCGTCGTCGAGGACTACGCCCAGCCGGACGTTCGCCTCGACCTGGTGGACCTGGCCGCCTGGGCCGCCACGCCGGGGACCTACGCCGGCCTCGACCGCTTCGGCCGCATCAAGCAGCAGTGGTGGCGCGACTACGGCGCCGCGGCCGACGTGGACAAGCTCGCCTACGGTTACGACCGCAACTCCAACCGCCTCTATCGCGAGAACGTCGTCTCCGGCTCGCAGGGCACGCCCGTCCACCTCGACGAGCTGTACCACTACGACCGCCTCAACCGCCTCCAGGACGCCAACCGCGGCGACCTGAACGCCAACCACAACGCCGTGAGCAGCACCAGCCTGCGGCAGACCTGGACGCTCGACGACCTGGGCAACTGGTCGGCGTTCCAGACGGACACGGACGGCAACGCCCCGTGGGGGCTGGACCATTCGCGGGAGCACAACCAGGCCAACGAGATCGCCGACACGAGCGGCAACGGCGACGCGATCGAGACGACGACGGGCACGGACTGGGCCAACCCGGCCCACGACGCCCGGGGCAACATGACCACGATGCCCGACCCGAACGACCCGGCCAACGCGTACACCTGCACGTACGATGCGTGGAACCGGCTGGTGAAGGTGGCCGACGGGGCCACGACCGTGGCCGAGTACCGCTACGACGGCCTCCACCGGCGGATCGCCCGGCTTGTGCCCGACGGCCAGAACTGGGACCGAACGGACTTCTACTACACGCGAAGCTGGCAGGTGATCGAACAGCGCTTCGCCAACGCCCAGGCCGACAAGGACGCCGTGGCCACGGCCGCGAAGTACCAGTACGTCTGGAGCCTCCGCTATATCGACGCCTGCATCCTCCGCGACGAGGACAAGGACGCCGACGGCGACTGCACCGACGCCGAGGGGGCCGGCGGCTCCGAACGCCTCTACTACGCCAGCGGTGCCAACATGGAAGTAACGGCCGTCGTCAACGCCTCCGGCGCCGTCCAGGAACGCTACACCTACACCCCCTACGGCCAGGTGACCCGCTACAACCCCGACTGGTCCGACGAGGTCACCTGGGCCAACAGCAGACACAACGAAATCCTCTTCTGCGGCTACCGGTACGATGGCGAAAGCGGCCTTTACGACGTTCGGTATCGGATGTACCATCCGGCCTTGGGTAGGTGGATACAGAGGGATCCGCTTGGATATGCGGACGGAATGGGATTCCAGGAGTATGTAGGAAGTGGCCCCCTGACTCACGTGGATCCCGTGGGGTTGTGGCGCGCGACCATTAGCGTTGCGTCGAGGCCATACGTGGAGCCAGCTCTACGCGAAACACGTGCTGGAGGACAGGTTCACGTGTGCTTTCGGGTCGTAGGCGGATGCATGGAACTGGACTTTGCGTCGAAAGAACAGAAGCGCAGGTGGCAACTCAATACCTGGGTCGAAATCGTCTATGTTGTGACGCTTAAGCCCAAGACATTGAAGAAGGACCGTCTCTTTGCCAATGACGGAGGAAAGAAGCTCCCCCTCTGGCAGTGGGTCTACGGGCATGAGCAACGGCATATCATCAAAGGTACGCAGTACATGATGTACCTCAAGAAGATCCCCGGTACGCGGCATCCGGATCTTCCCCTTGCGCACAAGGATATGAAGTACCCGACGGGGATATTGGCGGGTTGGGAGACGGAATCCAAGCAAGAGGGGAAGGTCGATCGACCTACAATCTACTGGAGTGAGGCAAGCTGCAAGAGGGGGCTCAACGGAGTGAAAAGGGCTGTTCTCGCTGGCATAAAGCGCACCGCCCTTTGGGGATTTCAGCACCCCGCGGACCCGCCGAACTACACACCGGACGGTGATGACAGAAGTGATAAGTATGACAAAGCCAAAGCCGCTGGGCACCCGGAGTACCGTGGATTGTACAGACCTATCGGTACAGTAACGAAGCCAGATGAGACGAGTCTCCGGGAGGCATATCCAGCATCGGACGGGTGGGACTGCAGTTCTGTGTTTAGGGACTGAAGGACTAGGCGTTGAGCGGATTCCGGGGCAACGCAAGGAGAGTGCCGAATGGACGAGAAGAACATGATACGTGCAGCGAGTCGCCTGGGTAGCGGCATGCTGTTCGTATGGTTGTGCGCACACGTCTCTTGCACGCCGGCTTCCATGGACAGACTGTCGCCGAACGGGGCGCAGGACTACCGGCGCTTTGTGGCGATGACATTCCCATTGGTGATAGACGACCCCCTTCGCTACTACGATCGAGTAACCGGCCGACGCGTTGCCGCCCCACCGGCTATCCCCTCCGGCAGCCTGTGGACGGCTGTCCATTGCCCCGCGAGAGCAGGGCAGGATACCCCAGCCAGGTTTGGTTTCATTGACCGAGTCGGCAATTGGGTCATCGCACCACGGTTTACACGGGCGAAGTCGTTCCGCGACGGCAGAGGGGTCGTCGGTACGGAGAAGGGGCTGGGCGTCATCGACGATGCGGGCCGATGGATCGTCGAGCCGGGACGGTACGACGACATCTGGGGGTATACAAACGGGCGTGCGCCCTTCCGTTTGGGCAAGAAGTGGGGGTTCCTTGGGCTGTATGGGAAGGTCGTGATCGCCCCCAGCTACAAGCTGCCCTGCTGGTTTTCCGAAGGGTTGGCTGTGGTCTTGGACGACCGTGGTTGGCATTGCATCGACACGGCCGGGAAGTCGAAGTTCCGCCTGGCAGCCGAGCCACAGGGCAAGCAATTCCGAAATGGCTTGCTCCTCGTCAACGAGCAAACACTCACCGGGGGTGCGAGCGACTTAACCACCGGTGGCGATCCGTGCAAGTACGGATACTTGTCGACCACGGGGAAGGTCGCCATCCCCTTGCGATTCGAGATCGCGGAGAGCTTCTTCGAGGGATTGGCCATCGTCGGCAGATTCGCGGACACGTCGGGCGAGCGTTCGCAGGATGAGAACGCCAGCGATCAGGAAGGGGCGGAAGACGACCGCTGCGACGACGGGTATTCGGGATGGGGAGAGAGGGTCTGTGGTGCGATCGACACGAAGGGCCGGCTCGCAATCCCAATGGTCTATGATGATCTCCACGGCTTCGTCGACGGGCTGTGTGCGTTTCGCCGCGGACCAAAGTGGGGCTACTTGGATCGAAAGGGGAGGGAGGTCATCCCCGCGCGGTTCGATGAAGCGGGATCGTTCCGTGATGGTCTGGCCGCGGTGGCGATAGACTCTGAGGTGACGTTCGTCGACATGACTGGGCGCATTGTCATACGGACGGGTGAGGAGTGGGTGAAGTTTTGAGATGCTGGGACCGAGTACCGCTACGACGGCCTCCACCGGCGGGTCGCCCGGCTCGTGCCCGACGGGGCCAACTGGGACCGGACGGACTTCTACTACACGCGGAGTTGGCAAGTGGTCGAGGAACATTTCGCGGGCGACGTCTCGACCGAGAACAAGGACGCCGTGGCCGCCACCGCGAAGTACCAGTACGTCTGGAGCCTCCGCTACATCGACGCCTGCATCCTCCGCGACGAGGACAAGGACGCCGACGGCGACTGCACCGACGCCGAGGGGGCAGGCGGCTCCGAACGGCTCTACTACGCCAGCGGCGCCAACATGGAAGTAACGGCCGTGGCCAACACGTCCGGCACCGTCCAGGAACGCTACACCTACACCCCCTACGGCCAGCCGACCATCCACGACAACGACTGGTCCGACACCAAGACGTGGGCCAACAGCACACACAACGAAATCCTCTACTCCGGCTACCGGTACGACGACGAAACCGGGCTGTACCACGTGCGGTATCGGACCTACCACCCGACGCTGGGGAGGTGGGCGCAGAGAGACGTCGAGGGGTACCTTGAAGGTCTTGGCCTCTACGAGTATGTGGCGGCGAACCCGTCTGCGCGGGTGGATCCGTTAGGGGCACGGTCAGCCGCGACCTCAGGGCCAATCACGAGGACCATGGTCGAGCAGTGGATTGAACACGACGAGCCCCTGAAGGCAGAGGCGTGGAAGCTCTCTCGTGAGTGGAAGGCATATCTGCTTGCGCAAGGAGTCGACTACAAGTCGAACCAGGACTACCGTGCTTGGAAGGACGAATACGAGAATCGCCGCGACCAGTTGGCATGGAACAAGGGACACCTTCCCAGCCTCTGCAACAAGGAGGGGGACGCTGGGGGAGAGGTAGTGGATGCTGAGCGAGGCCCAACGGATGTGCTGAATCCCGACGAGCGGGACAAGCTCCGCGGACTGGCTGTGGCCGTGGCGGGAATTGCCGATATCACATCCGTACTAGCCGGCACAAAGGGCGGATCTGCCTCAGCAGCGAAGATCTCGACCCTGGTTGACGTTGGGGCAGTGGCTGTATGGCCTACGGGCACGGAAGCCATAATCGAGGTGCTCAAACTGGAGAAACGTATCACCAAGATCAGGAAATTCGTATGGGTCAAGATCCAATGCTATGTATGTTCCAAGGTTAAGAAGGACGGCAATGAGTACTTGATGTGGGTCAAGAGCGGCGACGCTAAGTGGCACAGCCTTGACAATATGAACACGTTGATCAAGGGAAGCCTTTGGGGCGTAGACGGAAAGGACGCCGAGGAAAGGAAGATCAACGAGGCCCTCCCGAGCAAAGTGGGACAGGTATGCGGCGGTTCGTGATGGCGTGGCGTGCTCATGAGGTCCCGTGCTGTGTCCAGTGGATGGCGCTGGCGTCCGAGTGTCGATTTCATGGGATCTTCAAGGAGTGATGCCGATGGGTGAACTGCGAGGAAGCGGTGGACCTGCACATTGCTCGTGTTGGGAGGGGCATCCGATCATAGTGCCCTCGACGGGTGAACGTAGCGGGATGAGAGTCGGGACCGCAGTCCCGTCATGTATGGCGATTCTCTGCGTGCTCGCTGGTATCGGGGGCTGCGCGGACCGTCGGGATGGCGACGCCGCCGCAGGGACACAGCGTCCCGCTACGTGGATGGATGATGTTGATGCAGAGACACGAGATGACATCATGCGGAGAATGCGGGAGGGGGCTGTCAAGTTCTACAGGAACGTAGCGGCGAGAAGCGAAGTTCCCGTGATTGCCGCTAATGCGTTCGCTGCGGAGGAGATGCTGGTGCGAACGGAGCGCGGCTTGTGGCCAGAGACTCCGGTTGCTGTAGGTGCTGTCTTGTTGCTCTTCGGTAGCCAAGCCAACAAAGGGAAACTGGTAACGGACGTGTGCGATTTGACCCGAAGGCCGCGGTCGCACCATATCTATGTGGGCCTCCCAGGAGACATGGGCCGGATTCTGGAGTTCCAATTCGATGATGTGCAAAAGGAGGTGTTTCTCACCTACAGCATGGGTCATTCGTATGAGGTGGTGATCGCCCCGTTCAAGGAGGTGCTCAGAGACGCATCTCCCGCAGATAAGAACGGGGTCAGGCGGATCGTGGTCAGGCAGGCTCACAGCACATCCGGGCACCTGCTCCTCCCTGATCCCTCTCGTACACAGATGTCGTTCGCAATCGTCAACCGAGCTGGCGGGCGAAGCAATGCGGTTCCGATAGTCGTGCTCAAGTGCGATCCAGAAACAGGCTTCCCTGCGGTGACGGTTTTCGATAACGCCCCTACCACCGGCCCGTTCAGAGAGTGGCCTGAACAATAGGGGAGATGCGCCAGTAGCTGACGGAGGGTAGTGGACCTGCCGGCCGACAGGCGGATGAGAGAGCCATGCTCCAAGGCCGTAGCGACCCGAGCCGGCCGCGAGCCGTGGCGGTCTTGGGAACCTGCCAGCGCTGACCGGGTTTGGCCCGAGTAGCCCGTTCACGCTGGATGGATGGGGCCCAGAAGTCTTGCGGCCCACGAACCCACCGTCATCCAGTACGACTACGACGCCGTCCGCCGGCTGACCAAGCAGAAGGTCACCACCGTCGGCACGGGCGTGGACGATTACGTCCGCTCCGTCAAGTACACTTACGGCGAC
>Ga0272442_10011643_pt1 | contig 10698 bp, 11 predicted proteins | sample SSMForm2O_FD_200262 | JGI IMG/M metagenome (GOLD analysis project Ga0272442, IMG submission 200262) | Marine sediment archaeal communities from Little Sippewissett salt marsh, Falmouth, MA, United States - SSM-Form-2O | ecosystem: Environmental > Aquatic > Marine > Wetlands > Sediment ... | reverse complement strand
TACGGATTCCATTACACCGCCATGCCCTCCGCAAATAACAACTCCGCCTTTTTTTGCAATATTTTTACCGAGATCTTCAGATATAGCTAAAGCCTTAGCTGATAAATTTTTGTCTCCTATATCACTACCACATATTGATATTAATTTTTTCATAACAAAAAAGGATATAATTTAAATATTTTTTATCTTTTTTCTTAAAAATTAATAAAAATTATTCATCCATAAAACTTTTAAATAGCACATACTTACCATACTCTTCATATATCTGGAGAAAATACTATGCCAAAGAAAATTAAAAAAACAAATCCAGTACTAATCAGTTTGATTAATGAACTTAAAAAAAATGCAATAAAAAATGAAGCCCCAATATGGAAAGATATTGCATTAAGACTTGAAAAACCATCCAAAAACTGGCCAGAAGTAAATTTAGATAGAATTAGTAAATACATTAATACAAAAGAAACAGCTTTAATTCCAGGAAAAGTATTATCTGATGGAAATCTAGATAAAAAAGTAACTATAGCTGCTTGGAAATTTACAGATAAAGCTATCTATAAAATTAAAAAATCTGGTGGAAAGGTTGTAAAAATTGAAGAATTAATGAAAACAAATCCAAAAGGAAAAGATATTAGGATAATGGGATAATTATGCCAACAATAATTGATGCAGAAGGAGCAACTCTTGGGAGATTAAGTACATATGTTGCAAAAAGACTTCTCAATGGAGAAGAAATTGCCATAATAAACTCTGAAAAAGCAATAATTTCAGGAAAAAAAACAGCAATTAAAAAAAGATACACAGAAAAAAGAGAAGTTGGAACACATAGAAAAGGTCCTTTTTACCCAAGAATGCCAGATCAAATCGTAAAAAGAACAATTAGAGGAATGATGCCATATCAAAAACCACATGGTAGAGAAGCTTTAAAGAGATTAAAATGTTTTATAGAGAAACCAGAAGAATTTTCTAAAGAAAAAATTGAAAAATTAGAAAAAGTTGATAAAAAACCAATAGATTTTATGACAGTCAAAGAATTATCAACATATTTAGGAGCGAAGATCTAATGGCAAAAAAGATAATAAATACTTCAGGTAAAAGAAAAACAGCGATTGCAAGAGCATCTGTTAAAAAAGGTACAGGTTTAATAAGGATAAATAAGATTCCAGTAGAATTATATGAACCAGAAATTGCCAGATGGAAAATTCTTGAACCCATAAATATTGCAAAAGACCATATAAATAAGATAAATATTGATGTCAACGTAAAAGGTGGAGGATTTATGAGTCAAGCAAGTGCAGTAAGAACTGCAATTGCAAAAGGTATTCTTGAATTCACAGGAGATCCAAGCTTAAAAATTTCGTTTTTGGATCATGATAGAAGTCTACTTGTAAGTGATTCAAGAAGAAAGGAACCTAAAAAACCACTTGGCCGTGGTGCAAGAAGAAAAAGACAAAAATCGTATAGGTGATGTAATTTGATAATTCCAATAAGATGTTTCACTTGTGGTAAGATAATTGGAGATGCATATAAAGAATACCAAAAAAGATTTGATGAATATAAAAAAGCATTAGAACAGGGGGAAAAACCCAAAGAATCCCCTAAGGATATTCTTGATTCTCTTGGTATCGATCGTTATTGCTGTAGAAGAATGATTCTTACACACGTTGAACTAATTAATGAGTCAGCGCCATATGAATAATTCTTACTTTTTTTATAAAAATTTTTATCAATTTTAATATTATACAATAAAATCTAAGTATTATCATGGGCGCGTGACCTAGCCTGGATAGGGTGCTGGCCTTCTAAGCCAGACGTCGCGGGTTCGAATCCCGCCGCGTCCGCTTTATAAACAGAGTATAACAACAAATTTATACTAAATAATGCATTCTATAATTTAATATTAGAGATGGGATGAGCTATGGGATGTAAAAAAAATATTAATTTATTTTTAGAAGACCCTATCTTATTTCTTAAGAAAAAAAAATCATACATTTTTCTGAGGATGAGAAATGAGGGATGAACCAGATATCATCAAGGAATTAAAGGAAGAGGAAAGTAAAGGCCTACTTTATTTAGAATCAAGTAGTTATGAAACAGAGGAAATTGAAGAAGATGATACTGAAATAAATTTTATTAGTTTTTTAAAACAAAATAAAAATGTGCAAGATTTTAATGAATTAGAAACTCTAGAAGATGGAATAAAAAAAATATTTGAAAATTATTTTGTTGGAATTACAATTGCAGATGAAAAAGAAAGAATAATTTCATGGAATAAATATGCAGAACATATCCTTGAAATGGATGAAAAAGACTTGTATCTAAGAAATGTTTCAACCTTGTACCCGCCAGACGAATGGGATAAAATCAGAGCGGAAAATGTTAGAAAAAAAGGCATTAAATACAAACTCGAAACAAAAATGCTAAGAAAAAATGGAACAGCTTTTGATGTTGAAATATCATTATGCATCTTAAAAGGATATAATGGAAAAATAATTGGATCAATTGGTCTAATAAATGACATATCTAGTAAGAAAAAAATAGAAAAAGAATTGAATATTGAAAAAAATTTGTTTGAATCATTACTTGACAATATTCCGGATAGTATTTATTTTAAAGATAAAGAGTATAAATATACAAAAGTAAACAAAGCAAAAGCAGAGAATATTGGTAAAAAACCAATTGACTTTATTGGTAAAAATGATTTTGAAATTTATCCTGAAGAAGAAGCAAAAAAGATCATTGAAGAAGATAAAAAAGTTATTAATTATGGTAAAGAAATAATCAATAAAATTGTCCAAATAAAAGATTTCAATGGAATTAAACATTGGTATTCGGTAACAAAGATACCTCGATTCAATAATAATGGTGAAATTACTGGCTTAATGGGAATAAATAGAGAGATTACAAATGTAAAAGAATCAGAAAAAAAATATAAAAGTTTATTTGAAACTGCAATAGACCCAATTATAGTCATAGATAATAACAATACTTACATTGATGTTAACAATCAAATAACCAATATATTAGGATATAAAAAAGAAGAAATTATTGGAAAAAAAATTAATCAAGTAAACATTTTAAGCAAGGAATCTGAAAAAATTGTATATGAAAATTATCAAAAAAGGATGAAAGGAGAGAATATTCCTCCTTATGAGATACAAGTAATATCAAAAAGTGGAGAAATAATTCCAGCGGAGATAAATGCATGTGCATTATATGAAAACAACCAAGTTGTAGGCGATTTAGTTATAATTAGAGATTTAAGAGAAAGATATAAAAATAAAAAAATTGAAAAAGAATTATTTGAATCAGAAAAAAAGTTTAAAGATATTTTTGATGCTACAAGCGATTTTTTGATATATCTTGAAAATGAAATTGTTCTAGATATAAATGATACAGCATTAAAACTTTCTAATCTTGATAAAAAATTTATCATTGGAAATAAAATTTCAAATTTAAAAACTATTTTTTCAGAAAAGGATTTAAACAAGCATTTAAAAGCAATAAATAAAGCAAACCAGGGGGAACAGGTTCAAGATTATGAGACTAAATTATCAACTTCTAATTATGAATTAGATTATCTTTTTTCGATAGACTCAATAAGATATGAAGATCATATAAAAGGAGTTGTTTTAAGAGGAAGAGATATAACACAAAGACAAAGAGCTTGGAAAGAACTTGTAAAACTTGAAGAAAAATATAGAATATTAGCTGAAACATCTGCTGATGGAGTAATAACAATTGATAATCTTGGAAGATTGACATATATTAATCCTTCTTTTGAAAAAATGATCCAAAGAAGAAAAAGTCAAGTTTTAGCAACTTTATTTAGAGATTATTTATCAGATGATTCTGTTTATTTTTTCCAACAGCTATTTATTGATGCAAGAAAGAAAAAAGAAAAAATTGAAAACGTAGAGTTTGAATTAATTCTTCCTGACAGTGAAACAACGCCAATTGAAGTGAATATTTCTCCTGTTGAAAAAAATAAAGTTTTTTCAGGTCTTGTTTGTACAATTAGAGATATAACAGAAAGAAGAAGAGTTGAAGATGAACTGAAAAAATCTGAGAGATTAAAAACAGAATTTATGAATATTGCAGCTCATGAACTAAAATCTCCAGTAACTCCTATCAAGGGATATCTAGATCTAATAATATCTGATGAAAAATCTTCAGAACACATTAAAAACTGGGCAAAAATTAGTTTAAGAAATGCTGAACGATTATTAACTCTAGTAAACGATATTTTAGATGTTTCAAGACTTGATACCGACACTATGAGATTTGATATGGAAAAATTAAGTCCGGAAGAAATTCTTAATGAAATAGTAGAAGATATGAAACCAGTAATTGAAAATAAAGGATTAAAATTTATTACAAATATTCCAAAACAATTGCCAAATATAATGGGAGATAGATATAGATTATCACAGGTTTTAAAAAATATTTTTGTAAATGCTATCAAATTTACAGATAATGGATCTATTGAAATAACCACAAAAAAATTAAAAGATCATATCCATATAATAATTAAAGATACAGGTATAGGAATATCTGATAATGAAATTAAAAAAGTTTTTAACAAATTTTATCAAGCATACACTGGTCATGACAGAAAAAACGAAGGTACAGGCCTAGGATTATTTATTTGTAAAGAAATAATAAAGAAACATAATGGCGATATTTGGGTTGAAAGTAAGATAAGACAAGGTAGTACGTTTCATATTAAACTACCGTATATACATAAAATGGTATTTGATTTAAAAAAATAAAAATGGTTTGGTGATATAAATAAAAAAGAAATGCCCAGAATGTAATTCAAAGGCAGTTAAATTGTATCAAAATAAAAGTTTTGATGGAAAAAGATCCTGGATTCCAACGACTTGGCTATGTACAAAGTGCGGATATACTTATAATGTCGCTGCAGAAACCCTTATGTACAAAATAGGTCAAGAGATATATAATGAAAACCAAAATCAGAAATGTAAAAAATGTGGGCAAAATCTTGTTAGATTATATAGACATATTAATCCTCAAAAGGGAAAACAAAAATGGGTTTCTGTTTGTTGGTATTGTTCTACTTGTAAATACATATATAAAGATAAGTAAATTTTATTTTGATACTGCACCTTCAATTTTTTGATCTCTATCCTTATCAGATATATAACTTATACCTACTTCAGTAAGTTCTATAACATTAAATGAACTATATTGCAACAATTCAAATTCAAGTAATTTTTTAACCATAGATTCAAATTCATTTTTAGTAACATGTAAAAGATTTATTGCTGATTCTGCATCTAAATCTCGGGAATGAAGCATTTCTAATAATTCCTTTTCTTTTTTATTTATCTTTATTTTAACCTCTAATTCTTCAGGAATTTCCTCTGGTGTTTCAGATAAATTTTTCACATAGTTTTCAATAATATTTTCTAAATGTAAGTTATCTAAAATTTCTCCATCTTTATTATATAAAACGCAGACTTTATTTCCAGGATCATATTTCCATGAAGCAACATTTTTCCAAGTATAACCAAGTAAACTCACATCACCATATGGTTTACTAAGACTTTTACCTGCTTTTTGTTTTTTTCGTTCTCGGCTTCTATAAAGATAGTGTTGTTCAATTTGTAAGGAAGCAAGATCTACTCCATAATCCTTTAAATAAGATATTAAATCATCACCTGCTCTTCTTTTAATTTCAGATATAAAAAATAAACCCGCTTTTCCTATGATATCCATATATACAATTCTAACAATTGCTTCAATAGCTTGACCAATCTCATCTTTTGATACAGAATTTATATCTGGAGAAATCGCTATTACTTCATCCTCAATTATTAATCCTTTATCATTTATTGTAACGTATTTTAAAAAACTATATTTTTGTGTTAGAGTTTTTACAATGGAGCCTATTACTTTTGCTGCAAACGATTGAGTTGTTCTTCTACCAGCAACATGATAAAGAGCTCGTATTACATGACCAAGTACATAAGAATTGGTAATATTTCCCATCTTAAAACATTGAATAAAATATTTGTTTAATTATCTTTCCCTAAAATTAAAAAAAAACAATTTTTTTATTTCCTAAATTATTATATATGAGTTTTTGTTTAACGCTTCCATTATTATTTGAGGAATATAAAAAATGAAACGAAGTTCAAGAGTCTGGAAGAAACGACATAAAATGCGATGGAAATGGCGTAAGAAAAGAATGCGACGTGAAAAAAGAAACAGGAGAAAGTAAGATTATTTCATAATATGGGGGCATGGTGTAACCCGGCATCATTGTGGGCTCCAGTTAGGGAATGATTAAAAGAGGGTCATCTGAGTTGATGATGAATAACTGGAGCGATGACCTGAGAAGAGACCCGCCGATCTGGGTTCAAATCCCAGTGCCCCCATACCAAAAAAATTTAAGAATAAGTAGTTATTACAAAAAAAAATCAGATGGTGAAAAAAGATGATAAAATTCAATCTTAAAAAATTCAATATGTACACAATATTATCAATTCTAATGTTAATATCAGGTCTATTATTTTATTTATATTGGGGTAGTAGATATGGAATTTGGTATAATATAGGAATTTACTCAATTACAATTGTTTTAGTATTGCCAGGAATATTTGGTTTAATATTTACATTAATGGAATCAGAAGAAAAAGAAGCCTAAATCATATTCCAATTAAGTATTGGGTTTTTTGTTGCAGATAACTCATCAATTCTTTTAACAGACGTATTATTAGGCGAATTCTTAACAATTTCAGATTTTTCATCAGCAATCTTTAACAAAGCCTCAATATAAGTATCTAGATCTTTTTTTGATTCTGTCTCAGTTGGTTCAATCATTAAAGCTTCATTAACAATTAAAGGAAAATATACAGTCGGAGGATGAAGCCCATAATCAAGAAGTCTTTTTGCGACATCCATTGCTTTAATATCTTTATCTTTTTTTAAATTAGAACAACTCAATACAAATTCATGCTTTCTGAGTTTTTTAAAAGGCATCTTATATTTTTTTGCATTTAGAATTTTTTTCTTCATATAGTTGGAATTTAAAACTGCAATTTCAGATACTTCTTTAAGACCATCACAACCCATTAAAGTAATATAAATATATGCTTTTAATAAAACACTAAAATTACCATAATGACCTTTTATTTTACCAATACTATCTGGTGCATAATAATCAAAAAGATATTCTCCATTTTCTTTTTTAGATATCCTTGGTATTGGAAGATATTTTTCAAGTTTTACATTAACCCCAACAGGACCACTACCAGGACCTCCACCGCCGTGAGGTGTAGAAAAAGTTTTATGAAGGTTTAAATGAACTATATCAAAACCCATATCACCAGGTCTTGCTTTTCCCATGATTGCATTCATATTTGCCCCATCATAATATAGTAGTGCGCCTTTTTTATGAACTATTTTAGAAATCTTAGTTATATTATTCTCAAAAATTCCAAGTGTATTTGGGTTTGTTAACATAAAACACGCTGTTTTTTCGGTAATTGTTTTATCTAAAACATCTAAATCCACAGTTCCCTCATTATTAGATGGTATTTCTGTAATTTTAAATCCAGCCATTGCTGCACTTGCAGGATTTGTACCATGAGCAGTATCAGGTATTACGACCTCATTTCTTTGATTTTGGCCTTTATCTTGATGATATGCTTTTACTAAAAGCATACCTAAAAATTCACCTTGTGCTCCTGCAGAAGGTTGAAGACTAAAAAAGTCCATACCTGTTATATTACATAGCATCCTTTCCAGTTCAAATAATATTTTAAGATTTCCTTGTATTGTAGAAACATCCTGCTCTGGATGTGTATTGGAAAATTTTTCCCATTTTGCTATTTCTTCACAAATCCGAGGGTTGTATTTCATAGTACAAGATCCTAATGGATATATGCCATTATCAATACCAAAGTTCATTTGACTTAATCTATGGAAATGACGAATTATTTGTGTTTCATCAATATTTGGTAATTTAATCTCTTTTTGTCTTACCAGAGCTTTGGGTACCTTATTGTATTTTTTAAGAAGAATTTTTTTTGTTTTATACTCATTTAATAAAGGTTCTTGATATATTGCTGATTTATACATTTTAGACCTCCCTTAAGATATTGATAAGCTTTGAGATATCTTCTTTAGTGTGTAGCTCATTTGATCCAAGAAGCATACAATCTTTAATATTCTGAGAATTGTTTTTGATTATTAGACCGCCTTGTATATTTTTTGAGATAAGAGTTTTATTTATTTTTTCAGGATTTTTTGGACATTTTAATAAAAAATCATTAAAAAAATCACTATCATATTTTAATTCAAATCCTTTAATTTCATTAATTCTATCAAATAATAAATGAGTATTTTCATAGTTTTTCTTTGCAATATCATATAAACCTTTACTTCCAATATAAGATAAATAAACACAAGAAGTTAGTGCGCATAATCCTTCATTTGTACAAATATTACTTGTTGCTCTTGCTCTTCTTATATGTTGTTCTCTTGTTTGAAGAGCCATACAGAAAGCTCTTTTCCCATCCAAATCTTTAGTAATACCAATGATTCTACCAGGCATTTGCCTTAAAAATTCCTTTTTACATGTAAATATTCCAAGAGTTGATCCTCCAAAATCAATTGGATTTCCAAGAGAATTACCTTCTCCTATTACAATATCTGCTCCATAATCACCAGGGCTTTTTATCAATCCTATTGATATTGGATTTATTCCAACTACAAATAAGATATTTTTTTCTTTTAAAATCTTAGAAATTTCTTCAACATTATCTTCGAAAATACCATAATAATTTGGGTTTTCAATATAAAAACCAGAAACCTTTGGATTTATTTTATTTATCAAATCATAAATATCAATTTTTCCTGAATTCTTATCTATTTTTATTTCTGAAATTTTTATATTTGGGCCATCACAATAATTTTTTAAAACTGATTTTTTTGCCCAAGAAATATTTTGAGGAATTAAGAATTCTTTTTTTTTATTTATCCTAGAACACATTAAAGCAGCTTCACCAAGTGCTGTTACACCATCATATAAAGAGCAATTTGCTATATCCATTTTGGTAATCTCAGAAATCATACTTTGATATTCAAACATAGCCTGTAAAAAACCTTGACTTGCTTCAGATTGATATGGTGTATATGCAGTAAAAAATTCTGCTCGAGAAATTACAGATTTTACAGCTGCAGGGACATAGTGAGGTTTATGTGATCCTCCAGTAAAGCAAATCAACTCATCAGCAGATTTATTTATACTAGAAATATTTTTTAATTTTTTTTCAGTATCTTGCTGTGACAGACCTTTATCTAAATTTAATTTTTCGATCTTAATATTATCATTAATATCTAAGAATAAATCATCTATTGATTTTAATCCAATTTCTTTTAACATTTCATTTTTAATATCTAAATTAGGAATAAACATAATTTTACCCCCAACCTGATAATAAAAAGATATTAAATAATGTTATCAAAAAATAATATTGAAATATTTAAAAAATAAAAAAATATATGTTATTTCAATGAAATATTACAAATATTTATCTAGATCTAAAAAAAAAATGAATATCGGAAAGATAGTATGTCTTGCAAGAACTTATAAAAAACATGCAGAAGAAATGAAAGCAATAACAACAAAAGAACCATTACTTTTCTTAAAACCAAATAGTTCTGTTATCTATAATGGAGAAAATATTGTAATTCCTAAAAGATCAAATTCTGTTCATCATGAAGTTGAATTAGGCATAATAATTGGAAAAAAAGCAAAGAATATAAAGATAAAAAATTCAATGGATTATATCTTCGGTTATGTAATAGCATTAGACATTACAGCAAGAGATATCCAATCTGAAGCAAAAAGAAATGGTTGGCCATGGGGCATTGCAAAAGGATTTGATACATTCACCCCTATAAGTGATGTAATATTAAAAAAAGATATAAAGAATCCTATGAACCTTGATATAAGTTTAAAGGTTAATAATGAAATAAGACAAAAATCTAACACTAAAAATTTGATATTTACAATAGAAGAAATAATTAGCTATATATCTTCTATTATGACCCTTGAACCTGGAGATTTAATACTAACTGGAACTCCTGAAGGGGTAGAAGAAATAAAAAAAGGCGATAATCTATCAGCAAATCTTGAAAATATACTAACTCTAGAAGTCAATGTAAAATAGCCTTTAAATTTATATTTTAATTCTAGATTTCAACAGAAAAATAATCTTTAATAACTAATATTTGTAGATAAGATATTAATGATAAACTAAATAGAAACAATTTTTCAATTATTTTAATATTCAAGCAATTTTAGAAATCTATTAACTAATGTGTAATTTTAATGTTTTGTACATTTTTACAAGTTAAGTTTATATATGATTAATTCCAAAAATAGATTTGCTATAAAATAGCATGGTAAAGATGAAAGGAGGATTTAGATTTTGAAACACAAGAATAGTAAAATTGGTAAATATGGTATCAGATATGAACCTGTGGAGGGTTATAAAACTAAAGATGGGAGAATAGTGCCTCCGCATTATAAAAAAGTAGAATTTTATTGGACTGATAATAATTAATATTTATCATTAAATCCTCTTAATAATTCTTTTAAAAAAAAAACAAATCTTTTTTATTCTCTAAAATATTATCCTTATAAGAGGAGGTTATTTATGGACA
>Ga0272442_10011642_pt1 | contig 10700 bp, 13 predicted proteins | sample SSMForm2O_FD_200262 | JGI IMG/M metagenome (GOLD analysis project Ga0272442, IMG submission 200262) | Marine sediment archaeal communities from Little Sippewissett salt marsh, Falmouth, MA, United States - SSM-Form-2O | ecosystem: Environmental > Aquatic > Marine > Wetlands > Sediment ... | reverse complement strand
TATGTTATTCAATCTAAATTTTATATATAGGGAATGGAATAAAGCACAATATCAATATAGCCAGTGCAACAAAGAAGAGTAATTTTCTCTTCATATCAATTTCTGTGTCGTCATTGAGTGGTGGTGGGTGCAGCATACCCATCATAAGAACAATAATAATGGCAAAAAACGTCCATCCTGTAAAAATCATGATAAAAACTGCTATCCAACCTACATATTTTTGTTTTTCTCCAAGAACTGCGCGAAATATATGCCCTCCATCAAGTTGACCGGCTGGAAGAAGGTTAATGGATGTGATAAGAAGTCCAACCCATCCTGCAAATGCAGTAGAATTCATATTAAGGGCAAAACCCTCTGGGATGGTATGTATTATGTTTGATAATATAATAAAAAGAAATGAGCTTCCAAGAATAATTTCTCCAGAAGAAAAATCAGATATTGGAACTATTTCAGAAGTGATAATTCCTATGGCTGTGACCGGAATTGCAATGATAAATCCTGCTAAAGGTCCAGATATCCCAACATCAAACAATGCTTTTTTGTTTGGCATGGGGTCACTACTTGAAATCAATGCACCAAATGTACCTATGTTAAATACAGGGAGGATTGGAGGGATAGGTATAAAGAACGGAAGAGACGTTTTAATTCCATTTTTTTTTGAAGTGAAATAATGTCCCATTTCGTGAACAAACAAAATACTCATGAGTGGGAGAGCAAAAAATAAAGTTCCACTGAACAAATTATTAATACTGAATACGTCTAGGATGTTGGTCGCCTCCTGGATTTCAAAGTGCCCCATATTAAGAATTGAACCCGTAAGGATTGTTGTAATAATTGTTGCAATCAGTAGGGAGATATTAATCCATATAGATTTCTCTTTTCTTTTCGGTTTTTGAATGATGTATAAGATATGTTCTCCTTTTTCGTAGCGGAGCATTGGAACATATCCTTTTTCAGAAAGAGAGTTTCTTAAAGATTCAAAGTTCCCCTCCAAAGTTTCTTCATCAATTCTGCAGAAAAATGCTACAGTATTTAAGTTTGATTTCACTTCATAAAAGGGAAAACGTTGACCAACTTCTCTTTTCAAAAACTCTATGTCTAGGTTGGTGACGTTATTTTCATTCCTAAATGGATTCCAATTATCAGGCATTTGTCTGGCCGATACATACTCTGTTTTATAAAACCTTTGTCCAAATGTTAATAAAATATATTTATTTACACGTATGATGGGGTATCGATATGGATATGAAAATTAGTTTTCCTGGTGGTAAAAAAGTTGATGCAGAATATAAAGGTTTCACGATTAAAACTGATCAACCAGAACATGAAGGAGGTAACGGATCAGCGTCTGAACCATTTTCTTTATTTATTGCTTCGATAGGTACTTGTGTTGGAGTTTATGTTCTTGGCTTCTGTCAAAAACGTAAAATTCCAACAGAAAACATTAAACTTGTCTTGAAAATAGATAAAGACAAAGAAACCCATATGATAAACAAAATTAACATAGAAATTCAGGTTCCAGAAGATTTTCCTGATAATTACAAAAACGCAGTGATAAAATCGGCTGGACTATGTGCTGTAAAAAAACATCTAGAAAAACCACCTAGAATCGGCATCTATGTAAAAAATGACAGTTAACATCATATTTATGTATGTCTTTTCCATTGCCCTCTGAGTGAAATAAAATGACGGTTAATTTAGTGATTGGTACGCAGTGGGGAGATGAAGGTAAAGGCAAAATTGTTGATTATTTTTCAAAAGATGCAGATTATGTTGTTCGTTTTCAAGGAGGAAATAATGCTGGTCATACTATAAAAGTTGAAGATCAGGTATACAAGCTTCATATAACACCGTCTGGAGTGATACAAGGAAAAATAGGTGTTATTGGTAATGGGTGTGTTATAGATCCAGATGTTTTAATTAAAGAAATTGGTGAACTCACAAAACGTGGTATTAAACCAAAGCTTCTCATAAGTGATAGAGCAAACATTATCATGCCGTATCATAAAATATTGGATGGTGCTGAGGAGAAATTTCTAGGAGGTAAAAAAATTGGTACAACAAATAGAGGTATTGGTCCCTGTTATAGTGATAAAATATCGCGCAATGGTATACGGGCGATAGACATTATAGATAGAAAAACTCTAAGCAAAAAACTTGATACAATTCTTTCCATCAAACGAAGAATCTTTGATGCATATGAAATAGATGAGAAACTTGATAAAAAGGAAATCCTGGAAACATACACTGATTTTGGAGAGCAACTTAGAAAGTTTATTACTTCAACTCATGTTGAACTCAACAGGGCAATAACTTCTGGTAAAAACATCCTTTTTGAAGGCGCACAGGGAACAATGCTTGATGTTGAATATGGCACATACCCATATTCTACATCATCTCATACTGTTGCCGGTGGTGCGAGCACTGGTACGGGCATAGGCCCAAAACATATTGATGATATTATTGGTATCGTAAAGGCGTATACAACGAGGGTGGGAGAAGGGCCGATGCCAACAGAACTTTTTGATGGAACAGGTAAATTTCTCTCAGAGAAAGGACATGAGATTGGGACTACGACGAGTAGACTACGACGCTGTGGATGGCTTGATCTTATTGTATTGAAACATTCCTGTATGATATCGGGAATTACCAAACTTGCAATTACAAAACTTGATGTTCTTGATGGTTTAAAGAATGTGAAAATTTGTACAGGGTATCAACTAAATGGAAAAAAGATAGATTTCTTCCCAGCAAGTATTGAACAAGTGATGAAATGTAAACCGCTATACGAAGAATTTGATGGATGGAACAAGATAAATCCAAATTCGGCGAAGTTGGCTGATTTACCAGAAAATGCACAAACATATCTAAAGTTTATAGAAGAAGAGCTAAAAACGTCTATTGCAGTTGTTTCTATTGGACCTGGGCGAAAGGAAACAATTGAGGTTTAGACTGTTCTTTTCACGTTAAGTGCAGTGTTGATCCACCTCAAATACGAGTTGCATGCTGCCCTTAAGGAACTCACGTCTTTTGCTTCTATGGACAGAGAAAAAATTTTTTCAGAACTGTAGACATCAACGTCTGTCTTGGGAATTTTGTGTTTTATCTCTGGTTGAAGTGATTCAGCTATTACTTTGGCTTCCTTGATTGAATCAAAGTAAAAAACAAATCTAACCTTCATCATAAACTACCCTCTATTTTGATAATATGGGATTTTATATTAAACTTTACTTTTGAATTGTTTATAACAAACAATCCATCTTTATAATCTATTGTAATATTGTAAATGTATGCTCTCTCCTGAGAAAACATTTTTAAGTTTTAAATTGTGAGAATGGGGAAGCGGTGAGGTGGTGAGGAAAGATGGATTTTAAAAAACTACATTTCCCCATTCTCTAGATAATATATTGTAATTAGAAGTATATAAATATTATGATATAATTGTATACTATTTAAATTCTATATTATATATGTATGAGATGAAAAATAACGTAGTCTCAAACTTACATTTAAATAAGATTAAAATCAACTCAGAAGCTTGTAGAATACTGATTTTGTGTTAACGATTTTTTATCTTGGTTTAAGATGTTTGGCTACAGTTGGTCTCTCCTTGTAAAAAATCTTACTGCCACAATATGGACATTGCATACCTATGTTTTTCACATCAAATTTGACACTTTTCTTGCATAGTCCACATCTATAACCAGTCATGGTTATTCTCCTTCCTCAGTTGTCTTGGGTGCTGTGATCCCTCTCAACATTTTTTCAGCGCTCTGACCTGATTCAGTCTTAGGTAGATAGGCCCCACCAGCAAATTTCACGCCACATTTATTACACTGCCATATACTTGTGCTCGCCCTCTTCACTTTTTTGTGACCGCAGCTAGGACAAATGTGTTTCGCTTTCTGATGAATTTCGACGTTTCGTATTTTTGTTCTTGCCCGTACTCCATATCTAGCTTTGAAACGTCCTGATGAACCTACTTTTTTTGTTCTTTTTGCCATATTTATTTACCCACACTTTTATATAAATTTTCTCTTATTTTTATCCCGTTATCGATAGAGGCTTTTATAATGTTTTTTATCTCTTCGACAGTAAAACTACCGTTTAATCCCTTTTGCATGGCACGTATATCGCCATTTTTGTCTGTTGCAACTGTAAGTCTTGATTCTGCTATATCTTCTTCATCTAGTGATGGATCAATCATTATTACATTATTATATTTGACAGATGTGCATGATATAGGTGGTTCTTTGAGGGGTATTGTATAATCTGTAGGATGTTCTTCCAAATATTTCTTAACTGATGGAAATTTATCTTGAAGTTTCTCAAGATCTGGTCGTAAACGCTCAATTGGAATCACTGCATTATGCAATGCCGCAAGAGCTGCAAGAGATGACGCATCAAACAAGTTACCATCAAAGTCAAGAATATGAATATCAATAAAGATCATCCATATTGCCTCACCAGGTTCTAAACAGAGTTTATCAACCTCAATTATTTTTGATTCTCTTATTCCTCTGTCAACGACCCTTGCAAGTTCTATTGCTTTCTCTCGCGGTGGTCCTGCTTCAAAATCAGGGGATGCCATAGGGATAAGCTCAACTGCTGTAGTCATAACGCCGGAATTAGGCGTATCAGGATATGGTGTACCGATGAGTATTTTAATCCCAGCAACAACCTGAGTTTTACCAATTTTAACCCGTGCAGAACCCTCCGCTTTTGAGAATAGTCCAGTTTCAATCTCTATTTTTCTAAATTCATTAAATGTTCTTCCGTCTGCTCTTTTTCCCTGTCCTGCAAGTTTGGACAGATAATCTCGTTTAATTGATGGTGTAATTGTCATATTATTCCACCTCCAGAGCACTCTGATATTTATCCACGATTGCTTTCTTTTGTATTTCTGATGCATTATGGCAACCATTAATTGCCATTCCAAGTGCCTTGTCAAACTCTTCTACTGTTAAATGTCCATCCATCTGAAGTAATAAAATCTCGTTAGTACGGGGAGAAATGGCTATAGGTAGATCAGCATCTCCAAAATTATCCTCTTCTTTACCTAGATCTAGAACAACATGTCCATCTATTTTCCCAGCTGCACATGCCACAGGGATATCTTTTAAGGGTATACCGGCATCTGCAAGTGCCACACCAGCAGCCGTAAGACCAGCACATCTTGTACCTGCTTCGGCATTTAGAACTTCAATGTTCACATCAATAGCTGCTCTTGGGAATTTTTCTAGCAAAATAACTTTTTCTAAAGCCTCAGAAATGACCTTTGAGATTTCTCTACTGCGTCTATCTGGTCCAGGTCTCTTTCTATCATCAACGCTGAAGGCAGCCATGTTATATCTAGCATTTACAATGGCCCTCAATGGATTCTGAGTGTGTCTCGGTAGTGCCTCCCTTGGGCCATAGACGGCGACCAAAACTTTATTTCCACCCCATTCCAGATAACATGAACCTTCTGCTCTATGAAGCACTCCTGCCTCAATTTTGATTTTTCTTAACTCATCATGAGACCTTCCATCTAATCGTTTTCCATTATCATCAATTAATTTGATATCTGATTCCATTTATTACACGTCCTTTATGTTCTTTTTCAGTAATTCTTCTATTCTATTTGTAAGTCCAAATGCTAGAGATTCATTCTCAATTTTTCTTATTGCATATATTACTCTTGCTATGCCATCCTCATCTCCATCGATCCATATTCTTCCATTCTGCCCAACGAAGATACGACATCTGGTATGTTTCTTGAGCAAGGATATCATAGAGCCCTTTTTACCGATAAGTCTTGGTACTTTGGAAGGTTCGATATAGGTTATATATCCTCCCGTGATTTTGTAGAGATTACGATCTTTCAGTGTAATCTGTAGTTTTTTTTCTACATCTACCTGCAGTATCTTTGCCATTACGGAATCGCCGTGATTTAAATATTTTTCGGTCTCACCAAATTCCACATCCCATGGTACTTCATTCACGTGTAAAAGGGCAGGATATGGGGCATTAATATCAACTAACCAACTTGATGCCATTGCTTCTTGGATGATACCTATAACAAAATCTCCCTCTATTGCATCATAACGGCCTTTTAACGGTATTACATTTATGTAGTTCGACCTTTTGCTTAATATTCCCAACATTTCTGAATATATTTTTCCATTTTCGATAAACGTACCGCGTCCAGCCTTGTTTCCTTTGGCATCTCCTAAAAGCTGACTTGGGATAACTATTTCACGTTTTTCTTGAGACATAGAATAATAACCTCTACTAAAGTTACTTTAAGAGTTTTGTGGATACATTGCCTTTGGTCACATCATTTAATTTGTCATAAAAATCTGTTTGCATGCCTGCAGGAATTTTTATGATGCCAATCCATGACCCATCAGATTGCCACTCCTCCCGCTCCAAGGTGCCAGAGTTGCGAGCGACGCCATAGGCCTTACCAATATGTTCTGGAGGGATTTTAACTGATATCCTAACATTTTCCATGGAAATTGGTATTAGTGATCTTAAAGCTTCAATGATTGTCTTGACTTGTTCACTCACTGGTTTGAAAGGGTCGATATGTACTCCTGCCTCATCTATCGCAAGTTCGATTCTTTGACGTGGGTGCGGAGTCTTTGTCTTTGGATCCATAGCATTTCTTGAAATTGTTTCAATAATCCTATTTTTTTTGTTTTTCTGCATCTTATGACGTTGCTCTGTTGTAAGTTGTATGTCTCCATTTAAAACAATTTGTTTAGCGACCTCTGCTACATCATTAGTACCAAATTTCTCTTTAATAGTTTCTTCTGATGCATGCGTACCTTTCTTTGAATCCTCAAAAATTGCCTCTATAGCAAGGATTTGAATAATGTTTATTTCTTTTCCATCAATTAAGTCAGATGCTGCATAAGGATCTACTAGCACCTCAAAGCGCTCTTCTCCTTTCTTTAACCTAGCAATAACAGCGTCGTCAAGACTTACCAACTCTAATTTCCCCCAGTCGCCTTAGCAACATACTCCTTTGATTTTTCTGGTGGAATAATGTGAAATTTAAACTCTTTGCCAACAACACCAATTTCAGTAGCATCAGGATTAAGTTTTCCTTCAGTACCCTTATGAAGTGCTTTTATACCCATGTGTATAGCCTCTTCAATTGAAAGCCCCTCTTTGTAATGGCTTTCAAAATGGCTCATGGCACCATTGCGTCCTGATCCCTCGCTGCTGGCCTTATATTCCATTAAAGCACCGGATGGATCAGTAGAAAATAACCGTGGTCCTGTGTCATCTACGCCAGCTACAAGCAAGGCAGTACCAAACGGTCTAACTCCCCCGTATTGGGTATATGTCTGCTTGAAATCGCAAATACGTTTTACAAGGGTTTTCACCTGTATTTTCTCACCATAAGTTATTTCATTTATCTGGGCGTCTACGCGAGCTCTATCGATCAACGCTCGTGCATCTGCGACAAGACCCGAAGTAGCACAGCCAATGTGGCCGTCTATCTCAAATATCTTCTCGATTGATCCCGGTTCTATCAAATGAGATGTGATACGTTTATCCACTATTAAAACTACACCTGTCTTGTACTTTAAACCTACAGTTGTAGTACCTCTTTTCACTGCTTCTCGAGCATACTCCACCTGGAACAATCTTCCATCTGGGGAGAAAACAGTAATTGCTCTATCATATGCCATATTTGCTGGTTGCATACCTTATTTCACCTCTACCATATACTACATAGTTATAGCTGTAAATACTTCAATTTTTCAACCCAGAATACGCTCGCTGTGTATATAGTTTGTGTTGTCAAAACTGTTGTATAGTGTCTTGAACCCAGTTAAAAAAATTTAAACTCCTTTTGTATCTCCCCATATCATTTTATGAATTTGTAATCCTAACTTAACATTCAATCCATCGCTAAGTATCCAACTAGCTAACTTTTTTGTATTAGTAGTCCAAACAGGTTGGAAAAAAGCATTGCAAATTGGTACATATTTTTGAATGATTTTTTTAGCATAATTATAATCTTCTTTGTTTTGAATAATTAGTTTTAACTGATCATCTTTCCTTAATAGGGATATATTCTCTAGATGCATTTTCTCATGCATGTTGGACGAAGGACATTTAACGTCCAATGAAATCATCAGAGGTTTTTTATCTAATATGTGGTTTATATTTATGCTTCCGTTTGTCTCAAGAGATATTTTGTAATTTCTTTTTAGAACTGAATTTATCAAATCTAAGGTTTCATGTTGTAGTAAAGGTTCCCCGCCTGTTATACAAACATATTTGCAGGGGTAGTTGCCTATGTGGTTTACTATTTCGTCGATGCTCATTTCTTTTCCATCATAATATGCATATTTTGTATCACAGTAGGAGCATCTTAGGTTGCACCCTGCGACTCTTATGAATATGTTGGGCATTCCCAACCATTTTCCTTCACCTTGAATGGAATAAAATATTTCATTTATGTTCATATGTTGCACATCTAAACATTTAACTTTAAATATAATATATTTCAAATATGAATATCTTAACCTTTGTTATCGAGAGTCTAATAATTACTCCACTTTTAACCATTGTGGCAAAAAAGCCCATTCATTTTTGCGATGGGCACCAAAAAAGTGTGTAATTTCTACAAAGGAGCAAAGAACAAGTTGCAACTGATATTACTATTATTATTATTATTCGAATTCATGCCCATTTCTTGCTTACTTTTATACGGATTGTGTGTTTTTCTACGCTTTTATGAAAGATCGCTCTTAGTATCGATTATAATTAATGGGCCTGCTGAGATTTGAACTCAAGTCTATAACTCCCGAAGCTACAAGGATACCAAGCTACCCCACAGGCCCAAATTCGCAAAATAAAAAATAGAAAATGTATAAAAGATGTTTCGGTAAAATATAGTTACTAAGCTTTACTTCACTTTCTTAAGCAATTTACCAAACTCTGCATATTTCTCCTCAAGGATTTTTGCAGATTTTTTAAGGGCATCTTCCGTGCTCAATGACCCATCGGTTTCAAAACTGAATATTATCTTACTTGAATCTCTCTTGATAGTAATGAAATCTGCGTTGGCTTTATCAATGTATGATTCAAGTATAGGCATGTTTTTAATATCATTTATCTCCAGTTTATCTCCTTTTAATTTAACAAGTCCTTCTGGAAGTTCATTCATAAATTCTTTTGTTTCGTTTATTCTATCCTTGTCAATCTCTATAGTTGGAATAAATCTATATCCTGGAGCCTGAACAGATTGCCATTTTGCATGGTCTTTTCCACATCCTAGAACGGCTTCTACTTCAAGAATTAGACGTTGCTCTTTATACAATTCTACTATGGGTATTTTATCTTCCGTTATGGCCCAACTTTTCTCAGCAGGTTGAAGATCCCCAGAATATACAACTACTTTTTTGTCAGGGTCTTTTCCCTCCTTGCTTAATGTATATCTAACAGTACAATTTGGACATCCTTTACCTTTGCAGACACACTCATCTCTAGGTACTAACAGATCCAGATCAGTTGGAATTGGAACCAGACCAAGACGATGGGTGATAATCTCATCAAAAAGAGCACTTGTATTATCATATATTATGACATCATCTACGGCAAGTTTAGGCAATTCCGAAAGCATTATTCTCCTTATGGAATTGACAAAATATGGTTCAGTATTCTCAATTTTTAAAACAGCTTTTTTCGGTTTCAATTCTGTGACGTCAACCTTCATGTTTTGTCACCTAAATACGTCTACCGCGTCTACCGCCTTTCTTTTTGCAACCGTCGTGTGGGATGGGCGTAACATCTTCTATTTTACCTATCCTTAGACCTCTTCTCACAAGAGCACGTATAGCTGCCTGGGCACCACGTCCTGGTGTTCCAGCTTTGTTGCCACCTTGCCCTCTAATTCTAACGTTTACATGGTCTATTCCCTTTTCAAGAGCGGATTCTGCAGCAACTTGTGCAACTTTCATGGCAGTGTATGGAGATCCTTCATCCTTTGCGGATTTTGCAACCATGCCACCAGAGCACTGAGTAATCGTCTCAGCACCAGTTAAATCTGTGATTGTTATAATTATATTATTAAATGATGCAAAAATATGTGCAACTCCCCATCTTCCCATATTTATTTACCTCCTTCTTTAACATCGTCTGATTTATTTTTATCTTCACTCTTTTTTTCTGTTGGTTTTTCCTTGGATTCTTCAGGTTTTTCAATTTGTTTTTTAGAATCGGCTGGTTTTTCCTTGGATTTACTCTCGACTGGGTTTTTTTCCTGAGCAGTCTCTTTTTTAGATAACTTTTCTACTTTGATTTCCTTTTTAGCTTCATCTATTTTTGCTAGTTTTTCTCCTGTTGGTTTATCCTTTGATTCTTCAGATTTATCCTCTTTTTTTATTGGAATCGATTTAAACTCGGCGCTAGGACGTGCAGGATGTAGCAAATCATTTAGTGGAGAATTAGCAGCATAACAAATGTTGCTTTCTTCCTCCTTTGTAACCATATAACTAGGTACAGTTATTCTTCTTTCTGCAATTGCGATATGGCCATGGGAGATAAGCTGTCGTGCCTGCGTTGGTGTATTTGCTAGACCCTTAAGGTAAGTGAGAGTCTGAAGTCTACGAGATAGGATTGGTTCAGTTTCCAAAGCCAATACATCATCCAACGTAGAATTTAGCGGTAGGATGTTCATTCTAGTAAGATACATC
>Ga0272442_10011641_pt1 | contig 10700 bp, 9 predicted proteins | sample SSMForm2O_FD_200262 | JGI IMG/M metagenome (GOLD analysis project Ga0272442, IMG submission 200262) | Marine sediment archaeal communities from Little Sippewissett salt marsh, Falmouth, MA, United States - SSM-Form-2O | ecosystem: Environmental > Aquatic > Marine > Wetlands > Sediment ... | reverse complement strand
CGGCCTGGCCTTCGGCGCCGCGTGCCTCGGCATCTACGTGCTGCTGGTGTATCAGACCGGCAGCTACTTCATGCCGATCATCCTCATGATCTCGATTCCCCTCACGATCATCGGCATCATGCCCGGATTCTGGCTGCTGAATCTGCTCTTTGACCGCCCCATCGGCGGCTACGACACGCCCGTCTTCTTCACCGCCACCGCGATGATCGGCATGATCGCCCTCGCCGGCATCGCCGTGCGCAACGCCATCCTCCTGATCGACTTCATTCACGCCGCCCTGGCCCGCGGCTCCGATCTCAAACAGGCCATCCTCGATTCCGGCGCGGTGCGGTTCCGCCCGATCTTCCTCACGGCATCAACCGCGATGCTTGCCGCCGTGCCGATTACGCTTGATCCCATCTTCTCCGGCCTCGCCTGGGCGCTCATCTTCGGCCTGTTTGTCTCCACGGCCTTCACGCTTGTGGTCATCCCCGTCGTGTACTGGATGGCGTACCGACGACGGCATGCGCCGCAGAAGGCATAGACTCCATCTCGGCCGAATTCCCAAAGACACCGCCGACCGGCGCTGAGCACCGGTCGGCTTGTCATAGCAGAGATTCTTTCGGCGGTCGTGTTCGGCTTTCTTCAGGCGCTCGTCCCGTGTCCCCGGGCCGCAAACACCGCACCTGAGCGCTTTCAACTCAGAACTGCGCCAGATCTTCATCAAGCGGGATCACCTCCTGCGGCTTTTTGGCGGGCTCGTCGGAACCTCGCTCCTCACGCGCGGTGCCGGATCGCTCGCCGAGCGCGGTGCGAACGCCCCGCGTCGTCGCCGATCTCAGGTGATCGCTGATCTTGAATTGCGCGACGAGCTCCCGCATGGCGGAGGCCTGGGCCGCCGTTTCCTCCGACGCGGACGCCAACTCCTCGGAGTTGCCCGCGTTCTGCTGCGTCACCCCGTCAAGCTGGTTCACGCCCTGATTCACCTGCCCGATGCCGTCGGCCTGCTCCTTCGACGCGGAGGCGATTTCAGCCACCAGCGTGTTGACCTTGCTCGTGCTCGCGACGATCTCCTCCAGCGCCTCCCCGACCCGCGAGGCGATCGCCGCCCCGTTATCCGCCCGCTTGGTCGCCTCTTCGATCATCTCGGCGGTGTTCTTCGCCGCCTCCGCGCTGCGCTGCGCGAGATTCCGCACCTCTTCGGCGACCACCGCGAACCCTTTGCCCGCCTCGCCGGCGCGAGCCGCTTCCACCGCCGCGTTCAACGCCAGCAGATTAGTCTGGAACGCGATGTCATCGATCACCTTGATGATCTTCGCCACCTCGGCGCTGGACGCCTTGATCGCATCCATCGCTTCCGACATCTGCTCCATCTCACGCTGTCCCCGGTCGGCCGACTGCTGCGACTCGGTCGACAGCCCGGAGGCCTGCTGGGCGTTCTCGGCGTTCTGCGTCGTCATGCTCGACATCTCCTCCAGGGAGGAGCTGATCTGCTGGAGGCTCGCCGCCTGCTCCGACGACGCCTCCGACAGCGCCTGGCTCGTCGAACTCACCTGATTCGACCCCGCATCGATCTGATGCACGCCCCCCATGATCTCGCTGATGATCGCCTCGATCTTGCCCACGAACGCGTTGAACCACTTCGCCAGTTCCCCGATCTCGTCCTTGCTGCTGTCGTCCAGCCGCTTTCTGAGATCACCTTCGCCCCGGGCGATGTCTTGCAGCCCGTCCGTCACCGCCAGCAACGGCTTCACGACGCGGAGGGCGGCGGCGAACGCGAGCACGCCCGCCAACAGCGCCGCCCCGACGCCGATGACACCGGTCCACATCCCCAGACGCGCCAGCGCCGCGGCCACGTCGTCCCGAGCCTGCTGATAATCATCTTCATACGTGCCCGCGCCGATGACCCAGTCCCACGGCTCAAAATAGGTCACCGCCGCTACTTTGAGACGGGGTGCGCTTTCGCCCTCGTTCTGCCACGGATACCGTTCGAACTCACACTGGCCGTCCCGCGTCGACAACGCTTTTTCGACCACCGACTGGATGAAGAGGTCTCCCCCCGCGTCGCGCGCCTCCCAGATATTCTCGCCGTCCCGAGCGCCGTCCTTGGAGATGATGTACTGCCCCTGCTGAGCCCCGGTCCCACCCAGTACATAAACATAGCCGCTCTTGCCCACGACAATGTCCATGATTCCCTCGCGGAGCTCGCGGATGTTCTCCTCCTTCACGCCGACGTACAGCACGCCGACCACCTCCCGATCGTCACTCAGCAGCGGCGCATACGCCGTCTGATACCAGCCGTTCACCACGTATGCGCGGCCGTGATACGTGCGGCCCTGGAGCACCTCGCTGATCACGGGATTCGGCTTGCCGTCGGGGTTGACCGCCGGAATATAGGTTCCGATGGCACGCGTACCGTCGGTCTTGGCGACGTTCGTGCACACCCGCAGCATGTCCCCGTTCGGATTCATGCGCTGGAAGATCGTACATGTGCCGCCCACCAGGCTCTTCACCCGGTCCACCACCGGCGACGTCACGCCGGGATCGGTGTTCTGGCCCAGCCACCGATCACCCACAAGCATCTTCGGCAACTGCGCAGACATCGCCTGCTTCGTGTACTGGTTGATCGCCTGCCATGTCGTCGTTTCGTCGGTAAATGTGACGGCTCCGGCACGCTGCAGCACATCCGAGGCGACATTCAGATCCGCCTCCAGTTTCTGCTGTAGCGTCTCGTTGTGAGCCCGCGCCATCAGGTACACATCCCGCGCGATCTTCGCACACTCGCTGTTGGCCTGTTCAGCGAAATGCGCCGTCAATCGCTCGCGGAGCTCTACTCGCTGAACGCTCACGACGCCGACGAAGACTCCGGCTGTCAGCACAAGCGGAATCGTGCTCAAAGCAATGATCTTTGTTCGAAGCTTCATGGCTCAGTCCTTGCTCTGGCCGCAGCACCGATGATGCCGCGACAGTTGGCGTATGCTCTGCCCCCCCGACGCTCCGGCCCTTCTCAACCGGCGCACAACGATCACTTCCCGAACGTTTCCCGGCGCTCGAGGCATCCACCATGGTGTTCGAATGCGGGCAATCCCACCGCCAAAACACGGCAACCGACGCGATATCCTCGTCGGTACCCGGCCTCCGTCATCGACGCAAGGGAGTTTCCCCGGGGCAACGCCCGAAACCATCAATACGGCCCGCGGCTGCGACCGATTCGTCGCGCCCTGCGCGAAGACCGTTCTGCCCGCTTCAAACCTGACTGAACTCCCAAAATGTCGACACGACTCGTCGTGCCCTTCCGGCTCATCGATCCTTGGGAGCCGATCACGAGGAGATAATCGTCAAAGCGAGCGCAACGGATAAGTCGGCCTTCGCGAAACGAAGGTGAAGTGGGCCCACGAGTCATGTTTGTCGACCCCGGTGCCTTGCCACACCGCGCTGCCCCCGCTCTTGCGGGACGCGGCGACGCCGACCACACGCGGCGACCTGCTTCGGCGTGGCCCAACGGATTACACCCTCGGCGGGCGCGGTGCCCGCAAGCGCGGTCACACCGCCCACCCACACGGTCTAGAATGCCATCGGTCATGCCGCCGCGGGCGACGGCTCGCCTGCGAGGGGTCAGGGGCGCACATCGCCGCGGTCGGTTCTATCTGATCCGCCCTTCTATTCCCGTACAGAAACCAAATATGTATAAGACCATGACGATCGAAGAACGCTGCCGAAGGATCCTGGCAAGCCTCCCCGACCATGTGACTCTGGTGGCCGCGGCCAAGACGCGCACCGTCGAGGAGATCCAGGCGGCAATCCGCGGAGGAATCACTGTCTTCGGCCACAACTACGTTCAGGAGGCCGAGCCGATGGTGCAGACGCTCGGATCGCAGGCGAGCTGGCACCTGCTTGGCCATCTCCAAAAGAACAAAGTCAAGAAGGCCGTGCCCATCTTCGACATGATCGAAACGGTCGATTCGTTCGCGCTCGCCGAGCTTATTGAGAAGAAGTCCGCCGCCCTCGGCAGAACCATGCCCGTCCTCGTCGAGGTCAACAGCGGGCGAGAATCGAACAAGACCGGCGTGCTGCCCGAGGAGGTCGACACGCTGGTCCGACAGATCGCCGACCTGGGGCATGTGAAGATCCGCGGGCTCATGACCATGGGACCGCGATTCGGCGATCCCGAGGACGCCCGGCCGTACTTCCTCGCGACTAAGGAGGCCTTCGACCGCCTCGCCGCCGCCGACATTCCCGGCGTCGAGATGCAGTGCCTTTCCATGGGCATGAGCAACAGTTACGAGGTCGCGATCGAGGAAGGCAGCACCATGGTCCGCCTCGGCACCAAGCTCTTCGGCGAGCGGCCGAGCGAGTGCTCATCGCCTCCGGACCCGGGGCAATCACCCGACGAACACCCGCCGGCCCCGGACAGCGCCCCCTGAACCCACCGCGACCACAGGCGGCGAAGATGAGCCGGCCGGCCGTGATCGGGCCATCCGCCCGGCTAAAGAACGTATTGGCGAAGATAAAGCCGAATCAGCCTCGGTCGGTCGGACCATACCCCGAAGCAGACATGGCCGCCGCATCGCTCCGGGAGAACACAGAGCCTCGCCGCGGCACCATCACCCGCCGTGGGCCAGATCCACCAGAAAAAAATACCAGAAATCCGGTATTCGCCCTCACATGAGGGCATTCCCGATCGCTTCCACAGGTGACGGAAATGTCTCCGCGCGCTGGTCGTGGAGAAGCAATCAAGGACCATGAATATGTCATACGCTTCGCCCATCTCTGTTCAGGAACAGACGGCCCTCCTCACGAAACTGGAGGAACAACTGCAGGCTCAGCAGGAAGAGTTGAGCAGCCGCCGCTCGACACCACGGTACCCCCTCAATGCACGTGTCCGGCTTCTCGCAGAGGCTGAAGACGGCTCCCTCAGGCAGACTGCCGAGGCCTGGGCCCTGGACTTCTCCCATCATGGACTGGGACTGCTCACCGAGAGGCCATTCCAATTCAACGACAAACTCCTCGTCGACTTCGGTCCCGCGTTCGACGTCCGGTTTCACGCCCGGTTCACCGTCGTGTACGGGATGAACCTCGTCGGCTCAATCCAGCGCATCGGAGGCCGCTTCGTCGTCTGACGGCCGGGATGGACCGTCCCACCGCTCACGCCGAGGCCGACGTCAGGGTCCGCGGTGCTATGATCGCGCGACATGAACGGCATACGGACCCTCCTGAACGTGCAGGATCTCGAAGCGTTGCAACGCCGAGCCGCGGGAACCACGTCCCCCGTCCCCGCCTCCGGCTTCGAGCGTCAGCCCGTCCACACGGTGTACGGCGGCGCGCACCTGTTCCGCGCCGACACCGCGCCAAAACTCGGCGCCATCGCGCTGCAACTCATGCGGCGCTACGCCCCCGATCCGTCCGAATTCGCCCGCGCGCTCGGGACCGATCCCGCCGACGAGACCGCCAAGATCGTGCACCGGCGCGTCCACGACAAACTCACACACCAGCCCGTCGAAGACTACCGGATCGACTTCGAAGACGGCTACGGTGAACGACCGGATGCCGAAGAGGATGAGCACGCCGCACGCTGCGCGCGCGAACTCGCGCGCGGAATCGAGCAGGCAACGCTCCCGCCGTTCATCGGGTTCCGCATCAAGTCGTTTGCGCGTCGGACAAGACGCCGAGCGTTGCGGACGCTCGACGTTTTCCTCTCAACGCTGGCCGAGGCGACAGACGGGGTCGCACCACCGGCTCTGGTCGTGGCCTTGCCGAAGGTCTCGGATCGTGAATCCGTCGAGTCCTTCGTCGCGTCGATCGAGATGTTGGAGCAACGATGCGGCTTCGATGCAGGCTCCGTCAGGATCGAGCTCATGATCGAAACCACCCGCGCGATCATCGGCGATGACGGAAACTGCCCGCTCCCGGACCTGGTGAGGGCCGCGGGCGGCCGCTGTGCCGCCGCGCACTTCGGCGCCTACGACTACACCGCGGCATGCGAGATCACCGCGGCCTCCCAGCGCCTGCACCATGAGGCGTGCGTCTTCGCCCGGCAGATGATGCACGCCGCTTTGGCCGGAACCGGCGTGCGCCTCGTTGACGGCGCGACCAACCTGCTGCCCGTCGAACCTCATCGCTCGCACGACCCGACGGCGCTGACCGAAACGCAGCGCCGGGAAAACGAGCAAGCCGTGCACTCCGCGTGGAGACTCGGCTCCGACAACATCCGGCGCTCGCTCGCCGGCGGGTTCTATCAGGGTTGGGATCTGCACCCGGGCCAACTGCCCGTCCGCTTCGCCGCCACCTACCGGTTCTTTCTTGAAGGCGCTGCCCAGGCGTCGGCCCGGCTGCGACAGTTCATCGACCGTGCCGCGCAGGCAACCCGATTGGGCGGGGTGTTTGATGACGCCGCCACGGGACAGGGCCTGCTCAACTTCTTCCACCGCGCCCTCGATTGCGGCGCGATCCATCAGGATCAACTCGATGCGCTCGGTCTATCCGAACGCGAAGTCCGAACGAAGTCGTTCCTGGAAATCATCGCCACACGGCAGCGCGCGACGTAAAGACCGCCGGTGGCACGGGCGTTCTCCGCCGGCCTGCCGCGCTGCCGTGCCCCTACCACACCGATCCCCGCTCTACCTCCCCGGGCGGCAATGCACGATCTCCCCCGCCGCGCACGCCCGGACCCCGGCCGCCGTCTCGACCAGCAACCGCCCCTCGTCGTCAAGCCCCACCTGCCGGCCGACCACCGGCTCACCCGATTCCCGCACGACTTCCACCGTACGCCCGTCGAACGCGAGCAGCCCGCGCAGTTGCCCCAGGAGCGAGGCTGTCAGACCGCTCGCCTCGAAACCGTTCATGAGCCGATGGATCTCGACCCGAAAGTCTTCGATGACGGGCTCGACCGGAACGCCACAGCCGAGCCTCGTCCGGAGCGTGGTAGCCGGAAACGCGAGTGTTTCAGGGGGCAGCCGATCCGCCTCGAAATCGACGTTGATGCCCACACCCATGACCAGGAAATCGGGCGGGATCCTGGCCTCCGCCTGCACCGCCCCGGGCCCGACGCGCGCGGGCAGGACGCTCTCGCACAGAATCCCTGCCGCCTTCTCGCCATCCACAAGCAGGTCGTTGGGCCACTTGATCCGCAGACCGGAGGTGTCATGATCCGGATCGGCCCGTTCAATCGCGCGGCGGACCACCCGATAGACCGCCAGTGCGGCAATCAGGGGGGCAGGCGTGTAAAAAGCGGGCTCACGGCGCATGCGCCACGCCACGCTCATCCACGCCCCGCCTGACGGTGAGTTCCAACTGCGTCCTCGACGTCCCCGGCCGGCGCGTTGCGTCTCCGCAGTGACGAGAAACGACGCGTCGAAGTAATGGGGCACCAGACCGCGGGCCTCATCATTCGTGGATCCGACGGTTTGATAGTGAATCCGCCGCATGGCAGCCGCCGTCGAACGTGTTTCGCGGACGGAGAAGCGTCAGGCACCCGGGGCGCGGCGCGCCCGCGCTGCTGCTATTCAAGGCAGACGAGCACGTGACCCGTCGCCACCGCGTCGCCGGTCTTGACGCAGATTTCCTTCACCACTCCCGCCACCGGCGAGGAAACATCGGACTCCATCTTCATGGCCTCAAGAACCAGCAGCTTGTCGTTGATCTGCACCGCGTCACCGGGCTTGACCGCAATGCTCAGCACGTTCCCGCCGATGGGGCTCTTGACTTCCTTCACCCCGTCAGCCCCACCGCCTGCGGCGGGCGGCACCGGCACCGGCGTCGGTTTGACCGCGGCGGGGGCGGGCGCCGGATCAGCCGCCGGCGCCGGGGGCGGCGCCGGCGAGGGGGCTGCCATCGTGACGGGAACGGCCGCCGGCGCCGAGACGCCGCCGTCCAGAACCTCAACGTCCACGTCGTAGACAACGCCTTCAACTGTAATCCGAAGTCTCATGCTTCCACCTTTTTCCTGTCCGCAGCCGAAGCTGTCAAGACTACAGCCGGTGCCGGGAATGAAGCGTCATGACGCGAACACGGCCCTGCGTGAGCCACGGTAGGCCCGACCCGCGCCGATATCTCACAATGCGGCGCCCACGGGCATACTTCTCGGACAGCGCCGCGGCCGCCGTCGCCGCCGCCATCACCGCCACGTGCCGCAGCCGTACCGATCGGTGCACCGCCGCCGCGACTGCCGCGGCGATCACCGGAACGTGCCTGGGATCCACGCCGTTCGGTCGCATCGGATCTGCTCTCAACTCCGCCTGGCTGTTCACAGACTCGGCATTCCTTCCTTGAACTCCGGAATCCTACAGGACCCAAGCCGATTCGTCTCCGCCGGCTAAACCGGCATCAGGCCGTGTTTCTTCTCCGGACGGGTGTCTCGCTTGGACCGCAGCGCCTCCAACGAGACCGCCAGATACCGCCTCGTCTCGGCGGGTTCGATAATATCGTCCACCATGCGATTGCCAGCGGCGACATAGGGAGTCGAGAAGGTCTGCCGGTACTGCTCGATCAGCTCCTGACGCTTCGCCTGCTTGTCCTCCGCCGCCTCGACCTGTTTGCGGAAGACGATCTCGATCGCCCCCTCGGCGCCCATGACGGCGATCTCGGCGCTGGGCCAGGCCGCGACGCAGTCGGCCCCGAGATCCTTGCTGGACATCGCCACGTACGCCCCGCCGTACGCCTTGCGAAGAACAATGGTCACCTTCGGCACGGTGCACGCCGAGTACGCGAACAGCAGCTTCGCCCCGTGCCGGATGATGCCGCCGTACTCCTGCTGAACGCCCGGCAGATACCCCGGCACGTCGACGAAGGTGACGATGGGAATGTTGAAGGCATTGCAGAAACGGATGAACTGCGCGCCCTTGTCCGAGCAATCGATGTCGAGCACGCCCGCCTTGCTCATCGGGTTGTTCGCCACGATCCCGATCGTCGAGCCGAGAACGCGGCCGAAACCGACAATCATGTTCTCCGCGTATTCGGCATGGACCTCCAGGAAATCGTGATCGTCCACGATCCTGCCGATGATCTCGCGGACGTTATACGGCTGCCGCACATCGTCCGGGATGATGTCATTCAGCGCGGCGTCGTCTTCGACATACGGCTCGACGGGCAGCGCCGGGGGATCCTCCAGATTGTTGGAGGGAATGAAGGACAGCAGCTTCTGGCAGATGCGCATGGCATCGCGGTCATCCTCGGCGACAAAGTGGATGACGCCGGAGTGATGCATGTGGGCCTCCGGACCGCCGAGCGCTTCGGCCGTGATCTCCTCCCCGGTGACCTGCTTGATCACCTTCGGGCCGGTGATGAACATCCGCGCCTGGCGGGTCTGGATGACGAAATCGGTGAGGGCGGGGCTGTACACCGCGCCGCCGGCGCAGGGGCCGCATATGAGACTGATCTGAGGCACGACGCCGGAAAGCAGCGTGTTGTAGTAGAAGACGCGCCCGTAGGCGGCCAGGGAGTTGATACCCTCCTGGATGCGCGCGCCGCCGGAGTCGTTGATGAAGATGAAGGGGCTGCCCGTCTTGAGCGAGGCCTTCATCATGTCCACGATCTTGTCGGAGTGGACTTCGCCTGCCGCGCCGCCCGCGACGGTGCCGTCCTGACTGGCGATATGCACCAGCCGCTCGTCAACCGCGGCGGATCCGGTGATCACGCCCTCGGCGGGGAAGTCCTTCTTGTCCATCCCGAAGTGCGTGGCCCGGTGATGGGCGAAGGCATTGCGCTCCTGAAAGCTCCCGGGATCGATGAGGGCGTCAATGCGCTCCCGGGCGGTGAGCTTGCCCGCGGCATGCTGCTTGGCGATCCGCTCCTCGCCGCCGAGCTTCTTGAGCTGCTCCTTGCGCTGCCGCAACTCGGCGATCTTCCCGGCCATCACGTTCGGATGCTGCACTTGCTCGGTGGTGTCGGCCATCTGATACCTCGATGTCGTTCCCTTTGACGTTTGCCCCGATGACAGCCGCCTTAATCGGATCGCGGCTCACATAGCTCCGTCAGTATCCCCTTGGAGCTCTTCGGATGCAGAAACGCGATCAGATTGTGATGCGCCCCCGGGCGAGGCTTCTCGTCGATGAGCTGCACGCCGACGGCTTTCAGCGCGTCAAGACGCGCCTGGATGTCGCTGACGCTGTAGGCGACGTGGTGGAGGCCCTCGCCGCGCTTCTCGATGAACTTGGCGATCGGCGAGTCCGGTGAGGTGGGCTCCAACAGCTCCAGGCGAACCTCGTGGCCGGGCGGGCCCACGAGGAAGAAGCCGACGCTGACCTTCTGGTCGGGGACCTCCTCGACGCCCTCGAAGACGGCCCCGAGGGTCTGCTCGTAGAAGGCGCGGTGGTCGTCGATGGCCTTGACGGCGATGCCGAGGTGGTTGATGGCTTGGGCCTGGATCATGGTCGGGCGAGTCTCCTCCCGCGGGGGCTTCAGAGTCGGGTCATTCTATAGGCAGGGGCGGGGTATGCCAGCGGAGCCTTCTACCGGACGCGAGGCTGCTGCTCCCCTCTCCCGCCAGGAGAGGGGCCGGGGGTGAGGGGGAGACTTCACAGGCGTCGAGGGACTCATCGATGCATGGCGAGGGTCGCAAGCAGGTGATTATCCCCCCTCACCCAGACCCTCTCCCACGGGGAGAGGGCTTACGGAACCCGCTCTTGATGGAGAGGGTTGGACACGCGCGATCTGCTCGAATCACGTGCATCTCGTGATCCGCACCCATCGCGACAAAGCGCGGCAGATGTGGGACCACCTCGCGG
>Ga0272442_10011640_pt1 | contig 10700 bp, 10 predicted proteins | sample SSMForm2O_FD_200262 | JGI IMG/M metagenome (GOLD analysis project Ga0272442, IMG submission 200262) | Marine sediment archaeal communities from Little Sippewissett salt marsh, Falmouth, MA, United States - SSM-Form-2O | ecosystem: Environmental > Aquatic > Marine > Wetlands > Sediment ... | reverse complement strand
GCGCTGAGCGAGTACACCATGGCCACCGGCGACGCGCGGGGCCAGGAGTACGCCGAGAAGACGTTCGATCTGGTCAAGAAGTACGCGTCCGATACGATGTATGGCGGGTACTTCGAGATGTTCGAGCGCAACTGGGACGTGTGCGGCCCCGGCTCGCAGGGCGGCGACCGCAAGACCCTCGACGTCCACATGCATCTGATGGAAGCGTTCACGACGTTGTACGAGTGCACCGGCCGCAGCATCCACCGCCGGACCCTGCTCGAAGACATCGACCTGCTGCTCCAGCGCATCCTGCATCCGCAGTACGCCACGGGCATCCCGCAATTCACCGTGGACTGGAAGGTCGCGCCGCAGATCAAGTTCGACATCGTCTGGGGCTGGGACCGGTTCGCCGAAGGCGGTGCCAAGCCCAACGCCGAAGACAACACCTCGGCCGGTCACAACGTCGAGTTTGCCTGGCTGCTGGCCCACGCCACCGACGTGCTCGCCTCACACTGGGACCAGTACAACGGCGTGATTCAGAAGGCGATGAACCACGGCCGCGACAACGGCATCGATCCCGAGTACGGCGGCGTCTACGTCGAAGGCCCGCACGCCGGCGGCGTCTACGACACGGAGAAGGAATTCTGGCAGCAGGCCGAGGTCATGATCGGCATGCTCGAAGGCTGCCTGCGCTTCGGGCCCGAAGCGTACTGGCCCGCCTACTTCAACGTGCATCGCTTCGTCTTCGACAAAATGATTCATCACGACCTCGGCGAGTGGTGGCCGCTGACAACGCGCGAGGGCAAGCCCATCTGGACGCACATGAGCCATTCGTGGAAGGTCAACTACCACACCATTCGCTGCATGATCGAGTGCATTCGCCGGCTGGAAAAGCTGCTCGGCTGATCTGGAAACCGAACTCTTGAAAGTGAGAGAGCGTCATGGATTACGAAGGCAGATACAGCGCGTTCAATCCGGCCCGGATCACGGCGTACCCGCTTAGGACGCGCAGCAACAAAGTCACGCTGGACGACCTGGTCCGGCCGGAGCAGGCCGGCGCGCTGTCGTTGGAGCTGCCCGAGCCGGTGCAAGGTGACATTGAAACCGTCGCGCAGGCGATCGTGGAAGCCCGGCAACAGGACAAGCCCGTCATCCTGTTCACCGGCGCGCACCTGATCAAGAACGGACTGAGCCCGCTGCTTCTCGATCTCGTACAGCGCCGCCTCGTGACGCTCGTGGCCGGCAACGCCGCCACCGCCATTCACGACTTCGAGCTGGCGCTCATCGGCCAGACCAGCGAGAACGTGCCGGCCGCACTGGACCAGGGCCGCTTCGGCATGGCCTATGAATTCGCCTACATCAACACGGCGCTGTCGGTGGGCAACCGGCAGAAGCTCGGTTTCGGCGAAACGCTCGGACGGGTCATCTGCGACGCCGCCTTCCAGCATCGCGTACTATCCATCGTCGCTCGCGAGAGCTCGATACGAGAATTTCAGCACCCCGAGGTGAGCGTGCTGGCCGCCTGCTACCGAAACGAGGTCCCCTTCACCGTCCACGCCGGGATCGGCACCGACGTGATCGACCAGCATCCCACCTTCGACGGGCAGGCCAAAGGCGGCTGCTCCGGCCGCGATTTTCTCATCTACACCGACCAGGTCGCGACCCTGACCGACGGCGGCGTCGTGCTCAACATCGGCAGCGCCGTCACCGGGCCCGAGGTGCTGCTCAAGGCCGTCTCCATGGCCGCCAACGTCGGCTGTGTCCTACGTGACATTCTCACCGTCGACTTCGACCTGCGCCGGCACGAGTCCGCCGAGATGGCCGACGAGGCCGCCCCGGGCTACTACTTCCGCGATCAGAAAAGCGTCGTGACGCGCATCCCGCAGGCCTTCGGCGGCCGGGGCCTCTACATCGCCGGCAACCAGAAGCAGACGTTTCCGCTGCTGTACCAGCGAATTTGCGCGGCTTTGTAAAGGGAGTTCTAATCCGAGGGACACGGTATGAAGGAATCGCGCATCCGGGAGATTCTCAGCCAGATCGAAAACGTCACCGTAGCCGTCTATGGCGACTTCTGCCTCGACGCCTACTGGATACTGGACCCTCAAGGTTCGGAGGTCTCCGTCGAGACGGGCCTTCAGGCCCGCGCGGTTAAGCGGCATTACTATTCGCTCGGCGGCGCGTCCAACGTCGTAGCGAACCTGGCGGCGCTGAAGCCCAGGTCGATTCAGGTCATCGGCGCCGTCGGCGACGACATCTTCGGTCGCGAGCTGCGTCGTCAGTTCAGCGACCTCGGCGTCGATACGACGCATCTCGTGATCCAGCGCGACGACTTCGATACCGTGACCTTCGCCAAGCCCTACCTGGAGGGCAAGGAGGAGCCCCGCGTCGATTTCGGCTTCGCCAACCGGCGCAGCGAGGCGACCGACGAGTCCCTGTTAGCGGGCCTGCGCGGCGCTCTGGAGACCGCCGACGCCCTCATCGTCAACCAGCAGGTGCCCGGCAGCATCGCCAACGAGACCTTCATTGACCGTGCCAACGAACTCTTCGCCGAGTTCGATGACAAGATCGTACTGCTGGATTCGCGTCACTACGGCGAGAAGTTCAAGCACGTCTATCGCAAGACCAACGAGCGTGAGGCCGCTCTGCTCAACGGCGTCAAAGTCGGCCTCGACGAGGTCGTGCCCGCCGCCGATGTGCGGGAATATGCCCGGCGTTTGTTCGAGCAGTTCGCCAAGCCGGTGTTTCTCACGCGCGGTGCCCGCGGCATCCTCATCGTAGACGGCGCCGGCGTGCATGACATCCCCGGCCTGCAATTCCTCAAACAGCTCGACACCGTCGGCGCCGGCGACACCGTGACCAGCGCCCTGGCCCTGTGCCTCGGCGCAGGTGTGCCGCCGGCCGAGGCAGGGGAGTTCGCCAATTTTGCCGCCGGCGTTACGGTCCAGAAGCTCTACCAGACCGGCACCGCCAATGCCGAGGAGGTTCTCGCCGTCGGGAGCGATGCGGATTACATCTACCAGCCGGAGCTGGCCGAGGACCGCCGCCGAGCTCGTTATGTGGGTGACACGGAGATCGAACTGTGCGCCGAGTCGCTGCCGTTGGGGCACATCAAGCACGCCGTCTTCGACAACGACGGGACGTTCAGCACGCTGCGGCAGGGTTGGGAACAGGTCATGGCGCCCGTGATGGTCCGGGCCATCCTGGGCGAGCGATACGAAAGCGCGAACGTCGGTCTGCTCGAGAAGGTCCGTCGGCGCGTCCTCGAGTACATCGACAAATCCACCGGCATCCAGACGATCGTGCAGATGACCGAGCTGGTCGAGATGGTGCGTGAGTTCGGCCTCGTTCCGGCCGACAAGGTCCTCGACAAGGTCGGCTACAAACAGCTTTACAACAACGCCCTGATGGAGATGGTCAACGAGCGCATCGCCCGGCTCCAGCGCGGCGTCCTCGACGTCAGCGATTTCACCGTCAAAGGTTCCGTCGATTTCGCCCGCGCCCTGCGCCAACGGGGCCTGACACTGTACCTGACCAGCGGGACCGACCGCGAAGACGTCGTCGCCGAGTCGCAGGCGCTGGGCTACGCTGACCTGTTCAACGGCGGTATCTACGGCGCCCTCGGCGACATCAGCAAGTACTCCAAGAAGATGGTTCTCGAGAAGATCATGACCGAGAACGACCTGCGCGGGCCCGAGCTGGTCGTCTTGGGGGACGGGCCCGTCGAGCTGCGCGAATGCCGCAAGCGCGACGGCATCGCCGTCGGCGTCGCCTCCGACGAAATCCGCCGGCACGGACTCAATGGCGAAAAGCGCACCCGCTTGATCAAGGCCGGCGCCCAACTCGTCATCGCCGACTTCTCCCACTGGAGCGATCTGCTCAGGCTGCTCTTTAGCGAGTAACGCCGCCACCGCAAGAAGCCGCAGGGGAGCGGCTCGCTCCATCAAGGAAAGGCCGAAACCCGAAACCCGAAATGCCAAATCCGAAACAAGCACCAATCACCAAATTCCAAGCGCCCGAAACGCTTGCCGGCCCTACAGGTCACCGGTCACGGGTGCCACATGTCGTGTTTGAAGCATTGAGATCTGGGTATTCGATATTGTTTAGGATTTCGAGCTCAAAGATTAGGATTTCGCGGTTCCGCCGGCCACGCTACAATGAGCCCATGGCAACGCAAGCCGACAAAAGGAAGCAGCCTCCGGCTTCCGGCGAGCCGGCCGACACGGTTCAGGCGGCGGCCGCAGACGGTATCGATGTCGCGCAGCTCCGCGATAACCTCGCCCTGACCGTGGCGCAGCGCCTCTGCCGGCACCAGATCGCCCTCGAGACCGTCGAAATGCTCCAGAAGGCCAAACGCCCATGAGCGACCACCTCAACCTGCTGCGACGCCTCACCGATGCCGGCATCCAGTTCGTGATCGTCGGCGGCTACGCCGGCGTCGTGCACGGGTGCTCCTACGTCACCCAGGACATCGACATCTGCTGTCTCTTCTCCCCCGCCAACCTGCTGGCGTTGCAGCAGGCGCTGGCCGACCTGCATCCCGTCCATCGCATGACACCCGGCCGCAAGCCGCTGAGCCTCACTGCCGAAAGGGCGGCGCGGTTCACGAACCTCTACCTCGATACCGACCTCGGCCGCCTCGATTGCCTCAGCGCCGTCGCAGGACTCGGCGACTACGGCAAGGTCAAGCAGGCCAGCGAGCCCATAGAAGTCGAAGGTATGCGCCTCCACGTCCTGACCCTCGACGCCCTCATCCGGTCCAAGCAATCCCTGAACCGCCCCCGAGACCAGCAAGCCCTCCGCCAACTCCAGGCCCTGAAGCAACTCAGGACCGACCGGCCGTAGCCGGTGGGATGGGCAACTCGTTGCCCATGCGGTTGTTTACTCTCCGCCGAACTGTTCTCCGAAGTCCCCGTCGTAATCATTCAAGACCCGGTGCTGATAGAAGCCGTTACGGACGAATCGATGATACGTGGACCAGGGCCAATCCTCGACGGCGCGCACCAAGCCATGCTTGAGCGGATTGTAGTGCATGTAATCGACGTGCTTGTCCAGGTCGCACTCGTCTCGAATCTGATGTTCCCAAAATCGCCTCTGCCAGATGCCGCGCTCCCGCCAAGTCATCGACCAGAAAGCACCTGCGCTTGTATGTCACCACGGTGAAGAAATAGTAGCTTTCACTGAACTGTGACCGTCGGTAATCCGTCATGTCAAATGCACCGGCATGGGCAACGAGTTGCCCATCCTACCGGTTCTTGAGGAAGGTGGTGATTTGTTTTAGGTGTTTTTGGTGTTGTTTTTCTTTTTCTGTGGTGTCGGGGCTCAGCGAAAGCACGATGAGCAGAACGATAGACTGTGGCGTTTTCATTTTCCTGTGCCTTCCATGTCAAGAGTTCGCCCCGTGGGCCGGCGCCCACTTCACAAGCGATATTTTCCCCTGGACACGCCCGGGATGCAAATGGCAAATCGGGCCTTGGCAATGGTGCGTTATGGGGCGACGGAAGGCAACCGGAAACTCAAGACGGGCCGGCAATCACGGCTAAGGTTATATCGGGCGCAGGATCGGTACGGGCTTGGTCGTGTAGGGTTGGGCCGGAGGCCGCGGTGTCTGTGAAAGTTCTCGGGTACAGCAATTCCAGCTTGCTCGCCGTCTTGGGAGGGCCGCATCGTTGTCATTGACGCTGGCGGGAATCCAGGAGGCTTCGGTCATTTCCTGGACCCCTGCCTTCGCAGGGGTGACCGACTCGACGCCGCATGGCTCAATCCGCAATCGCCAGGGTGTTTTCACACACGGGCCTCGTGGCGGGGGAGTTTTGGGTTTTCGCGGCGCCGGTGGTTTGGTAGCATGGCTGGCACTTGCCTGCGGTGCAGGCCGCAGCGCGTGCAAGATGGGGCTTTGGCGTGGAAAGGGAATGGGACCATGAAAAAGGCGATGGTTTTGTTAGCGGCAGTGGCGTTAGGTGTGTTGGGGTGTGCGAGCATGAAGAACGGCGCTGAGAAAAAGGAGCGGGCGGAGCTGGAACGCAAGGTCCGGCGGCTGCTGGCGCAGATGACACTGGAAGAGAAGGTCGGGCAGATGACGCAGATCACGCTCCAGCCGTTTGCCAAGGAGGACAAGGACGGGTACCTCACGCTCGACGCCGAGCAGTTGCGGGAGGGCATCGTCGCCCGTCACATCGGCTCGATCTTGAACTGCGCCGGCCAGGCCCGCACCGTGGCGAACTGGCGCGAGATCATCACGCAGATTCAGGACATCGCCACCAAGGAGACCCGGCTGAGCATTCCGATCATCTACGGCATCGATTCGATTCACGGCGCCAACTACATCCGCGAGGCGACCATCTTCCCGCAGAACATCGCGCTGGGCGCCACCGGCAACGTCGCGCTGATGGAAAGGATCGGCGAGATCACCGCGATGGAGCAGCGCGCCGCCGGCATACCGTGGAATTTCAATCCGGTTCTGGGCCTGGCCCGGCACCCGATGTGGCCGCGGGTGTTCGAGACCTTCGGCGAAGATGCGTACATCGCCTCGGTGATGGGGGCCGCCTATATTCGCGGCCAGCAGGGCGAGGGCATCTCGCATCCGACCCGCGTCGGGACGTGCATGAAGCATTACTTGGGCTACAGCGTTCCGCGCTCGGGCAAGGACCGCACGCCCGCGTATATTCCGCAGCGCGAACTGCGGCAACATTTCCTCAAGCCGTTCGCCGCCGCCGTCGACGCCGGCACCGTCACCTGCATGGTCAACTCCTCCGAGATCAACGGCACCCCCGTGCACGCCAGCGAGTTCTGCCTGCGGACGCTGCTGCGCGACGAGCTGGGCTTCGAGGGCTTCGTCGTAAGCGACTGGGCGGACATCGAGAACCTCTACACGCGCGAGATGGTCGCCGCCGACCGGCGCGAGGCCGTCAAGCTGGCCGTCATGGCCGGCATCGACATGAGCATGGTGCCGTACGATTACAGCTTCTACGAGACGCTGATCGAGCTCGTCGAGGCGGGCGAGGTCCCGATGAAACGCATCGACGAGGCGGTCGCCGACATCCTCCGTATCAAGTACAAGCTCGGGCTTTTCGAGCACCCGTATCCGCGCGCCGGGCGGGCCGGCAGCGTTGGGCTGGACAGCTCGGCCCGCGTGAATTTGCAGGCCGCCCGCGAGGCAATTACGCTGCTCAAGAACGATGACAACGCGCTGCCGCTGGCGCCGGGCAGCAAGGTCCTCGTCACCGGGCCCAGCGCCGACAAGCTTTCGCTCATGAACAGCGGTTGGACCTTCACCTGGCAGGGCGACAACGAGGCGCTCTACCCACAGGACAAGCACACGATCCTCGAGGCCCTGCGCGACAAGCTCGGCGGCGACAACGTCACGTACGTCGAGGGCGTCGCGTTCGATAAGGAAGTTGATATCGCCGCTGCCGTCGCTGCCGCAAACGTTGCCGACGTTATCGTCGCCTGTATCGGCGAGCCGACGTATTGCGAGAATCCCGGCAATATCAACGACCTGACGATGAGCCAGCCGCAGTTGAAACTCGTCGAAGAACTGGTGCAGACGGGCAAGCCCATTGTGCTCGTGCTGGTCGAGGGCCGCCCGCGCGTGATCCGCACCATCGTCGACGACGCCCGCGCGATCGTCATGGCGTACCTGCCGGGCGTGGAAGGAGGCCGGGCGGTGGCCGAGGTCCTCTGCGGCGACGTCAATCCCAGCGGCAAGCTGCCGTTGACCTATCCCAAGTATCCCGGCGGCTTCACCACCTACGACCACAAGACCAGCGAGGTCAAGGCGACGAATGGGCTCAACGTGCAGTGGCCTTTCGGCTACGGCCTGTCGTATACGACGTTTGAGTACAAGGGCCTGCGTCTCGACCGCAGCGAAATGACGCCCGACGACACGCTGACGGCGACGGTCGAGGTCAGCAACACGGGCAAAGTGGCGGGCAAGGAAACGGTCCAGCTCTATCTGTCGGATATCGTCGCCTCGGTGACGCCGCCGGTCAAGCTGCTCAAGCGCTTCAAGAAGGTGGAGGTCCAGCCCCGCCAGACCGAGACCGTCCGCTTCGAGCTGACCTGGGACGACCTGGAATTCATCGGCCCCGACAACGAGCCCATCGTAGAGCCCGGCGAATTCAAAGTCCACGTCGGAGAACTCTCCGTAGCCTTCACCGTCCCCCCGTTCGCCAAATAGCCCGCGTCGCGGAAAACCCGAAGCACGAAGCTCAAAATCCGAAACAATACCGGAACGCCAAAACTCAAATTGCCGAAACGCCGAGGACAGCAATCCGATCTCTTTGCGCCCGGCCGGTGTCATGGTTCCTACCAGAGACAGGGCCGCTTTTTCGTGCCACCGAGATTTGCCAGAGTAGCTTTTGAGGTGACGTCGCGCAATACGAATTGTGTTTGCTTCGCACGCGGCCCTGTCATCCGGAACGCAGTGACGGATCTGGCCTGCGGCTGTAGGCAGACCCTCTCGACAGCCGGATCTTCCGCGGCGGTTTGCCCGCGTGACGCACGTAATGAAAAAGGGCTGCGATATGGTGGTCGCAGCCCCCAAGAATACTGAAATCGCAGAGACGCCTACAGCGCTTTGCGTCGGCGCATCCAGCCGACCAGACCCATGCCCAGGCTCCCAAGCAACAGCGCGCCGGGGGCGGGGACGCATGGAGCACCAAGAACTGTGACTTCAAGTGTGTCTGTTCCGCAACCACCATCGTCGTCCTGTACGAATAAGGTGCTCACGTATACTCCTGAACTGCTGTACATGTGAGTAACTGGCGTGAGGGGCGCGCTCAGTTGGGTCGTTTGCGTACCGTCTCCAAAATCCCACCAGAATATGTGCGTGTCAAGAACGCCCGGATCGGAAAAACTGCCCAAAAAGCTGAGGTCCTGGCCGACGGAACCTGTCTGATCCGGCCCTGCGGAGACAATGGGTGCCACGTTCGCAATGTACGCATGCCCCGATTCAGTACCTATCTCCGCACCGGAAGCGTTCCTTATGATGACTGTGACACCATAATCACCGTTCTCCACGTATGTGTGTTGCACCCGGTCTCCGTTGCTCTGGGTGTGACCATCGCCGAAATTCCACCAGTACGAGGCTCCCTCGGGATAAAAGCAACGTGTGGAAAGTGATACACTGTCTCCCTCATCACCCCACGTGGATATCGCTTCTACCTCGGTTGCGCCTACGCATATGATGGCCACGAGTGCAACATAGAGAGGTAAGTATCGCCTCAGTGTGCTTTGCCTGATGACTCCTTGCTGACTGCTCCCGGTTTGTGGCCGGCGCCCAGACTCGTCGCAGCCTGTGCCGACCAGAGCGACTTGCGATACATGTTTCATCGTCCGAACCTCCGTTCCCCCAAGTTGGTGGCTCTCGCGGCTGCCACGCACAAACCGGCGAGCGCGCACATTGTTCATCCTCTAACCAGCGGGAACTTCGGACGTGGCGAAGAGACCTCCCCTCACCGTCTGCCAATACTCCAATACCCATTATTGCGACATTGCTCTGCAATGTCAATAGGAAAAAAGCATTTTTTTCCGGCCGCATCAGTATCGGCCTCGGTGGCGAAGAAGGAGAGGGGGACGGTGTCGCGGTCGAGGCTGAGGTCGGTATCGAGCTGGCTGACGCGCTGCGATAAGATACTGGCGTACCGTGCACGCCCTACGGGAGTTCGCGTTGAGCCATCGCCGAGCCCTTTGGACTTGACGCCGCCACCCGGTGGGGGGCGTGGAGCTACAGGCCGAGGGTGTCGAGTTGGCTCAGGATCTGGTTGTAGGCGGCGGCCATGAGGTAGATGCAGGCGACGGTGGCGGCGAAGACCAGGACGGTGACGAGCAGTTTGGTTGCGATCTTGTAGCGGGGATGGACCCAGACCAGCGGCAGGGCCAGCGGCCCCAGGCACAGCAGGGCCACGACGACGGTGGGGGTGGCGAAGTACCAGCCCTTGCGGCGGGGCGGTCGGCGGGTGCGGCCGGAACCGTCGAGAAACTCCCCGCACCAGCGACACTTGATCGCCGCGCCCTGGATCTGCTCGGCACAGAACGGGCATTTCTTCATACCCGCAGCATCGGCCGGCCCGGACGGGCTTTGCCCCTCTGCACTCGGCTCGACGCAACGCTCTTTGATTGCGAATGCCTCCATACCATCTTTATCGGTTGATCGGCCGAGCTGCTTTAACAGGCGCGGGATGGAATGTTTACAGGAATCACTCAAGGATTCGGCGAAGCTCGGCGACGAGGTCAGGGAGATCGCCCTCGACAATATCCCAGAGGATGTCAAGGTCGACTTGATCGTATCCGTGGATCAGACGGTTGCGCAGGCCGACGATGCCCACCCACGGTATTGTTGGCCAGCGCCGGCGGCCCTCGCCGGAGACGTGGGCTGCCGCCTCGCCCGTGATCTCCACCAGGTGGATCAGCGACAGGCAGAGCTGTCGGTCGGTTTCCAGGTCGCGGCGCTGCCTGCCTTCGGCCATTTGGAGAGCTTCGGAGGCATGATCCAGCATGTGGCGCAGACGCACGGCGTCCTTATGCTGCGTCATATTGGACCTCCGCCTCGGCAATCACTTCGTCACGGAAATACTTGCTGAGAAAACCCGGAGTGTTTAGATCGACCTTGCGACCGAGGAGCTCGGACAGTTCCTCCTCCAAGGTGAAGAAACGCAGGCCGACGCGAGTGCCCGGCTCGAACTCGACGAGGACATCCACGTCGCTGCTGGGCGTGAAAT